>Ga0136617_10000181_pt1 | contig 48695 bp, 44 predicted proteins | sample AntDrymUQ3222106_2_FD_129672 | JGI IMG/M metagenome (GOLD analysis project Ga0136617, IMG submission 129672) | Polar desert sand microbial communities from Dry Valleys, Antarctica - metaG UQ322 (21.06) | ecosystem: Environmental > Terrestrial > Soil > Desert | place: Antarctica: Dry Valley... | reverse complement strand
ATGCATCGCGTCGCGTTGTCGGGGCTCCATTCGGTCGCGCGGCGACGCGCGCTCCACGTTTGCTTTGCGTGATGTGCGGCGTCGAGTTGTCGGTTGCGGCTCGGTCGAGAGCCGACGGGCGGTCGTGCCTTGCCTGCGGCCGGCTCTCTCACTCGCCGCCCTTCGGCCTCCGTCGGCCTGGCGGCCTCGGCCGCCGCGCTCACTCACGCCTTGACCACTCCGCTTTCGAATTTTGACTCGTTTGAGCCCGGCCGGTCACGGCCACTTGTTCCGGAGCCTTCATGAAGCGACGCATCGCGGTCTTCGTCAGAGCGTATCCCCAGATATCGGAGACCTACGTCAAGAACGAAATCGATGCATTGGCGAGCGAATACGAGATCGAAATCGTGGCGTTCGGCGCTGGCAGCTATCCCTATCGGACGCGGCGCCCGCACCTCGTTGTGACCCAAGACAACCAGCGCAATATCCTCGAATACCTGCGCAAATTCCGGCCCGACGCGCTTCATGCTCACTACCTGACTCATCTGCCCCAGGTCTTCAACCTCTCGCAGCAGCTACAGGTTCCGTTTACGGTCAGGGCCCATTCGTTCGATATTCTCGGGAACTCGCTTGCAAGCTACGACACCAGGAGGGCGACGGCAGGGCAGGCAAGCCTCGCCGAGGCTGGGCAGTCGCCTCTCTTTCGCGGGCTACTCTGCTTTCCGTTCATGCGGGAGCGCCTGATCGGCGCGGGCCTGCCGCCGAGCAAGGTGATCGCTTGCAATCCGGTCATCGACGTCCAGCGCTTTCGCAACACTGAGCCGAACGGCGGGGCGATCATGAACGTCGGCGCCGCGGTTCCCAAGAAAAACATGGGGGACTTCATCGCGTTGTCCCAACTCGTTGCCGATCGCCCCTTCAACCTTTATGCGCTCGGCTACCTAACCCCGGAGCTCAAGGATCAGAATCGATCCGCAGGTGGACGTATCACCTTCATCGAGCCCGTGGATCCCGAGGACATGCCGGCCGAGTACAAAAAGCATGCTTGGCTGGTCTACACCGCATCCAAGGCGGAAAGCACGGTGGGGTGGCCGATGGCGCTGATCGAGGCGATGGCGTCGGGTGTCGGCGTCTGCATGCAGAACATCCGCCCCGATCTCCGCGATTTCGTCGGGGATGCGGGGTTTCTCTTCGACGCCCCAACTGGTATCGCTCAACGCCTGCGCGTCGATCCCTCGCCCGAGGAGCGCGCGCGGCTTCGCGTGGGCCGAGCAGTTTGACTTCCGCCGGGAGCTGCCGCTGCTGACCAATCTTTGGTGAGCGGACACCCGGTCGATCGCTGCCCTATCGGAGGATCTTCGCGAGCTTGCTAGGAAAATAGCGCCAGAATAGGCGGCTGCCACCAGCGATCGCAAGCCGACGGACCGTTCGCGCTGGTGGCACGATGTAACGCCAAAGCGTTCGGCGAGTGCGTGCGACGGGCGATCGCCGGAAGAGCCTGTCGGCCGGAACGGTGTGACGAAGCACTGCGCCTGCGACGAGGCCGACGGTGACCACGATGCCCAGTCCCTTGAGTGGGTTCTCGTAGATCAAGCCGACTGGCCCTGATGGTTGCTGACCGAGCTTAGGCTGCGAGAACGCGAGCGCAGGGGAGCGACCCGCTACCTGCGGCTTAACGGGACGTTGCTGATGAATGACCGCTGCGGCTCGTCCGGAATGGCTGGGCACGGCTGGAGCGGATCCCGCCTCGGCCTCGCCAACCTTTGAACCATGCTCGCGGGCGTACACCCAAGTGAACTCGGCGCCCAAGAGGAAGATTTGCGCGGAGTAATAAACCCAGATCAGCAAGACGACGAGCGAGCCAGCGGCGCCGAAGCCCGACGTCACGCCGCTCTTCCCCAAGTAGAGCCCGATCGCGAACTTGCCGATTTCGAACAGCAGCGCGCTGACTGCGGCCCCAACCCAGACGTCGCGCCAAGCGATCCTGGCTCGCGGCATGATCTTGTAAATCATCGCGAAGAGCCCGGTGACCAGCGCAAACGAGATGACCAAGTTGAGCACATGCAAGAGCGCTTCCCAACCCGCAAACATGCCTCCGAACCACGTTCCAAACGCAGCGAGTCCAGCGCTCGCCACCAGCGATACGAGCAACAAGAAGCCGAGTCCCAGCACCATCCCAAACGACAAGACCCGGGTGCGCAGCAAGTTCCAGATTCCGCTCGAACCCGCGGGCGCAGGAACGCGCCAAATGCGGTCCAGGGAGTCTTGCAATTCTCCGAACACCGTCGTGGCGCCGATGACCAGAAGGACGACGCTGATCACCGTGGCGATGATTCCTTCCTTCGGCTCGTTGGCACTTTCAACGAGTCCTTGCACGGCGAGCGCGCCTTCCTCTCCGATCAGGCCGCCCAATTGCGCGGCGATCTCTCCTTGCACCGCTTCCTGGCCAAAGACGAAGCCAGCCACCGCGATGACGATGATCAGCAGCGGTGCGATCGAGAAGACGGTGTAATACGCGAGCGCGGCGCCCATGCTCGGAGCGTAATCGTCGATCCAGGCCGTCACCGACTTCTTGACGAGATCCCACACGTCCTTGAAATTCACTACAGCCTCCGGGTCTCTTCGGGAGGCGCGTCCTCGGGTGTCCCGGTGGCGTGGGCGATTGCCTTGCGTCCCTTCTTCGCCTCTTGCGCGGCTTTGAAAGCCGCGACTAAAGGCAGTAGCAGTTGACCGACTTCCAGCGCCTGTCCCCAGGTTCCGCGCTTCTGCCGTAAGGAGGGCAGAGCCGGTTTATTGCGCTTGCCGATGGCCAGATAGCCGATCGCTGCCGCGCCCAGCAGCACTCCGCCGATCACTAGCGGGGAGGTCGCGCCACGGCGGACCTTGCTCTCAAGGGCTTGATACTCCGCTTGCAGCAGGGCTTTGGATTCGGCCAGCTCTTGCTCGGCCGATTCAATCGACACCGGCGCTTTATCCGCGTTGCTCATGTTGCGCTCTCGCCGGTGCCCCTTGGCCGGAATTGCCGGCGTGTCGCGGTGAACAGCAAATCGTCGCTGCGTTGCATGAGCAGGACGATCAATCCCGCCGCGCCAGCAAAACTCAAGAGCGCGGCGATCACCAGAGCCCACGTCCAACCGATGACATCGTTCGCGACCAATGCGACGACGATGCAGGCGATGATCGCAAGCCAGCCCGTAATGACCAGCACGCCGGCTGCTACGGCCATCCCCAGCATCAATGCCAGACTCAGCCCCGCCTGTTTGCCCTCCAGAATCACGAGGCTCAACAAGCGCTCGCCGTACTGGCGAACCGCGGCGATCAGCGCAGAAAGCGTTCCCGCGGGCGGCGCTACATCCGATAACGTGGCTTCTTCCTCGGTCCTACGTTGGTTTGTTTGTCCCTCCAGCTGCGGCGTATCAGTGGCTTGGGGTTCCATGCGTCATGCCCTTGTAGTTTTTCAAGAGGATAGCCGCGCCGTCATGCGGCTCTGTCGGAGGAATTCGTATTGAAATGTCAGCGTAAGACTGACTGGCGAAATATGTCGCTGACCGTCAAGACCATCGCTTTCGAGTCCCGCTCGCAATGCGCGCGAGGCCGAGTGCACGAGAGTATGCACCTGCCAAAGCACCGTTGACGATCCGGATCGTCAAGCCAAGCGACCTTTCCGTCCTCGCGAGGGCTCTCGCGTCGCCGTCGACGGCACTGCGGGAGCTTTTGCGAGCGACGCATTGAGCGCGGTCGCCAAAGCCGCCTCCCCGCTGAGCAGCGACCGCCACGCCATTTCATGTCCGATCCGCTTGCCCTTTGGAGTGAGTTTGAAACCCTCCGGGTTGATCGTCAATGTGTAAAGTACCCCGTCGACCGCAAATTCTCGCTTCAGCGGGGAGCCGAGTTTCGTCGTCATTTCGAGCGTACCTTTCGGATCAACCTTAGGTTCGCAAGTGCCTTTACGCAGGACGCCCAGGATTCATTCCGGAGTTGCGTTTAGCGTGGGAATAGGACGGTTGCTGCGGCCTCGCAGCATCTCGACAGCCGCGGTGACCGTGGCATCACGCGCGAGGGCGCGCATGCCCACTGGTGATTCGCCGCAGATCAGCCGGCACAACTTGGTGGACGGTCCTTCGAAGTCGCAGTGCGACGCGCCGTGGAGCAAGGTCGAGCGAAGCAATCCCGGTATTGCGCGCGCAATCGAGCGGCCGCTGCCGTATAGGTTGCACCCCGAACGCTCCGCTAGCAGCACCACTGCGGGCGACGTCACACGCGAAGCCGCTTGAATGCCGCTGCCGGTCCGGTCGACCGGGTCGAGACCAACCCAACCGGCCAATCCGGGCAACTTGGCTGCCGCGAGCACGGTGGCGAGTCCCCCCGCTGACGTTCCGATCAACACAAGACCAGATCGCGGTATCGGCGCGAGCCCGAGCGCCCCCGCCTCGAGCTTGTGCACGAGCTCGACGACTGCCGCGCTGTTGTTCCACTGATCAGCGAACGGTAGGTCGGGTATGACCGCAGTGATGCCTGCGGCGGCAAGCGCTTGGCCCAGGTCTCGGTGCCTCGCACGCGAACGCGTGAAGCCATGCGCCACGATGGCCGTCGCTTGGATCGTATGGGCGCTGGAACGGTAGACGTCAACTTCGATCGACTGACCCGCGAGCTCAGTCGGCTCAGTTTGCGGTGCGACGCTGAATGTCTCGGTCGCCGTCGCCACAGCGCTGCATGACAGCGAGGCGATGAAGAGCGACGTGCAAACGAGGTGACGCAACGGGTGCCTTGCTTGAGATCAAGCCGGGAGGAAAAAATCGCATGGACGCGCATCGACGTTATCACATCGCCGCATCGAGAGTGCCGGAGCAGGGAGCAAACGGAGCGCGCGGTACAAGGAGCCTTGATCGGAACCTTTGCGTTGCGCACGCGAAAGCGGCGCGATCAAACCGATCGCGCCGCGAACTGATAGGACTAATGCTTAATCTGCGAGTTACTTGCCGTCCCGATCCGAGTCGCCCGGCGTCGCACGCTCGATTGTGTCGCTAACACGCTGCCACGAGTCTCTCGTAGCGTGCTTCGCACGATCCCACGTAAGACGCGAGTCACCCTTTGCGCGATCCCAGTCCCGGCTCAAATCAGATTCAACCTCATCGAACTCCCGCCCTTCATATTTTGGGTAGGCATCGACGCCATACCGGTATGCTGGGCCGTAATCATCATAGCTATCGCCCGAACCAATATAGGAGCGGCTCGAATAGTTGTCACGCCAATACGCATCTTCAACGGTCGGGTCGATCATTTCAGCGACGCCCTTGCCAGCGAAACCGCCTGCAATCGCGCCAATGGCTGCGCCGATCACTGTACCAACGGGCCCCGCTACCGTTCCTGCAGCCGCTCCGGCTGCCAGACCGCCGGCGACTGCACCCAAGCCCGTTCCGACCGGATGAGAGCCAGCTGCGCCGGAAATCGGATCGCGGTTTGCGTCGGGACGCGGATCAAGTCCTTTTCTCTCGTTCATCGTGGTCTCCTGGTTTAAGTGCGGAAAGTTCCCAATAGCGGGAGTCGCCATTTAACCGGTTAGAGGGCGAACTGCAAATCGGTCACAAGCGCCTTTCGTCGTAGGAGATCGCCGACACGTGGCGCTCGATACGAATCCCTTCTGCAAAAAGATCGCGATGCTACAGCGGCGGTCCCATCATGCGAAAATGCGCGTCGCAAATGCCACGTCGGTGTTCGCAAACTCTCCGAGTGTTTCCGCCGGGTCCAAAGAGCGGAAATGGGGACGACTGGGCGCGCTGTCCCGCGGAATGCGCCGTCCGTCGGGAATTCGCGCAAGCGACGTCCCCGCTCATTGTATAAGTCTGCCTCGTGTCGGCGGACGTCGAAGGCGTAGCGACGCGAGCGGAGCGAGGAACACTGCGCAGGCGTTCTCTTGCAACCAATGAATGGCGATTGAACGTACCAACGAAAGGTTCTGTGACTATGGCAAACGGCTTCTTAAAATCTGTGTGGATCGTGCTGTCGGCGGCGATGCTTCTTTCGGGCGTTCAGCTTGCTTCCGCGCAAAGCATGACATCCGAGCAAGCGAAGCAAATGCTCGACGAGTTGAAGCAGATCCGACAACTGCTGGAAAAACAGCAGCAAGGTATGGGGAACCCTGCGGCGCCGCCTGATGACAAGGTGAATGTGACCTTCGTCGCAGGGAAGAACACGCTAGGCAAAGCCGACGCGCCGCTGACGTTGGTCGAGTTTACCGACTATCAGTGCCCGTTCTGTCAGCAATTTCACAACGGCGCCTATCCGCAGATCAAGGCGAACTTCATCGATACCGGAAAGGTGCGCTACGTCAGCAAAGACTTTCCGCTGGACTTTCATCCCCATGCGAAGCGGGCTGCGATGGCAGCGCGTTGCGCCGGCGAGCAGAACAAGTTCTGGGAGCTGCGGCACATCCTGATCGTCAACGCCGACCAATTGGATGGAGAGAAGATCTACGGCCACGCTAAGACCGCAAGTGTCGATGTACCCAAGCTGCGTACGTGCGTCGACTCGAACAAGTATGCAAAGGACGTCGAGAAAGATATGGCCGAGGGTATGTCGGCCGGTGTGAGCGGGACGCCCTCGTTTGTCCTGGGGCGAGTCGAAAAAGACAAGCTGGTTGGCGTACGTCTCGTGGGAGCGATGCCTTACAACCAGTTTGAAGCGAAGATCAACGAATTTCTGGAGCAAAAGGCAGCGGCGAAGTGACGCGAGATGTTCCACGCCTGTCCGTGGTCTTCGGAGACCTAATCTCGCGTCTGAGGAAAGAGAGACGCTAGAACGATCTCAAAATCCAGCAACGGCGTTTCCCCTCACCCTAACCCTCTCCCCCGCTGGGGGAGAGGGAACGCAAGCTCTCCCCGCTGGGGAGAGGGAACGCAAGCTCCCTCTCCCGCTTGCGGGAGAGGGTTGGGGTGAGGGACCAAAGCGATTTTGAGATAGGTTCTAATCGAGCGCGTTAGTCTGCCACCAGCCGACCGACGCGAAGTAATCGTCGGGTAGCGGAACGTCGAACATCTGCCAGTCCGTGGGTCGATAGGGCGCGGGGCCCGCCAGAAGCCGCGGGACTCGCCCTACGGCCACCTCGAGTTTTCGAAACGGAGCGCTTAAGGCATCGCCGGTGGCCTTGCTGAGCGCCTCCTTGCACGTCCATAGGCGCAATAAAGCCCGCCGTCGATCGTCTTCGCCGGCAAGTTCCGCAAGCTCGGCGCGCTCGCGCGCCGTCATGAACTTGCGCGCGATGCCTTCAACGTTCACGCGGCGGTCGCCAGATTCGATATCGATGCCGACATGCCCCTGCTGCACGATACCGATCAGAGCAGTGGCGCAGGTATGCGTGACGTTGAAGTCAACGTCGTGGCCGCGCACGCGAGGCCGCCCGCGCCGGCCGGCTTCGATGGCGACGTCCCGGGGTGCAATTCCAAGTGCGCTACCCAGTGCTCGGCGAAGCAACGCGCGTCCAACCACGTAGCGCAAGCGCAATAACGGGGTGCCGAAGCGGTTGGCCCGCTGCCATTCCACCGCCGAGAGACATGCCCCGAGCGTTGCCATCGCGTCTTCGGTTTGCTCAAGATGCGCCCGATAGATCGTGAGCCCTGGCGCGGGAGATGCTAGTTGCTGCAGCTCGCTGCTCATTTCATTGCTCGAGGGGTCGCGGTCGTTCACGGCGCCTGATTAGCCTCGTACTGCGACCGGATTTGCAGATGCGAGGATTGGAGTCGCGGCATGAGAGCCCGGCGTATCCTATCCTCATGCAACTCTTGCTCAAAGCGCTCACCCGCATTCCCATGCCGCTGCTTCATGCCGGCGCATGGGTCATTTATTTCGTGGCCTTTCGCGTCGTGAGATGGCGTCGGGCGCGCGCCGAGCATGATCTCGCCAATGCGTTTCCGGAAAAAATCGCCGCGGAACGGGCGCGAATCCTCAAGCGAGCCTATCGCAACCTCGCCGACGGCATGATGGAGGCGTTTTGGGGTTACGGGGCGTCCGCCCAGGCGCTGAAGCGTCGCGTTGCGATCGAGAACCCGGAGGTTGTCACGCATTTCTGGAAAGAGGGCCGCTCCGTCGTGCTGCTGGCAGCGCATTACGGCAATTGGGAATGGCTTTTGTTAACTGCGGGCGCGCAATTTGGCTTTCCCATCGAAGCGGTTTATCAGCCATTGCGCGTTCCTACCGTCGATGCTTTCGTGCGCGAAGCGCGCTCGCGGTTCGGGGGCAAGCCTATACCGCACAAGGAATTCATCTACACATTAATGAGCCGCGCCAGCCAAACTCGCGCGTATGCGTTGATCGCCGACCAGACCCCCCGCCAGGAGGATCCCAAGCACTGGACGCGCTTCCTCAATCAGGACACGGCGTTTTTCAAGGGTGCCGGGAGGATCGCGCAATTTCTCGACGCACCGGTCCTCTTCGTCTCGATGCACCGCGTGCGCCGGGGCTATTACACAGCGCGCTTGAGCGTCCTCGCGGAGCCGCCGTACGACGAGAGGGCCGATACGCTCATCGTCGAACGCTACGCACGCGCATTGGAAGAGGCGATTCGCGAACATCCGGCCGAGTGGTTGTGGGTGCAAAAGAAATGGAAATATACGAAACAGTCGGCCGCGCAGACCCGCCCCAAGGAAAAACATGCGGCGACGGCGGAGTTTTCAGACACGTAGCGCGGACGCGCAGCGCTTTGGCCTCTCCGTCCGCGTCACGCAGCATGTAGCGCGACGTACCGCCGATAGCGTCGATTCTTGATTGCCCACGAACGCGACGAGCCGGACCTCGCTGCTTGAAGCCGTCCTGCGTGTTGCAGTCGCGCTGGGTACTTCAATTCGCGCGAAAGCGCACGCGCAAGACCTTTTGGTCGTATTCGGCTTCGGTCTGCAGCGTGATTTCCACGCCATTCGCGGCGAATACGCGTCCGCCGCTGCGGCGGCAGATATCGCGCTCATACTGGCACGGCCCCATCTCGGGATGTTTCTTACACAGGTCGCTGACCTTGGCCGACGAGAACTGGATCGACGTTTGTTGCCGCTGGCCATTGTTATCGCTAACGCAGACGTACTGAGTGCCCGGGGGAAGAATGATGGCTGCTTCCGGAGGCCGTGCGGGCGTGGGTAACGTCGTGGGTGGGGCGACTGCCACCGGTGGGATCGCGGGTTCGGGCAGCGGTCGCCGGACGACTGCGGCGCCGGCGGCTTCACTCGGCGGCGTTATTGGCAGCGGTTCCTTCGCCTGCTCGACCACTGGGGGCGTGGTACACGCAGCGATCATCGCAGCACCGGCGAGCGCGCATAAAAAACGCGCGGTGTGCGTGTCAGTTGCATACATCGTTCGAGTCTCCGGTGAATGCGTCTCTCGCCTCGCGGCTTCGCTATCGTGTCGCGCAATAATAAGTGCAACGTGTCGGCCAGTCTCCTGTCCCGGAGATCATTTCTGTATCGCTGCGAAGAATGACTTAAGGCAGATGCAGCGCGTCGATTTGCAGTGGCTCGCCGCTGACGCCTACTGTGCCGGGCCGCCGGTCAGTTGTAAAGATCGCTTGCGTCCCTGCGTCGCCTCGTCTCGACGTTCGTCGAGCTAACGTCGTCGTCCGCCAAGGAGCGAGCCCAACACGCCGCGGACGATTTCCCGGCCGACGCTGGACCCAACGGTGCGGACGGCGCTTTTCGCCATCGCTTCGACCAGGCTGTCCTTACGGCCGCTGCCCGACATCAGCCCGCCAAGCGAGCCTTTGACGGTCTCCATCCACCCGCCACCAGGCGCGGCGGGTGGCGACCCGTCGCTCTTGGCGGGCGCGGTGGAGGTCGCCGCCCGCGTCTTCAACTTCTCGTATGCCGATTCGCGGTCGACTGTCTGATCGTAAACGCTGGCAACGGGCGAAGCGCCTATGACAACTTTGCGCTCGTCCGGCGTCGCCGGCCCCATACGACTTGCGGGCGGAAGGATGTACACCCGTTCGACGACACCTGGCCGGCCTTTCGCATCCAGAAACGAGACGAGTGCTTCGCCCACTCCGAGCTCGGTGATCGCGGTCGCAGTGTTGAATTTCGGATTGGCGCGCATCGTTTCTGCCGCCGCTTTCACTGCCTTCTGATCGCGGGGCGTGTAGGCGCGCAGGGCGTGCTGCACGCGATTGCCGAGCTGACCGACCACCGTTTCCGGGATGTCGAGAGGATTCTGGGTGACGAAGAAAACGCCCACCCCTTTCGATCGAATGAGGCGAACGACCTGCTCGATCTTTTCGAGCAGCGAGCGCGGTGCATCCGTGAACAAGAGGTGTGCTTCATCGAAGAAAAAAACGAGCTTCGGGCGATCGCGATCGCCGACTTCCGGCAGGCGTTCGTAGAGCTCAGAGAGGAGCCATAACAGCAGGGTCGAATAGAGCTTGGGGTTCTGCATCAATTTCTCTGCGGCGAGAATGTTGACATTGCCCCGACCGCCTTCCCCCGTTTGCAAAAGGTCGTCGACGTTTAACATCGGCTCACCCAGGAATCGCGCCGCACCTTGTTGCTCGAGTGCGAGCAGCCCGCGCTGAATCGCGCCGACCGACGCTGCGGAAACATTGCCGTAGTTCGTCGTGAAATTGGAGGCGTTCTCGCCGACGAACTGCAAGAGGGCGCGCAGGTCCTTCAGATCGAGCAGCAGGAGCCCGTTGTCATCGGCGACCTTGAACGCGAGCGCCAAAACTCCTTCTTGCGTCTCGTTCAGATTGAGAATCCGGCCGATGAGCAGCGGACCCATGTCCGACACCGTGGCGCGGATCGGGTGGCCCTGCTCCCCGTAGACGTCCCAGAAGACGGTCGGCAGGCCGGCGAATGCGGGCGCTTCCACACCCAAGAGCTTCAAGCGCTCGGCGAACTTCGGCGACGTCTTCCCCGGCTGACTCATCCCGGACATATCGCTTTTCACGTCGGCCATGAACGTCGGGACGCCCAGGCCGGAAAGCTGCTCGGTCATGACCTGCAACGAGACGGTTTTGCCAGTACCCGTCGCCCCGGTCACCAGCCCGTGCCGGTTGCACATTTCCGGAAGGAGGAAGCACTCGATATCGCCGTTCTTGGCTATGAGCATGGGCTCGGACATGGTTCGATCCTTGGACGGTTAGGTTGTGGACGCGCGCCGGCAACAGTGTAGCCCGTGGCGAAAGCCGCGGAGGGGCGATCCAGGAGGAGAAGCTACGTCGCCGTTTGCGCCGGGCATCGGCGGTTTACCCATAGCGCAGCACTTACTTGTCCATAATTACCTCTGGAATTGCGCGGCGGTTTCTGGTATCATCGTCCTGCTAAAAAGAGTAGAAACAAAGTTTGGAAATGGGCTGGCGCAGCCCATTTTTTTTTGACTTTGTATGAGGCTTAAGGCGCTTTGCACAATCTGCGACTGGGTGAGCTACTCGAGAAAACCGTGCCGCCACTGGGGTTCGAGTTGGTCGACTGGGACATGTCGGGTGGGAGCAGGCTGTTACGGGTCTTTATCGACGCGCCGAAGGGCGTCGGTGTCGAGGATTGCGCCCGCGTCAGTCACCATTTGACCCGGCTCTTTGCGGTCGAGAATATCGAGTACGACCGCCTCGAAGTGTCCTCGCCCGGACTCGATCGCAGCTTGCGCAAGCTCGCCGATTACGCGCGCTTCGCCGGCCAGGAGGCGCAGGTCCATCTACGCGACCTAACCGACGGGACGCGACGACTCAAAGGAATGTTGCGGGGAACGGAGGGGCAGACGATCCTTCTGGAAACGGTAACCGGTACCCGTGCGATTCCGTTCGACGCGATCGATCGCTGCCGACTGATACCGCATATCGAGTGGAGAAAAGCGCAATGAACCGCGAACTGTTGCTCTTGGTGGATGCCCTCGCACGCGAAAAGAACGTGCCGAAGGAAATCGTCTTCGTGGCGCTTGAGTCGGCATTGGCTTCGGCAACAAAAAAGCGCTTCCCGACAGCGGAAATCGATGCTCGAGTGTCGATCGACCGCGAAACGGGGGACTATGCAACGTTCCGCCGCTGGACCGTCGTGCCGGACGAAGAGCATGAGGAACCCGCGCACCAGCTGGCAATCACCGACGCCGCCGAGCTCGATCCGGAGCTCGTGCTGGGCGACATTGTCGAGGAACCGCTCGAGCCGGTGGAGTTTGGCCGGATTGGCGCGCAAGCGGCAAAGCAGGTGATTCTGCAGAAGATTCGCGATGCCGAGCGCGAGCAGATCTTGAACGACTTCCTCGAGCGCGAGGACAACCTGCTCACCGGAACGGTCAAGCGCATCGAACGCGGCAATGCGATTGTCGAATCCGGGCGCATCGAAGGCGTTATTACGCGCGACCAGTTGATCCAAAAAGAAATGCTGCGTGTGGGTGATCGCGTCCGCGCCTATGTGATGAAGGTCGACCGTACTGCCAAAGGTCCGCAGCTCATTCTCTCGCGCATCGCGCCCGAATTTTTGGTGCGGCTATTCGAGCTCGAGGTTCCCGAGATCGAAGAGGGCTTGATCGAAATCAAGGCCGCGGCTCGGGATCCGGGCATTCGCGCGAAGATCGCCGTCAAGTCGAACGACCCGCGTCTCGATCCGCAAGGCACGTGCATCGGCATGCGCGGCTCGCGCGTCACCGCGGTCACCAACGAGCTGGCGGGCGAGCGCGTCGATATCGTGCTGTGGTCCGACGATCCAGCAAAGTTCGTTATCAATGCCCTCGCGCCGGCCGAGGTACAGAGCATTCTGGTCGACGAGGACAAGCATGCGATGGATGTGGTTGTCGACGAGGAGAATTTAGCGATCGCGATTGGCCGCAGCGGCCAAAACGTGCGGTTGGCCTCGGAGCTTTCCGGGTGGCAGCTCAACTTGATGAGCGTCGAGGAATCGCAGCAGAAACAGGAAGCGGAAAGCGGCCGATTGCGCGAGCTTTTCATTGCGAAGCTCGATGTCGATGAAGAGATGGCCGACATCCTCATCGCCGAAGGCTTTACCTCCCTCGAGGAAGTGGCTTACGTGCCGATCAGCGAAATGCTGGAGATCGAAACGTTCGACGCCGATACGGTCAATGAGTTGCGCAGCCGCGCGCGCAACGCATTGCTTACCGAGGCAATCGTCCGCGAGGAGTCAGTCGAGAATGTCGAAGAGGCTTTGTTGACGCTGGAGGGCATGGACACCGAGATCGCGAGCAAGCTCGCCGCCAACGGGATCACGACGCGCGATGCGCTCGCCGACCTCGCGGGCGACGAGTTGATCGAATTGACGGGTATCGCCGAGCAGAAAGCGCAGGACCTCATCATGAAGGCGCGCGCCCACTGGTTCGAGCCCCAGGTGGAAGCGCCGGCCGCCGGCGTGCAGGCGTAACGAGCGCTAAATAAGCGCAGGAGAACGGTATGGCCCATACGACCATCGAACAATTTGCCTCAGAGCTCAAAATCCCGGCTGGCGCGCTGCTCGAGCAGCTCGTCGCCGCCGGCGTGGGCGACAAGCGCGAAGGCGACAATCTGTCCGAACAGGACAAGACCCGTCTGCTCGACTATTTGCGCAAGCAACACGGCGCCGCGGCCGAGCCCAAGCGCAGGATTACGTTGACGCGCAAGCAGACAACGGAGATCAAGGCCGCCGGCTCGATGGGCAAGGCGCGCACGATTCAGGTTGAAGTCCGCAAGAAGCGCGTGCTCGTGCGCCGCGATGAGGATACCCCCGCCCCCGCGCCTGTCGTCGAGGCGCCGCCAACCGCGGTCGTTCCACCGCCATCGATTGTCTCGGCGGAAGAGATCGCGTTGCGCGAACAGGAATCGGCGAAGGCGCAAGCGCTTCTGAAGCGCCAACAGGACGAGCACCAGGAAAAGCAGGAGCGCGAGGCAGCCAGGAAGACGAAAAAAGAGCGCGAAGCTGAGGAAGCTGCCGCGAAGGTCGCCGCGGATGCCGCGGTCTCTGAAATCTCCAAACTTGCCGAGGCGAAGCCTGCCTCCAAGCCTGGCGCTAAAGTCGCGACCGAGGGTACGTTGCATCGCCCCGCCGCCAAGCCAGGCGAAAAACGCGAGCGCGTGACGAAAAAAGCGCCGGGCCATGTGTTCCAGGAAGAGGCCGCGCGCCGCCGCGCGCTCAAGCTGCGCGGCGATACGGGCGGCGCCGCGGCTACTGGCTGGCGCGGGCCGAAGATCGGGGGACGTCATCGCGACGAAGATGGTGGCGATGGTCTCGCGGCATCAGCGGGTCCGGTCGTTCGCGATGTGGCGATCCCCGAGACAATCTCGGTTGCCGACCTCGCGCACAAGATGTCCATCAAAGCCGCCGAAGTCATCAAGGCGCTGATGAAGCTCGGGACGATGGTCACGATCAATCAGGTGCTCGACCAAGAGACGGCGATGATCATCGTCGAGGAAATGGGCCACAAGGCGATGGCGGCCAAGCTTGACGATCCCGACTCGCTGCTCGCCGCGTCACAGCCCCAACACGCGCTCGAAGCGACACCCCGGCCGCCGGTGGTGACCGTCATGGGCCATGTCGATCATGGCAAGACGTCGCTGCTCGACACGATTCGGCGCACGCGTGTGGCCAGCGGCGAAGCAGGCGGCATCACGCAGCACATCGGTGCTTATCACGTCGAGACCGCGAAGGGCGTGATCACGTTTCTCGATACGCCGGGCCACGAGGCGTTCACGGCGATGCGCGCGCGTGGCGCGAAGGTGACCGACATCGTGGTGCTCGTCGTCGCCGCGGACGACGGCGTCATGCCGCAAACGCGAGAGGCAATCGCGCATGCCAAAGCCGGCAGCGTGCCGCTGGTCGTTGCCATCAACAAGATCGATAAGCCTGAGGCGAGCCTCGAGCGGGTGAAGCGCGAGCTAGTCGCCGAAAGTGTCATCCCGGAAGAGTACGGCGGTGACGTGCAGTTCATACCGGTTTCGGCGAAGACCGGCGAGGGCATCGACCGACTTCTCGACGGGTTACTGTTGCAAGCTGAGGTTCTCGAGCTCAAGGCAGCGCGCGAATCTCCCGCCCGCGGCATCGTCATCGAAGCTCGCTTAGACAAGGGTCGCGGTCCAGTCGCGACGGTTCTCGTGCAATCGGGCACGCTGAAGCGTGGCGACGTCGTGCTCGCCGGCGCCGTATTTGGGCGCGTGCGGGCCATGACCGACGAGAACGGCAAGCCGGTGAACGAAGCAGGGCCGGCGATTCCGGTGGAGATTCAAGGCCTCTCGGACGTTCCGCTCGCGGGTGAGGACGTGCTTGCGCTTGGCGATGAGCGCAAAGCACGAGAAATCGCGCTCTTCCGCCAAGGCAAGTTCCGTGATGTGAAGCTCGCCAAACAGCAGGCGGCGAAGCTCGAGAACATGTTCGGCGAAAACGGCGAAAACGAGGTCAAGACGTTAGCCCTCATCATCAAGGCGGACGTTCAAGGCTCGTACGAAGGGCTGTCGCAGGCGCTCACGAAACTCTCGACCGGCGAAGTCAAGGTGAACATCGTCCACGCAGCCGTTGGCGGCATCACTGAATCTGACATCAACTTAGCACTTGCATCGAAAGCGGTGGTGGTCGGCTTCAACGTGCGCGCGGATGCCCAGGCGCGCAAGCTAGCCGAGGGTAGCGGGGTGCAGATCCGCTACTACAACATCATTTACGAAGCGGTCGATGACATGAAGGCGGCGCTATCTGGAATGCTCGCACCCGAGCAGAAGGAGAGCACGCTCGGTCTTGTCGAGATCCGCGAGGTATACAAGATTTCCAAAGTCGGCACGGTGGCCGGATGTTACGTGCTCGAAGGGCTCGTGCGGCGCGGCGCGCGCATTCGCCTGCTGCGCGCCAGCGTCGTGATTCACGACGGCGAGCTCGATTCGCTCAAACGCTTCAAGGACGACGTGCGGGAGGTCAAGGCCGGCTTTGAATGCGGCTTATCGGTGAAAAACTTCGATGACCTCAACCAGGGCGATCAACTCGAGGTGTTCGAGATCGTCGAGGTGTCCCGGACGCTGTGAGGCGAGAGCCGGAGTTATCGGGCCAATCTGGCCTGCAACGGCCAAGTCGCAGGTGTTTGCTCGCGTGTACTTCCGCTTCGACCGCTGCAGGCGACGAGGCTTAAGACGATTCGGGCACGTTTGGCGATGAAGAAGATTTCGCAGCGGGCGCAACGAGTCGGCGACCAGATCCAGAAGGAGCTCGCGGACCTGCTTGCGCACGCCGTCAAGGATCCGCGAGTAGGCTCGATTACCGTCACGCTCGTCGAAGTCACCGCAGATTTGTCGCACGCCACCGTGCATGTCACGCATTTGGCCGGCCGTGAGCATGCGACCGAGGCGATTGCAGCGTTGGAACGAACGGGAGGCTTCCTGCGCAGCGAGCTCGCACAACGCCTCGATCTTTATACGGTGCCGCAACTGCACTTTGTCTACGACGATTCGATCGAATCCGGAATGCGGTTGTCGCAACTCATCGACGACGCGGTCGCGGCCGATAAAAAACTGGCAGGGTCGTGACGGTCCATGGCCGCGCGCACGCGCCACGCCGGCGCGTCGACGGCGTGTTGCTGCTCGACAAGCCGGCAGGACTGTCGTCAAACGGAGCGTTGCAGCGCGCCAAGCGCTTCTACCGTGCGCAAAAGGCGGGTCACACCGGTACGCTCGACCCTCTCGCCACGGGATTGCTTCCGCTCTGTTTTGGCGAAGCGACCAAGTTCGCCCAGTTTTCGCTGAATGCCGCGAAGCGCTACACGGCGACCGTGCACTTCGGTGTTACGACCACAACCGGCGACAAAGAAGGAGAGATTCTCGCCGAGCGTCCTGTCGCGCTGTCGGCATCGGACGTCGCGACGGCGCTTCCTTCCTTTGTTGGGCGCATTTGGCAGACGCCACCTGCGTATGCCGCGCTCAAGCTTGCGGGACGCAACTATTACGAATATGCGCGCGCGGGAGTTGTCATTCCGCGCGTCGCTCGCGAGGTCGAAATTTACCGTCTCGAGCTTCTCCAATGGAACGCGCCGGAGGCGCTGCTGGATGTCGGCTGCGGCAAGGGAACGTACATGCGGGTTTTAGCCGAGGATCTGGGGACGACGCTTGGTTGCGGGGCGCATTTGTCGGCGCTGTGCCGGACTGCGACCGGTCGTTTTGTTATCGCTGACGCAGTCACCCTCGCAGATTTGGAATTGATGGACGAGTGCGCGCGCGATGGCCGCTTGTTACCGGTCGCGGCACTCCTCGCCGATTTACCGGCGGTGACCCTCGATGCTTCCGCGGCGGCGCTCTTTCGCAACGGCAGGGCGGTCCAGGCAGAAGACGTTCGGGACGGTGTGTACGCCATCTTTAGCGAGGGGGACTTGCTTGGCGTCGCCGACGCGACGAACGCGTCGATACAACCGCGCCGGGTGACTGTGGCGATCGACGAGGAATAGTTGAAATGTTCGTTTTGGGTACGAGCTAGATGTTCTCTGCTGATCGAAGGCCGAGGCACGCGTGCCTCGGAAAATCTGCGGATTGACCGTGATTCGCTTCAGAAGATCGGCTTCGTCCATGGTGAATTGGCGCCTAGGAACTCGAGTTGATGTTACGCTGATCCGGCGCTGAGTTCCATGCGGCGCGCCGTACCCGATATGGTCGTCACACAAATGCAACTGCGTGGGCGAAGGGGTTCCTTGATCGCCCACGGGAGGATCGGCTGCTCCCGGCCTTGCGCCGGAATCTCGAAATCCAATGGGCGGCGTACGAAATAACGAACGTGACCGAGCCCCTGATTCGCCGCGCCGCCGATCTGGCCGGGCAGTCTCGTTTGCGGGGCTATGACAGCGTCCATCTTGCCGCTGCGGAATCGGCGTTCGGGGTTTTCCGCAATCATCTCCCCTTTCATTTCGCGGCGTTCGACAGCCAACTAAAGCGATGCAGCGAAGCAGGCTGGAATCCCGCTGCTCGAAATCTAGCCGTCAATTCTCTCCACGGTGGTGAGTGACCAGTTGAATCTGCGAGAGACTGAAGACTAGTGGTTGAAACTTAAGCGTTTTTCGGTCTATAATCGCGGTTCTCCGCAGTCTGCACGTACGCGCGAAGCAATTGAAAGAGGAAGGTCGTAGACATGTCCGTAACGGTTCACGATAAGGCGAAGGTGATCGCCGAGCACCAGCGCGTCAAGGGCGACACTGGCTCACCGGAGGTGCAAGTCGCGCTATTGACCGCGCGCATCAATGGTCTCACCGACCATTTCAAGACGAACGTGCGCGATCATCATTCGCGTCGCGGACTGCTGCGGATGGTCTCGCGCCGCCGCAAGCTCCTCGATTATCTGAAGTCTCGCAATAACGATGGCTACCGGTCGTTGATTGATAAGCTGGGCTTACGGAAATAGTCAACGCTACGCGGCTACTTAAAGCCCATCGCAGGTTGCCGTCCCCAATGAAATCTGTGGAATGGCCGCGCTTCGTGCGAGCGCGGCCTTTCCCGCTTTACGGAACCCGATAAACATGACCACCCCCATCAAAAAATCACTCACGTACGGCCGCAACACACTGACGCTCGAAACCGGCGAGATTGCTCGCCAGGCGGGCGGCGCCGTGCTGGTGAGCTTGGGCGACACCGTCGTCCTCGCGACCTGTGTCGCTGCTAAAGCTCCTAAGGCGGGCCAAGATTTTTTGCCGCTGACCGTCGACTATCAAGAAAAAACCTATGCGGCCGGCAAGATTCCCGGCGGTTTTTTCCGGCGCGAGGGTCGGCCGTCCGAGAAGGAGACGCTGACCTCTCGCTTGATCGACCGTCCGCTGCGGCCGCTTTTTCCGGACGGCTTTTATAATGAAGTCCAGGTCGTTGCGACGGTCATGTCGGTCGACCCCGAGACCGATCCGGACATTGCGGCGATGATTGGCGCCTCCGCGGCGGTCGCATTGTCGGGCATTCCGTTTGCGAGCCCGATCGGTGCGGCACGGGTCGGCTACGTCGACGGGCAGTATGTGCTTAATCCGTCGAAGACCGAGCTCACAACCTCAAAACTCGATTTGATCGTCTCCGGTACCGAAGCCGCGGTGCTGATGGTCGAATCCGAAGCGCACGAGCTGCCCGAGGAAGTGATGCTGGGGGCGATCGTCTTCGGCCACCAACAGCAGCAAGCGGTCATCGAGGCCATTCATTCGTTGGTCGAAGACGCCGGGAAGCCGCTGTGGGATTGGCAACCCGCCGCAAAAGATGAGGCGATGATCGAGAAGGTTACGGCGGCGGCGCAGACCGATCTGCGCGACGCCTATGCATTGCGTGAGAAGCAGGCGCGTTCTCAACGCTTGAAGGAGATCGCCGCCAAAGTGACGCGGGACTGCGTCGCGGCCGATGCTTCGCCCGATCATGCTCGCGCCGTCGGCAATCACTTGTTCGATCTCGAAGCGAAAATCGTGCGCAATCAAATCCTGTCGGGTGAGCCACGGATCGACGGCCGCGACACGCGCACCGTCCGGCCAATTGCGATTCGCACCGGCGTATTGCCGCGAACGCACGGCTCGGCGCTGTTCACGCGCGGCGAAACGCAGGCTCTGGTGGTCGCGACGTTGGGCACCGCGCGTGACGAGCAGATCGTCGATGCGCTCATGGGCGAATACCGTGACCGCTTCATGTTCCACTACAACATGCCGCCGTTTGCAACCGGTGAGACGGGGCGCGTCGGGTCTCCCAAGCGGCGCGAAATCGGCCACGGCCGCCTTGCCAAGCGTGCGCTGCTGGCGGTCGTTCCCACAGCGGATGAGTTCGCCTATTCGATGCGCGTCGTGTCGGAGATTACCGAGTCGAATGGGTCGTCTTCGATGGCGTCGGTCTGCGGCGCGAGCCTCGCGATGATGGACGCCGGCGTGCCGACGAAGGCACACGTCGCGGGCATTGCGATGGGCCTCATCAAGGACGGCAACCGGTTCGCTGTCCTGACCGACATCCTGGGCGATGAAGATCACTTAGGGGACATGGACTTCAAGGTCGCCGGCACCGATCGCGGCATTACCGCGCTGCAAATGGACATCAAGATCCAGGGGATCACCAAGGAGATCATGGCCGTCGCGCTGGCGCAAGCGCGCGAAGGTCGATTGCATATCCTGGGCATGATGCAACAGGCACTGCCGCACGCGCGCACCGAGATTTCGCAACATGCACCGCGGATGATGACGTTCAAGATCAATCCGGAGAAGATACGCGATGTCATCGGCAAGGGTGGCGCCGTGATTCGCGCGCTGACCGAGGAAACCGGCACGACGATCGACATCAAGGACGATGGCATGGTGACGATCGCCTCGGTCAACGCCGACGCGTGCAATGTCGCGCGCAAACGCATCGAGGACATCACCGCGGAAGTTCAAGTCGGCAAGATCTACGAAGGGTCGGTGCTGCGGTTGCTCGATTTCGGCGCAATCGTGCAACTGATGCCGGGCAAGGACGGCCTGCTGCACATCTCGCAGATTGCCAAGGAACGCGTCAACCAGGTGTCCGATTACGTGAAGGAAGGCCAGGTCGTGCGCGTCAAGGTCATCGAGGCCGACGACAAGGGGCGTGTCCGGTTATCGATGAAGGCAGCGGCGGAGGAAGACGCGGCCAAGGCGCAAACGCCGACTACCGCCGCGGTCGAAACGGCGCCGGAGACGCCGGCGGCGTGATCTCGCCCAATGCTCAAGTGCCAACCCGGATGAATCGTCCGGTCGAAGGTACATTCTTCTCGGTGCATGCAAACAGCAAATAGATTCCGGGCACTGCGACAGCTGGAGCAGGAACGATCCCGGCGTACTGCCCCGGCGCCACTTCGCGGGCAATCATGCCGATGTAGCGCTGATCAGGATTGAAACCATGCGTGGCGTTACTCGCGCGCACCAGAGCGAGGCGCCTGATCGGTTCTGTGCTCGTTACGTGCGCTATCAATCGATGGCCATGTGGCACCGATGCTGGCGCAAAAACGATGCAACCGCGACCGTGCATTTAGATGGCCAGGACGGCAACCTGCGCATGGGCGGCAGCGGGGTCGACGGCGACGTCTTTCTGTTCCGCAGCAATGGCAACCGCAGCAACGACGCGACGGCGACGGTCCACCTCGATGCACAGGACGCGAACTTGCGCATGGGCGGCAGCGGGGTCGATGGCGCCGTGATCGGGAAAGCGATGCGGCGGCTCGACGAGGGCACGGGGTTGGTCCCGATACTTGTCGCGATGCAGTAAACGGGCTCGATCGCCGAAAGGAACCCGCCATGGGTTCGCTTCGCGACATCGCTCAGTGCATCGGTGTAACGGGCAATTTCTCCGTCCTGCATGATTTCTACGGCTATACCGCCGCGCCCCAGGATCTGTCGGTGCTGACCCAGGTGCGGCGGCTGCAAGGCCGGCACGTGCATATGAACCTGATCCGAGTGGGCATCGAATCGTTCACGGCGGCCGACGAGCTGGAGATCGACGGGGCCGTGCAGTTCACGCGCGACTCGTATGCCGCTGTCAACCTCGGTGTGGGCCACGTGACTCGCTGGTTCATCACGACGGCCGACGCGAACGGCCGCGACAACATTGGCAGCGACGGAGAGGCAGAGGATCTGACCAACGAGTGGACTGTCGACAACCATGCGCTCGACGTTTTCTTCGTCCTAACCTATGCGGGAACGACAATCGGCCTGTCACGCGTCGACGGGCCGTGCGACAAGGATGCGAAGGGCATGGATGGCAGCATGCGACCGGTGTCGCCGCGAACCAAGCGCGGTTCGCCGCCTCTCTGATCAGCCACTGACTCGGGATCGATGGGTACGAGCTTGCGGTGCCCGAACCGCTGATGGAGTTACCCAAGGCGGCGGCGCGTCCGTTCCGCATAGCGCCGATGGTAGGCGCGGATGCCGACTATGCGTTGCAGACGCTTGCGCGCGAGCGCTTCGGCATTGACTACGATGATGATACTTTGCACGAGATCCGGTGCGCCGACAACCGCTGGCTCATCGCATTCGACCGGGGGGTCGTCTCTCGCGGTGCGATCAATCGATTGCGCGAGAAGAAATCATTCCTGGGAATCGTGGCGAGCTGGCAGGAAGAGAACAGGACGTTGTCGGTTCGCTTTTTGATCTTGACAACACCCGACGCTCCCGGCCGTATTCGCATCAACGTGCATCGGTTGACCGGCGAGCCCGCGTTCTTCGGTTTCGGCGAAGTTACGGACGACAGCGTCGCGTTCTCGGTGCGCACCGTCGATGCGCCGGGTGCGTTTGCTATCGTGATGAAAGGCCGTTTCCTCGAAGAGGGCCGGATCGAGCTCGAGAAAGCCGCCTCCTCGCTGTTCGTTCGCAAGTGGAGAACGCCTCGCCGAGGAAGCATCGCCGCACCCGGACGGAAATAGAATCAGGGCACACACTTCCTGATGGCGCGGGTCGAGCGTCGAATTTCGGCGGCAACGGGCTGCTCGTGATCAACGCTTCCATTACGCATCGACCGCCTCCCAAGCCCGTCTCCAGCCGGGCGCCGATTTCGCGACGCGCGCGGCCAGCGCACCCGCGTCGATCGGTCCACCCGAAAGTCCCAGCTTCCGAAGCTCGTCGCGGAATCGGGGGTCGAGAACCGCGGACTGCGCGAGTTCAACGGCGGCATGCGCGCGATTGGCGCCGAAGACACCCATCCATGTGTCGAGCGCATGCGCTGGAATGCCGGTTTCGGCAAGTGTAGGCACCTCCGGCAACCCGTCGCTGCGCGTCGTGTCCCAGACGGCGAGAGGCACGACTTGCCTTTGCCGAACTCGGTCAAGGCAGCCGAGGAGGTTGTCGAAATAGACGTGGACGCGGCCGGCGATCAGGTCGGCGTATGCGCTTGCGCTACCGTCGTCGTAAGGTTGGTGACTCATGCGAATGCCGGCCTGCCGGCAGAAGAGCGCGGTCGCGACATGGATCGTCTGCCCGGTTCCGGCGGAGGCGTAGACAAGAGGCGTACGCTTTGCCATGGCGATCAACTCAGCCAGGGAATGAACGCGCAACGCCGGGGAAACGAGCAGCAGGTTCGGGGCGTTGCCCAAGCCGATCAGCGGCTGGAACAACGTGTTGAGCGCAGCAGAATCGCCCAGACGATCGGGAAGGAGTATGTGCGTGGTCGGGGTTCCCAAGAGCAGCACCGGCTCGCCGGAACGCGCAAGCTCGTTGGCGCGCTCGATACCGTAAAGACCGCCGCCGCCGGGAACGTTTTCGATGGTTGGATTCCATGACGGCGGCCGCTGAGGCGTCGGGTCCAACCGTCTCCCAGCATCGACGGACGACTCTTCGGTTGTCCGCCGTCCGACGTGCGCCGCCCAACTGGAATCATCCGGTCTCCCAACATCGATGGGCGACTCCGCGATTCTCCGCAGTGCATGCACGAACATTCGCGCGGCGCGGTCGGATGCGCCGTGGCGTCCGAAGGGAACGATGAAGCGAATGGCGCGCCCTTATTCGGCGACGATCCCCATGTCCTTCACGAGCTTGCCCCACTTCTCGGCGTCGGCACGCAGCACAGCGGCGAATTGCTCCGGCGTTTCGTTGACGGCTTCGACACCGATGGCCTCCATCTTCGCCTTGACGTCGGGCATCATCATGATGGCGTTGATCTCGGCGTTCAGGCGTTTCTGGATCTCCGGGGGCATGCCCTTCGGGCCGAATGCGCCGTACCAGACGGCCATCTCGTAGCCGGGAACGGTTTCCGCGACGGTCGGCACCTCCTTGAGCAGTGACGAGCGCTTCTGCTCGGTGACAGCGACGAGCTTCAACTTGTCCGCCTTAACGTGCGGCAACGATTGCGTGCCCGCGGTGAACAGCACTTGCGTCTCTCCTGCCACCGTGGCGAGGACCGCAGGCGCGCCCCCTTTGTACGGAACGTGCAGCATTTTTATGTCCGCCATCTTCTCCAGCAGCGCAGCCGAGAGATGGTTGGTCGAGCCGTTGCCGGCGGATGCATACGCCACCTTTCCCGGATTCGCCTTTGCGTAAGCGATGAACTCCGTGACGCTCTTCGCCGGCAGCGACGGATGGATCACCATCGTGTTGGTGACGAAGGCGAGCATCGCGACCGGCGTGAAGTCCGCAACACCCTTGAACGGCATCGCCGGCATCATCCCGGGATTGATCGCATGCGTGCTCATCGAGCCGAACAACAGCGTATAGCCGTCGGGCGCGGCCTTCGCGACCATGTCGGAGCCCAGGTTGCCCGATGCGCCCGGCTTGTTGTCCACGACGACCGGTTGGCCGAGCGATTTCGAGAGCTTGTCGGCCACCGTGCGCGCGAGGATGTCGGTGGAACCGCCGGGCGCCCACGGCACGATGATCTTCACTGGTCGTTCAGGCCAGGCGGCCTGGACATTCAGCGCGAAGGCGGCGAGCGCGGCAGCGAGCAGAGGACGGAATGACATGGGAGGTTCCTTGCGGTCCGTGGTGATGGTCCCGGCTTCACGGCAGAAGCGTGGCCGTGACAGAGTTTATCGCAAGGGAAATGCACGGTGGCGCCGCCGAGATCGCGGCACGTAGAGCGCGTTCTCATCGCGCCACCCCGATACTGCATACCGTGCGGCGCCGTCGACAAGAAGATTGCTTTAGACGCGCATCGCAGCAGTCAGCGGCCTACGGCATACCCCTGCATCCCCCGAGGGTTAGCAGCCGCTTTGAGGATCCAAGCTCCGCTACCGTCCCGCTCCCGCGCGCACGCACTCAACCGACCTTCCGACCAGGGCTCGCCGACGACCACGTCGTGTCCCCTTCCCCGCAGTGCATCGAGCGTTTCGGCGGGGAAGCGCGATTCGAGGGTGAGCTTGTTGATCGTCGTGGCCCGCGGCCAGAACGATGCCGGAAAGTGATTGACGTGAAATGACGGAAAGTCGATCGCCTCCTGCAGGTTCATTCCATGGAGCACGTGCCGAAGGAAGAAGATCACCGACCACTGGTCCTGTTGGTCACCGCCGGGAGTGCCGAAGACGAGATGGGGCTCACCGTCGCGCAGCGCCAGCGACGGCGAGAGTGTGGAGTTCGGACGCTTGCGTGGCGCGAGCCGGCCGGGGACTGCATCGTCCAGCCACGTCATTTGCAGGCGCGTGTTGATCGAAAAGCCGAGCTTCGGAATCACCGGGCTCGAGGAGAGCCAGCCGCCGGAAGGTGTTGCGGCGACCATGTTGCCGTGTCGATCGATGACGTCGATGTGGCAGGTGTCGCCGACGAAAAGCTCAGCGTCCGCCCACTGCGCGGCCGGAGGCAGATTGGCAAAGGCTGGCTCGCCGACGCCAAAGGTCGGATCCGACCTCTGCAAGGTGCGCTGAGCGGCTTCGAGGTCGGGTAGCAAGGGCGCGCGCCCGCGGGGCGAGCCTGGCGCGAGCGCTCGGGAAGAGGTTTCGGCGAACAATTTCCAACGCGCCTCGCCGTATGCGCTCGAAAGCAGGTCCGCCAGCGGAACGTCGGCGAAAGCAGGATCGCCATACCACGCGAGCCGGTCGGCCATCGCGAGCTTGCACGCTTCGGCAACGCGATGCACCCAGGCCGCCGAGTCCGGCCGGTATCGTTCGAGACCGGCATGCGAAAGCATGGCGAGCTGCTGCAGGAACACTGGGCCCTGGCTCCATGCACCGCACTTCGCCACCGTGTAGCGGCCGAAATCGCGGGTCACGGGTTCCTCATACGCCGGTCGCCAGGTTGCGAGGTCGTCGAAACGCAGGAGGCCACCATTGCGCTCACCCGTCGTGTCCCGAGTACGCTCGCGCGTGTAGTAGTCGTCGATCGATCGCGCGACGAACCCGCGATACCAGATATCGATCGCCGCATCGATCTCCAAGATCCGGTCGCTACCAACACGTTGCGCCTCGCTGAGAACCTCTTGATAGGTACTGGCCAGCGCGCGATTGACGAACGTCTCCATGGGTCGCGGGACGCGGCCACCCGGGATCCACACCTGCGCCGAAGACTTCCACTCGGTTTCAAAGAGCTTGCGGACTGAGACGATGGCCTGCACCGCGCGCGCCACCAGCGGATACCCATCGCGCGCGTATTCGATCGTGGGCCGCAGCACTTGTGCGAGGGTCATGGTTCCGTGGTCACGCAAGAGCGTGAGCCACGCCCCGAACGCGCCAGGAACGGTGGCAGGCAGCAAGCCGGTACCTGGGACGAGATCCAACCCTATGCTGCGAAACGTGCGTGCATCGGCCAACGCGGGCGCGCAACCCTGGCCGCACAGAACCTCGACGCGCTTCTTTTCCGCCGACCAAAAGATCACGGGCACTTCGCCGCCGGGTCCATTGAGGTGCGGCTCAAGAATCTGCAGGATGAAACCACCGGCGACAGCAGCATCGAAGGCATTGCCGCCGCGCTCGAGCATGCTCATCGCAACCTGCGACGCGATCCAGTGGGTGGAGGCAACGACACCGAATGTGCCGCGAATTTCCGGGCGAGTCGTGAATGGCAGCATGCGGGAGTCTACGTGATCGCGTGCTGATGACCCGAGCAGTCTGGGGTGCAACGATCGGATATCAATCCCCGGTGCAAGCGGGATCTCACCGCGCGACGTCGGCATCGCGAGGCGTGGGGACGTTTGCGGTAAATCTGATGCTTGCTGCCCGCTTTGCCGCGGAAGCGACATCGACCTCGCTACGCGCGGGTACCATCGAGGCGAGCGTTGGTGCAGTCTTAGCGATTGCCGGTGAACGCCCTCGTTTATCGCCGCAACGTTTCGAGCACGGCGTCGCCGCTGATCGTCACGGTGATATCGCTGTTGCCGCCTTCAACAGCGATAGGCGCGGCGCTCGCCGCGTATGCGACCCCGACGCTACGCTGGAGTGGCCGCGGCGGCGCATGATCGCCGGTCTGGATCGTGACTTTGCCCACTCTCCAGCCGGGAAAGCCTAGCCCGTCCGCGGCATTTTTCGCACGCGCCTGCCACGACTTGATCGCTTGCTGAGTAAGCGCGTCCTCGGACTTGCGCCGCGAAGCTTCGCTTACCGAGAAGTTCAATCCCGAAAGCAATAGTCCGTCTTCGCCTTGCAATCTCGAGACCAGCGCCGCGAGAGTCGCAAAATCACTCGCTTCAAGAAAGAGCGATTGCGTCACTCGCCAACGTGTGGGTTGGTTCTTTTCGGTGATCTGGAACGACGAATAGCCTGACGTCGAGACCTCGACTCCCGGCACGGCCTTGGCGCGCGCCAGCGCCTTGGCGATGCGCGTATTGACCTCGCTCGCAGCCTTGGCCGGGTCTGGATTGTCGATCTCGGAGCGCAGCCACGCGTGCATGCGGTCGTTCGCCACGCTGGCGGTCGCCGACGCGGTGACGGTGACCGACGGAGCTTCAGGGTGCACGAGCACTTGCTGCGCGTACGACGCGGACCAGAACATGGTCGCTGTCAAAGTGGCGACCACCGCTCCGAGAAGGTCCCGGTAGTGGAATGTCATCGTGTCGTCTTCAACATGCGTTGCGGCAGCGCTTCGATTGCCGTGCGGTTGGACCAGGAAAAACACCGCGCTGCCGCCTCTTGCCACGGCAGCCAGGTAGAGCGCGAATGCTCGGCCGGAGCGAGCTGCACGCTCATCGGCTCCGGGACACATAGAGCGAAAGCATGCTCAGTATTGTGCGTCGTACCTAAAGGAAAGCGCTGCTGCCACTTGGGAAAGATTTCGAAAACGTTCGTTAGTTCCCAGTCGACGACGCCGCCGTAATCCGTTGCGACGATGCCGGTTTCTTCGAACAGCTCGCGCGTTGCGGTCTCGGTGAGCGTCTCACCCGGCTCCTGACTTCCGGTGACAGACTGCCAGTGCTCGGGATAGTCGGCGCGTTCGAGTAAGAGCACGCGCAGATCGGGAGTGTGCACGAGGACCAGGGTCGAGATCGGGATCTTGAAACGCGTCACCCGACGAACACCCAAAACGCAACGTGACGCTCCTTCCAGAACTCGGCGGCTTCGGTCAGAATTTCCTCGAGCGTTCCCCAATCGGTTGGGTGCTCCTTACGGTAGCCCGCGCTGTGCACGATCGCCACGACGCGACCGGCTTTGCCAAGCCAATCGCGGTCTTCGAGCACGTCGGCGAGCGCGTCCCAATTGTTGCCGAAATGCTCGGGCAATTTGAGCGCGCGATCGAGCTCATTGAAAAGCGTCGTGCGATCCTTCGCGTGCGAGAGATCAACCGAACCGAACTTTAAGTGCGCGTGCGCAGCCGCGACCTTCAACGGCTCGGTCGCACTTTTCCACGGGTGGACCCCGGCCTCATCGACAACTGCGAGGTCGGGTACCTTCATTCGCGAATCCGCGAAAATGACCGGTAATGGTCATCGCTGTAGAAGCAGGCTTCCGGCGTCGTCCTCATGCCGTCTGGTGCAGCTCTGACGTCTCGTCGCGTAGCTCTGACGCCGTCTTCTATCCCTCCCGCACCGCCACAGACGATTCGGCGCGCGCCGCGATTCCCCGCACCGGGCGTGCGCACCGTGTACTCGCGATAGTAGCCGCGGGGACGGGCCGGGAGAATCCGCTCGCGATTGCCGAAGACGGCGCCATCCCGCTCATAGCGGAAGGAACCATTCGTGTGGATCCGATGCAATATTTCGCGCCCTTCGCGCGGCAGCTCGGCGACGGCGATTTCCGGCAACTCTGCCGGCGTAGAACGCGCGAGGGCGGCCAGCGGAGAGCCAGCGAAAATTGCCGCTAGCGCAAAGCCGCAGGCGAAGTTGCCAACGCATATCCGAATCGCCATGCGCCGAAGTGTACGTTAAACGCGGCGACAAAAGTCGCGGCGCACTCTCGTGATCCCTCGTAGTTTTTTTGCAGCGAATCGTCTGGCTCAGTTGCCAACTCAGTTGACAAACCAGCCAGCGATTCGATGGAAGCCAACCCGACAAAAGTAGGGTTTCACTTTTGTCGGCATGGATACGCTGCGTCAAGCAGCACCGATCGGATTGAGCGAGCGCACCCGGATATGGAGGTCTCGCAGCTGCTCCTCGGTCGCCGGCGACGGCGCGCCGACCAGCAGGTCTTGCCCGCGCTGGGTCTTGGGAAACGCGATCACGTCGCGGATCGATTCGGCGCCGCACATCAAGGTCACGATGCGATCGAGTCCAAACGCGATGCCTCCATGCGGCGGCGCGCCGTACTGCAAGGCGTCCAGCAAGAATCCGAATTTCTTGCGCTGCTCGTCGGGAGGGATGCCCAGCGCCGCAAACACCTTCTGTTGAACTTCGGGACGGTGCATGCGCACCGATCCTCCGCCGATCTCCCAGCCGTTCAGCACGACGTCGTAGGCTTTGGCGATGGCGCTGCCCGGATCGCTCTGCAGAAGCTCGTCGTGTCCGTCTTTCGGAGCCGTGAACGGATGATGACGCGCCATCCACGTGTTGGCCTCTTCATTGTGCTCGAACATCGGAAAATCAATGACCCATAGCGGCTTCCAGCCAGGTTGCGCGAAGCCGCGATCGTGGCCGACTTTGGCCCGCAGCGCGCCCAATGCATCGTTGACGACCTTGGCCCGATCGGCGCCGAAGAAGACTAGGTCGCCGTCCGCGGCGCCAGTGCGCTTCACGATTTCCCCGAGCACTGCTTCCGGCAGGAACTTGACGATCGGCGATTGCAGCCCTTGGTCGTTCCGCTTGGTGACATCGTTGACCTTGATGTAGGCCAAGCCGCCGGCGCCGTAAACCCGGACAAACGACGTGTAGTCGTCGATCTCCTTACGGCTCAGTGTCCCGCCTGCGGGTACGCATAACGCCGCCACGCGGCCGCCTCGGAGATCGGCGGCGGAACGAAACACCTTGAAATCGACCGTCTTCATGACATCGGTCAGCTCGGTGAGCTTGAGCGGCACCCGGAGGTCGGGCTTGTCCGAGCCGTAGTCGCGCATCGCATCGGCGAACGTCATCACCGGGAATGGTTCCGGCAACTCGACGCGCAGCGCGTCCTTGAATATCGTACGGACGAGACCCTCCATCAGCTCCCGTATCTCGAGCTCATCCAGGAACGATGCTTCGACGTCAATCTGCGTGAATTCCGGTTGGCGATCGGCACGCAGGTCTTCGTCACGAAAGCACTTGACGATTTGGTAGTAGCGATCAAACCCCGCGATCATCAGCATCTGCTTATAGAGCTGTGGCGACTGCGGCAGCGCGTAGAACTGGCCGTGGTGGACGCGCGATGGCACGAGAAACTCGCGCGCTCCCTCTGGTGTTGACTTGTAGAGCGTCGGCGTTTCGATGTCGATGAAGCCGTGCGCATCGAGGTAGCGGCGCGTCGCCATCGCCGCGCGATAGCGCAGCAATAGATTCCTTTGCATTTCCGGTCGGCGCAGGTCGAGCACGCGCTGCTCGAGTCGCACCGACTCCGACAGATTCTCGTCGTCGAGCTGAAACGGCGGGGTGATCGAAGCGTTTAGGATCTCAAGGCGATGCGCGAGGACTTCGATCTCGCCGGAGGCGAGATTGGCATTTGTCGAGCCTTCCGGGCGCGGCCGCACGACCCCCGTCACGGCGATACAGAATTCGTTACGCAGGGTTTCGGCGTACGCGAAGGCTTCTGTGCGGTCCGGGTCGCAGACGACCTGCACCAGCCCTTCGCGGTCGCGCAAATCGACGAAAATGACCCCGCCGTGATCCCGCCGCCGATGGACCCAGCCCACTAGATCGACGCTTTGGCCGAGATAGCGGCGATCGATGCGGCCGCAGTAATCGGTACGTTTCAAGGAGTCGTTCTCCGACTGAGGGGCAGGCCGCGCGCGCCGCGGGTAACTCGCGACGATTGCGCATACCTGCCGGTCAATTTCGGGCTTGAGTGGGTTCGAGCGCGGGCGTTGCCGCGGGCAGCGTCTTCGGGACAGGTACCGGGACGGCGCGGCCACGCGGCGCGACCACGCCCATCGAGATGACGTACTTGAGCGCTTCATCGACCGTCATGTCGAGGTCGCGCACCCGCGACTTGGGAACGATGATGAAGTAGCCCGAAGTAGGATTTGGAGTCGTCGGGACGTACACGCTGACGTGCTCTTCTGCGAGATGAATCGCGACGGCAGGCGCTGGCGTGCCGGTCAAGAAAGCGATCGTCCAACTACCTTCGTGCGGAAACTCGACCAGCAACGCCTTGCGAAACGCGTTGCCCGTGTCGGAGAGCAAGGTGTCGCTGACCTGCTTGACTGACGAATAGATCGATTTGACGACGGGGATGCGGCCGAAGATACCTTCCCAGAATCGAATGAGACGCGCACCTAAAAAATTGGTCGCAAGCGCCCCCGTGACGACGAGAATCAGGAACGCAATGACGACGCCGAGGCCTGGAATTCGGAATCCGAACAACGCCTCGGGACGTGCGCTTTCCGGTAACACGAGCAACGTTTGGTCAAGGGTCGACAGCAGAAAATGCAAAACCCAAATCGTGATGCCGAGCGGCACCCAGACCAGAAGCCCGGCAATCAGATAGCGTTTGATACGCGATGACACGACAGCCTTCACAATTTATGGCGACGATCGGCTCGCGTCGCTAGCAGTGCCGGTCTTGTCGGCTTTGGTCGAAGGCTCGCTCGCCTTGGTTGTGGCTTTCGCGCCATCGCTTGTTGCGCTATCGCCCTTTCCGCCGTCGCTTTTGGCAACATCACTCTTATCTTTTTGGCTCTTAGCAGGGTCGCTGGTCGCGGCATCGCCTTTCGCCGCATCGCCGGCGGGAGAAGCGTTCGTCGGCGAATCGCCATTTTTGCCGGCGTCGTCGCCATTGCTTGGTGCCCGCTTGGCTCCACTGCCCTTGAAGTCAGTTTGATACCAGCCGCTGCCTTTTAATTGAAATCCGGCCGCGGATACGAGCTTCGTAAGCGTGGCATGACCGCACTTCGTGCAGGTCACGAGCGGAGGATCGGTAAATTTCTGCAATACCTCGAGTTGCTGGCCACAGTCCTTGCAACGATATTCGTAAATCGGCATGCTTTTAGACTCCGGCAGCGATTGCCCGCAAAAGCGATGCAAAAGCGCTTGATTTGAAAAAGAAATATAGCTTTCGATTATACTGCAATCAATCACCGAGCGTACGGTGGTCGGGCGTGGGTTTTTCGCCGCGAAGCGACTGGTTCAGTTGCCAACTCAGTTAGCAAAACCCATTCCGCGGTACGCGGAAACCCAATCCGGCAAAGTGGGGGCCCACTTTGTTCTGCTTCGATAAATTGGTGGCGTCTTTCGCAAAAGCAAATGCTTTATGCTGGCGTCGTGGCGGCTAGCCGGGCGCCTCTACAACTCATCGCAAGGACAAGTTGCATGGCGACCTACTGGTACTGGTGGGGGCTCGCAGCGATATTGGTCGGGGCCGAGCTTCTGACCGGAACCTTTTATCTGGTCGCCCTGGGCGTCGCATTTGCCGTGGGGGGCGCCGTTGCTTGGCTCTCTGGGTCGTTCTCGACCCAGCTGTTGATCGCCGGCGCGTTATCCGTTGCCGGAACGTTCGCGGCCTATCGTTGGCGGCAGCGACCTGGGGTCGCGCCTCCGGAGCAATCGCTAGACGTGGGACAGACCGTGCGCGTCGCGACGTGGAAGGACGATGGAACGGCGCGCGTCATCTACCGCGGTTCGCAATGGGACGCCGAGCTCGCGACCGCGGCCGGCGCTCGAACGGAAACGATGGTCATCGTCGGGACGCGCGGGTCGCGGTTGATCATTGCCGATCGCCTCCCATGAGAGTCCTGCGCAGCACGCGCCACTCGTTCTAACCGAAGATATCGGAGCCATCAACAATGTGGAGCGGCGCCTCGATCGTCACGTTTGCGCTATTCGTTGTCGCCCTGATCGTCGTCATCAAGGCGATACGCGTCGTACCGCAACAGCATGCTTGGGTCGTCGAGCGTCTGGGTCGCTTCTACGCCGTGCTCGAGCCAGGGCTTAATTTTGTCGTTCCCTTCGTCGATCGCGTCGCGTACAAGCACGATCTGCGCGAAATCCCGCTCGATGTCCCTTCGCAAATCTGCATCACGCGCGACAACACGCAGTTGCACGTCGACGGCATCCTGTACTTTCAGGTGACCGACCCCAAACTTGCGTCGTACGGCTCGTCCAATTACGTCCTCGCGATCACGCAACTCGCGCAGACGACCTTGCGCAGCGTCATCGGACGCATGGAGCTCGACCGTACGTTCGAGGAGCGCGATCAAATCAACGTGACGGTGGTCTCCGCGCTGGACGAAGCCGCCGCACGATGGGGAGTCAAAGTCCTGCGCTACGAGATCAAGGACTTAACGCCGCCGGCAGAGATTCTGCACGCGATGCAGGCGCAGATCACCGCCGAGCGTGAGAAGCGGGCGGTGATCGCGACGTCCGAGGGCCGGCAGCAGGAGCAGATCAACGTCGCGCTCGGCGCGCGCGAAGCGGCGATCGCCAAATCGGAAGGCGAGAAACAGGCGGAGATCAACAACGCGCAGGGCGAAGCGGCGGCGATCCTCGCCGTGGCCGAAGCCAACGCCAAGGCGATTCGCCAAGTGGCTGACGCGATCAACTCACCAGGTGGGTTGGAAGCGGTGAATTTGAAGGTCGCGGAGGAGTACATCACGGCTTTCGGAAATCTCGCCAAGACCAATAACACCCTGATCGTTCCCGCGAACGTCTCGGATATCGCGGGGCTGATCGCGACTGCGATGACCGTGGTGCGAGCACAGGAGCGATCGCCCGTTAGCCGCTAGTCATCGACAGGAATCGGCAATGGAAATCAAAGCTCATACGTTTATTGTCACAGGGGGAGCCTCGGGTCTGGGGGCAGCGACCGCGCGCATGCTGATCGCCGGCGGCGGTAACGTCGTCATCGCCGACGTGAAACAAGCGGAAGGCGAGGCAATCGAGCAGGAGCTTGGCGAGGCAAGCAAGTTCGTCGCTACCGACGTCACCGACGACATGAGTGCGCAAGCGGCGATTGCCGCAGCGGTCGAGCGCTTTGGTGGTGTCCAGGGTCTCATCAATTGTGCGGGCATCGTTCACGGCGAGAAAGTCGTGGGCAAGGAAGGACCGCACGCTCTCGCGAGCTTCACCCGCACGATCAACATCAATCTGATCGGCTCGTTCAACTTGACCCGGCTGGCGGCGGAAGTCATGGCAAACGGAACGCCCAATGCGGCCGGCGAGCGCGGGGTCATCGTTTTTACGGCGTCGGTTGCCGCATTCGATGGCCAGATTGGGCAGGCGGCGTACTCCGCATCCAAAGGCGCCGTTGTCGCCATGACGTTGCCGATCGCTCGCGAGCTTGCGCGCTCCGGCATCCGCGTGATGACGATCGCGCCCGGAATCTTCATGACTCCGATGATGGCGAGCCTTCCACCCGATGTTCAGGCTTCGTTGGGTAAGGCGGTACCGTTCCCGCCGCGGCTTGGTCAGCCCGACGAGTTCGCGTCGCTCGTCGCCGAGATCGTGCGCAATCCAATGTTGAACGGCGAGGTGATCCGGTTGGATGGCGCCATCCGGATGGCGCCGAAGTAGCGCATCAGCCCGGCCCCGCGGAAGCGCCTTAGCCCGGCGCCATTTCCGGCATCAGCGAAGGGGAAAACTCAACGCTTCCCTGGGGCTTGCGCGCATCCGTCCAGGCCAGGAAGGTCGCGGCGGGCATGGGCCGGGCGAAGAAAAAGCCCTGCAGCTCGTCGCATCCGAGATCCAGCAGGATGTCGCGCTGGCCCTCGGTTTCGACGCCTTCTGCCACCACCTTCAAGCCCAGCGCGTGGGCCAGGTTGACCACGGCGTCGACGATCGCCCGCGCGTCGTTGCTGGTTTCCAGGTCGCTCACGAAGCTGCGGTCGATCTTGAGTTGGCGTACCGGCAACTGGCGCAGATAGCTTACGCCGGAATAGCCGGTGCCGGAGTCATCGATCGACAGGAACACGCCGATCCGCGCCATGTCCTCTAGCGTGAGCTGCGTGGCCTCGATGTCGTCCATGACCGCCGATTCCGTGATCTCGCACAAGAGCTGCGATGGCTCGACCTGGTGCCTTTGCAGGGCTGCGGCGATGCGTGGAACCAGATCGTCCTCGCGCAGCTGGTGCACCGAGAGGTTGATCGCAACGCGCATGCGCACGCCAGCGTCGGCCCACGCCCGCATCTGCCGGCACGATTCCTCGATAACCCAGTTCCCCAGCCCCTTGATCATGCCAAAGCGCTCGGCCAGAGGATGAACACGGCTGGGCTGACCATGCCACGCTGCGGGTGGCCGCCCAGCCACTAAGCCCGAGCGGCGTGCCGCTCATGGGTGCCGATGCGCCGCGCAAGGTCCGGGCTCACGTACGAGGCGAAACTGGCAATGAGCACGGATGCGGCGACTACCCACGGGTCGTAGCTTGCAACGAGGTAGTTCATGGTTTACGTTTATTCCGCGACGGATGTTATCCGGCGGTCGAAAACCCGCCGGGCGTTGTCGCTTGTATCGGCAAGGCCGGCGCTAACTTGAGGCCCGTTTAGCGGTACCGAGGCGTCCTGGAGCGATCTCTTCTAATCTCGCCGCACGAGTGCGACGGCTGCGATCGCCATCGTGACGAAAAAGACGAAGGTCCAGCCGGGAATCGCCAGTCCCCAGAATTCCCAGCCCTTTTCCGCGCACTCGCCGCTGCCTTGGATGACCTTGGCCAGCACGTCGGCGAGCGGCAATGTTTCGAGCATGTACGAGATGCCCATACCGCACGAGGGCACTTGGTCCTTCGGCAGCGCTTGCAGCCAAACCTGGCGTGCAGCCAACGCTGCGCCAATCCCGGCGAATAGAACGGTCAGCGTCGCGTAACCGGCCGCACCGCGGGTGCCTGGGTTATGGATAAACGCCATGAGAAATACGAGCCCTACCGCGATCACCGCTACGCGCTGGAACATGCACAGCGGGCATGGCTCGAGCCCAAGGCCGTATTGCAGCCACAGCGCCCATCCGATGAGGCCGGCGCAAACCAGAAACCCAAGCAGATAGGCGAGCCGTCGCGGGGGCAGCACAATCAAAGCGAGCGACGCAACGCCAAGTGTCATCACGCCGACACGAAGAGCCGCGTGCGCAAAAGCGGCGCCGGCGCCGTATCGACGCAGTACATATTCCTGTCCAAGAAGCGCAAGCGCCAGCATCAGGCCGGCAAGCGGGATTGGCATGACGGAGGAGCGCATTATGCTTGCGCGACAGCCAACGCTTGGTCGATGTCCCAAAGAATATCGTCGAGCGTCTCGAGCCCCACCGAGAGTCGAATCATCTCCGGGGTCACGCCCGCCGCGCGCTGCTCGTCTTCGCTTAACTGTCGGTGTGTTGTCGAAGCGGGATGGATCACCAAAGTTTTAGCGTCACCGACGTTGGCAAGATGCGACAGAAACTGCACGGCTTCGATAAATTTTTCCCCCGCCTTGTCGCCGCCACGGATGCCAAACGTGAGGATCCCGCCGGCGCCGAGTGGCAGGTAGCGGCGGGCGAGCGCTTCGTATCGATTGCCCGGCAACTGCGGATAACTCACCCACGCGACGGCAGGGTGCGCGGCCAAATGGCGCGCAATCTTGAGCGCCGAATCGCAATGGCGCGGCATGCGCAGGTGGAGCGTCTCGATCCCCTGCAGCAGGAGGAAGGCCGACAACGGAGCGAGGGTCGGCCCCAACGTGCGCATGGTTTCCATTCGCGCCTTCATCGTAAACCCGAAGTCGCCGAAGGTTTCGAAGAAGCGGACACCGTGATAGCCGCGCGATGGCTCGGTCATCTGCGGAAACTTGCCGTTGTCCCACGGAAAGCGGCCGGATTCGACAACGATGCCGCCCATCGTCGTGCCGTGGCCTCCGAGATACTTGGTGACCGAATGCACGACGATATCGGCGCCATGCTCGAACGGCCGGCAGAGATACGGCGAGGCGAGCGTGTTGTCGACGACCAGGGGCAGCCCCGCCGAGTGCGCGATGTCGGCGACCGCCTGCAGATCGACCACATTCAACTGGGGGTTGCCGAGGGTCTCGACATACAGCGCTTTGCTGTTGTCTTTGACCGCCGCGCGGAAATTGGCGGGATCGTCACTGTCGACGAATGAGGTCTCGATACCGAACTGCGCAAACGTAGTAGCCAATTGCGAATAGGTGCCGCCGTAGAGTGTTCGGGAAGCAACGATATGGTCGCCGGCGCGGCACAGCGTCAGCAGCGCGACCATTTGCGCCGCCATTCCGGTGGCGGTCGCGAGCGCGGCGCGGCCACCTTCGAGAGCGGCTACCCGCTCTTCCAGCGCTGCAACCGTCGGGTTCGAAATGCGCGAGTAGACGTTGCCAAACGTTTGCAGATTGAAGAGGCTCGCCGCGTGATCGGCGCTATCGAATACGAACGACGTCGTTTGATAGATCGGCAGCGCGCGCGCTCCGGTCGCAGCGTCGGGGATCTGTCCGGCGTGTAGGCAGAGCGTGTCGAAGCCGAAAGAGCGATCAGGCATTGCGCGGCGGCCAAAACGCGCCGCAGATGACGAGGAAGCTCATTCTAACCGGGGCGGTGCGAGCAGCGGGCGAGGGGCCCCGCTTGCGGGGATCGACGGAGATTTGCGAGTCGCCGCCGCGAGGCGACACCGAGGGCGTAGCCAGCCTCGAGCGTACAAGGAGCCGAGGGTGCGAGCGGCCGGCGAGGGGCCGCCGATCGCGGAAGTGCAACTTGCAGCCGGTTCACCGCCGGCGTAGCGGCAACCGTTTTAGTTGGCGGCCCTTGCGACCGTCTCGGGTCGCATCCCGTGCGGCCACGGGTCCCCTGCTCCGCGTCGCCGGTCGCCCCGCTTGCGGGGATCGAAGGCAATTGCGAGTCGCCGCCGCGAAGCGACACGGAGTGCAGCAGGCGAGGGGACTCTAGATCAGCCGGCCCGCCGCGCGGAAACGATGCCGGTGTTGACACCTGCCCAATTGAGGCCACCCATGATCCGCGCGTGTTCGATTTTCACGCACCGGTCCATGACGACGTCGAGTCCCGCATTCCCGGCAACAGCCGCAGCCTCGTCGTTGCGGATGCCAAGTTGCATCCACAATACTTTCGCACCGATGGCCACCGCTTCAGCCGCTAACGTAACCATCTCGTCCGGCTTGCGAAAGCAATCGACGAGATCGACGGGTTCCGAGATGTCGGCCAACGTGGGGTAGCAGCGTTGGCCCAACACTTCGTTGTAATTCGGGTTGACGGGAATGATGCGGTAGCGGTGATCCTGCATGTACTTGGCGGCGAAATAACTCGGGCGATACCAGTTCGCCGACAACCCGACGATGGCGAGTGTGCGGGACTGCGCGAGAACCCGGCGCAGCCCTGCAACGTCATCGACGCGCCCCACGCTTATTGCTGGCGCGCCGCGCTGTCCCGCCATGTCGGCGACTGGTTATAGGGGTACTCGTTGGCGATGCGCCGTCCCGAGGAAATGCGGTTGGCGAGTCCCGCGGGGAGGTCCGGATAATCTCCCGGCCCAAACGTGCGGCAATCGCCTTGGAAATTCGCGTCGCTGCAAAAGAGCCAATACCCGCGCTCAACGCGCAGCGACGACGCGCGATCGTTGAACCCCGTGCCACTTAAATCGCGCAGCGCGTTGGAATCCACCGTGTAAGCGCGGCCCGAGTAGTTGGGTCCCTCGTACATGACGACGCGGTTGCGACCTCCCCAGCCACCACCGTCGGCGCCTACGGATCCGCCCTGCCCAGCACCGGCAACCGCTACCGGCCGTGCGGAGCTGACAATGCCGGTCAACCCACCCAGATTCGCGTAACGACCCGGCGGGTAAATCTGACAATTGCCGCGAAATTCAGCGTGCTCGCATAGCTCCCAGGAGCCATCAGAGATCACCACGGAACGCGCGCGGTCATTGAAGCCGATGCGTTCAAAATCGGTGACGACCTCGTCAACGGTAATTCCGCGTCCGCCCAAGTTCGTGTCGTCGTAGAGCGCGATCCGGCCGGTAGGCCAGGGGGATTGGGCGCCACGAGGCCCACCTCCGTCACGAGGCCCACCTCCTGCGCGAGGCCCACCTCCATCGCGAGGCCCACCCCCGTCACGTTGCCAGCCCAGTTCACGGAGCGAAGATACCTGGTCGTTCATGCCCACGCTCGCGAGCGACGGATAGTCTCCGGTGGTCAAGGTCACGCACCTGCCGCGGTAGTAGAGATCACTGCATACCTGCCAGGTTCCGCTGCGCACGACAATCGACGACGCGCGATCGTTGAACCCTGTGTTCGCCAGATCAGCCACCGATGCGTTCGCGGCGAAGCGGCGTCCGCCGAAGTTGTCGTGCTCGAACACGGTGATCTCCTGTGCCGCGACTGACGCCATACCCGTGACAGAAGCGGTGACAAGCGCAGCGAGCAATGCATGACGTAGCTTTTGCATCGAGCCTCCTCGTACGGTTCTTCCGTTGAACATGCCGAATAAGTAGAGATTAACGGCTGATCGAGAGCAAAGGTTGAGTGGAATTTTGGCATTTTCGGCGTCGGTGCGCGTCCTACGGAGGCTGTATTTGGTCGACCACAAATTGACGCGCGGCGTTGGTAGGTGCCGCGGAAAGGGTAGTAGCACCGCGGTCGCCATTCCGACGCTGGAATGTCTCGTCGTCTGGTCGTCCCCCGCGACGGTGCCGACCGCGAAAATGGATGCGAGCCGGCGCGATCCTTGCTTAGCGTACTCATTTAGCTCGAACGGACAGGGGCAGCATCGGACTCTAGTAGCACAGGTGCGAACTCCGGCCTGTGCTTGGTGTGCCCGGGCTTTGTTTTCCGCTTTGCTGCCACGACGGCCCTGATGCGCTCGCTCAACCGACTCGAACTACCGCTGCATACCGTCGGCGAACCGACCGGCCGGCCGGCGCTTTCCGCTCTGTCGCAGCGCAAGCTCAATACCCTGGGCGTGCCGATCGCGTACGTCGATCGCAGCCAGCGTTATCGCTTCGCGAACAAGGCGTTTCTCGATTGGATCGGCAAGACCGAGAGTGAACTCATCGGCCGGGAGGTCATCGAGGTTTTCGGGCGCGAACTCTTTCAGCTTTACCACGCCTATGTCGACGCCGCGCTCGCTGGCGAGCGCACAAGCTACGAGCGAAGAATTGGGGCGCCAGGCCGACCGGCGCTATGGGCCCGCGTCGACTTTTATCCCGATCGCGGGCCGAACGGCCACGTCCGCGGCATTCTGGTCACATACACCGACGTCAACAATCAAAAACGTTTGGAGCTCGAGGCCGGCCAGCGCGAGCACCAATTGCGTCTCGTCACCGACAGCATCGGCGTGCCCATCCTGTATTTCGATCGGCAGTTGAAATTGCGTTTCGTCAATCGCCCTTTCGGCGACTGGATCGGCGTGCCACCGGAAGATGTGCTGGGCCACGCGCTGAAGGACATCCTCGCACCCGACGCGATGCATGAAATGCAGATGCACATCGAAAGCACGTTCTCCGGGGCAACCGTGTCATACGAGCGGCGGGAGCCATACGCCGGCGGCGAGTCGCGCTGGATCCGCATGACCCTGTTTCCCGACCGTGAGGTCGGCGGACGGGTGGGCGGCGCCTTCGCCGTGATGAACGACATCGAGGATGACGTACGCATCCGCGATACGCTCAAATCGCAAGAGGCGCAGATGCGCCTCTTCGCCGACAACATCCCCGGCCCGGTCGCCTACCTTGATCGTAGCCTCAACTACACGTTCGTCAATCAAGCATTCGCGAATGCCGTGTGCAAACCGCAGGACGCGATCTATGGCAAGACGCCATACCAGATTCTACCCGCTGACGTTGCGTCGTTCATCCGGCCGATCTTGAAACGCGCGCAAGCCGGCGAGCACGTCGAGTACGAGCGCGTGGGAACCACGGCGCAGGGAGCCCGGCGCTGGCTGCATGGGCGCGTGGCACCCGATTTGGATGGGGCTCACAAGGTGCGGGGGCTTTACTGCACCGAATACGACATTCACGACCTCAAGCTGACCGAGCAGGCCTTGGCGGCTCGCGAAGAGCAATTGCGGCTCTTCACCGACAACATTCCTGAGCCGGTCGTTTACATGGATGCGGATCGCCGTTATGCGTTCATCAACGAGTCATTCCTGAAGCTGACGGGCCTCGCGCGCGACGCCATTATCGGCAAGACCGCTGCAGAGGTGCTGGGCAGCGATGCCTCAGCCACGCTGGCTCCGTTCATGGACCGCGCGTTCTGCGGCGAAGCGGTGACCTACGAGCGTCCGATCATCGACGCGACGGGCCGCGCGCGATGGTTGCGCGAGCGCATCGTTCCGGACTTCAAGTTCGATGGGACGATTAAGGGTTTGTATGTGGTCGGGCACGACATCACGGATTTGAAACAAGCGCAGGACGCGCTTGCCGCCCGCGAAGGCCAGTTGCGCGCGATCATGGATGGTATTCCTGCACCGGTTGCCTACATCGATCGCGACGAGCACTGTCGGTACGTCAACCGGACCTTTCTGCAGTATTTCGGCTTGACGGTCGATGAGGTCGACAAGATGCGGCTGCGCGACGTGGTGGGCGCGGGCATCTATCAAAGTGCTCAGGCGAGGCTGACGCGCGCGATGGAAGGAGAGTCGGCCTCGTTCGACCGGCTCGTGCCGGGCGCCAACGGCGCGCGGCGCTGGATGACCATTCGCGTCGTGCCGGACATAACACCTTCAGGGGAGATTCACGGCGCGTTCGTGCTGATGAACGATATCCACGGCTTAAAGCAGGCACAGGAAGCACTGCGCGCGTCGGAGGCCGAACTGCGCCTCATCATGGATAACGTTCCCGCGCGCGTGTCGTACATCGATCGCGATTATTGCTACCGCTTCCTGAACCGGCACAACGAAGAATGGCTCGCCCGCGATCGCAATGAGCTGACCGGTCGCCATGTGGCAGATGTCATCGGCGAGGCTCGCGCGATCGAGCTCGCTCCGCTGCTCGATCGCGTCATGCAGGGGGAAGTCGTGTCGACGGAGAAGTTGCTCGCGCAGCCCGAAGGGGAGCCACGGTGGGAGTCCGTTCACTTTGCTCCCAATCGAGATAGCGACGGTAACGTCCGCGGCATCTATGCGATGCATACCGATATCCACGACAAGAAACGCAACGCCGATGAATTAAAGCGGGTGAATTGGATGCTGTCCTCGCATATCAACAATACCCCGCTCGCCGTGCTGGAATGGGATCGCGAGTTTTGCCTGGTCCGGTGGTCGCCGCAGGGAGAGGAAATTTTCGGATGGCATTCCGACCAAGTCTTGGGTCTTCCACTCGCGAGCAGTCCGCTTGTTCATGAAGACGAGCGCGAGGGATTTCGCGACTTGGTCGCACGCCTGATGAGCGGCGAAGAGCCGCGGGCCAAGGTCCTGACGCGCAACCGCCGCAACGACGGCAGTACGATCTGGTGCGAGTGGTATCACTCGGCGCTGCTCGACGAGTCAGGCTGCATCGATTCGATCTTGTCCTTCGTGCAGGACGTCTCGTCGCGCATTCAAGCCGAAGAGCGGCTTCAGTATCTCGCCACCAGAGATACCCTCACCGGCTTGCCCAATCGTCTACTGCTGCACGAGCGATTGACGCAGGCGATCGCCAAAGCGAAGCGCGCGGGCAGTCGCGTGGGCGTATTGTTCATCGACCTCGACCGCTTCAAGAACGTCAACGACACGCTGGGGCATCGCATCGGCGATGAGCTATTAAAGCAAGTGACGACCGCGCTCGGAAGTTCGCTGCGCGAAACCGACCTGCTGGCTCGCTTGGGAGGCGACGAGTTCATGGTCATCGTCGATGAGTTCGAAGATGCATCGGTGCTGGGCCGCATCGCGCAGAAACTGCTGGACGCGATCGCGCAGCCGTTCGAGATCGAAGAGCACGACATCTACGTCACGTCGTCCATTGGCATCGCGGTGTACCCGGACGACTCGGATGACCCGGAAGAGCTCTTGAAGCACGCCGACGTCGCGATGTATCGGGCGAAGGAGCTCGGACGAAACACGTATCAGTTTCTTGACGCCAACCTTGCGCAACTCCGGCTGCACGAACACACGCTCGAGACCGCGTTGCGCGCAGCGTTCAAGGATGGTGCGCTGCGCCTGCATTATCAGCCGGTGATCCGGATCGAAGATCGGAAAGTCATCGGTGCGGAAGCGCTCCTCCGCTGGACCGATGCTCAACACGGAAGTGTTCCGCCAAAGGTGTTCATACCCCTCGCCGAGGAATCGGGCTTGATCCACGAACTCGGTGAGTGGGTATTGAAATCAGCTGCCGAGCAATGCGTCGCGTGGCGCAGCGCGGGGCTGGCGCTCTGCGTATCGGTGAACCTCTCGGCGCGGCAGTTCTACCGCGATGACCTCGCGCAGCGCATCTGCGATATCGTGAGGAGCGTGAAGTGCGAGCCGTCTTGGATTGCGCTCGAAGTGACCGAGACTAGCCTCTTGCACGACTTGGACGCGATTCGCAGAGTGCTCGAGCGGCTGCGTCATGAAGGCTTCACCGTGGCTATCGATGATTTTGGTACCGGCTATTCATCACTGACACACTTGAAGCATTTTCCGATCGACACATTGAAAATTGACATTTCGTTTATCGCCGATCTGGAAACGGATCCCGGCGACGCCGCAATTACCGCGGCCATCATCGGGCTCGCCCGCGGGTTGGGCTTGCGCGTCTGCGCCGAAGGTGTCGGTACCCGCGAGCAACTCGAGTTTCTCGCGCGAAATGGATGTGATTCTTTCCAAGGTTTCTGGGCAAGTGAACCGGTACCCGCCGAGCGGCTGACCGAGCTTGCGCACAAGCAGCTGCCGTAGAGCCGCAGGCAGGACACCCGAACTCGACACGCTTCGCCGCCGCTTCGCCATCTCTACTTTCTGGTAGGATGCGCGCCCCATGCATTCTCCGCGTGCAATCAAGCTCGCTGCAGAACGCGAACCGAAGCGGTCAGCAGTCTACGATCCCGGCTGTCGGTGCTGCCCGCGACTCGCGGCATTCCGCGATGTCGTGCAGGAGCTGCACGCCGACTATTGGTGCAAGCCGGTCGCACCGTTCGGCCCGGCCACCGCGCGCCTCGTGATCGTCGGCCTAGCGCCCGGAATGCACGGTGCCAATGCCACTGGCCGTCCATTCACCGGCGATTTCGCGGGCGTGATTTTGTTTGCGACACTATTCGATTACGGCTTCGCGTCGCAGCCCGTCGGTGTCGCTCCTGGGGATGGGCTCGCGCTGATCGACTGCCGGATCACCAACGCGGTCAAATGCTTGCCGCCGCAGAATAAACCCGTGCCTCAGGAGGTCGCCACGTGCAATCATTTCTTGGCCGCTGATTTGGCGCGAGTTCCGGCGGGCGGCGTCATCTTGGCATTGGGACGCATTGCCCATGTCGCCACCTTGCGCGCGCTTCATCTGAAGGCGTCCGCGCACCCGTTCGCCCACTGCGCAGAGCATATCCTCGCGCAGGGACGCTTGCTCATCGACAGCTACCACTGTAGTCGTTACAACACCAATACCGGCCGGTTGACGCCGGGGATGTTCCGAGCCGCATTCGATCGCATTTCGGCGCATTTGCTCGCTTCTTCCGCAAGCGATACCGCCTAAGCGAACCTGCCCATGGAGCCCACGCCCTCGGCAAATGCCTCCGCGCTCGACGCGCGCGAGTTGCTCGTGTCACTGCCCCATCGGCCGGGGGTGTACCGGATGCTCAATGCGGCAGGCGAGACGCTTTACATCGGCAAGGCGCGCGACCTAAAAAAGCGCGTCGCCAACTACTTCCAAAAGACCGGGCACGAGCCACGGATTGCCGCGATGGTGGCGCAGGTCGCACGTGTCGAGACGACCGCGACGGGCTCGGAAGGTGAAGCACTGCTGCTCGAGAACAACCTGATCAAGGCGCACGAGCCACGCTACAACATCCTCTTTCGCGACGACAAGAGCTATCCCTACGTCTGCATTTCCGGGGATCCGTTTCCACAATTGCGCTTTCACCGGGGGGCGCTCGATCGTCGCAACCGTTACTTCGGCCCCTTCCCGAGTGCCGGTGCTGTCCGGGAAGGCATGGCGCTGCTGCAAAAAGTCTTCATGCTGCGCACCTGCGAGAACACGGTGTTCGCGAACCGCTCACGCCCTTGCATGCTCTACCAAATCCAGCGCTGCACCGGTCCGTGCGTTGGCCTCATCTCCGAAGCTGAATATCGGGAGGATGTGCGCAACGCGACCCTTTTCCTGCAAGGGAAGGCCGGCCTGGTCCTGGAGACGTTGAAGACGCAGATGGACGAAGCGTCCGGCGCACTTGACTTCGAGCGCGCGGGGCGCACGCGCGACAAGATCAGGCGGCTGCAGCAATTGCAGTCACGGCAGTTCGTCGAAAGCGCGACCGCCGGTGATGTCGATGTTGTCGCTGCGGCGATGGAGGACGGTCTCGTCGCCGTCAACGTCGTGATGATCCGCGGCGGCCGCCACGTTGGCGACCGGACATTCTTCCCTCGCCACGCGGATGCAATCGATCCGATGGCGCTTAAGGAAATCGTACCGGCGTTTTTGGAACAGCATTACGTCGAGCGGCCGGTGCCACCGACGATTGTCGCGCCGGAGGCAGAGGATTACGCGGCGCTGGCCGAGGTCCTGTCGGCGCAAGCGCCGCATCCGGTGCGCATCGTCGGCCACTCCGGCGGGGAACGTCGAGTCTGGCTCACGATGGCGGTACAGAACGCAATCCTCGCAATCCGGCAAAAGCTCGCGCAAAAGGCAACCCAGGAAGATCGTCTCGCCGCATTGCAGGAGGCGCTGCAATTGCCCTCGACCGTACAACGGATCGAATGCTTCGACGTTTCGCACACGATGGGTGAGCGCGCCGTTGCATCCTGCGTCATCTTCGACCGGCTCGCGATGCAGTCATCGGAATATCGACGGTTCAACGTTACACCGGAGCAGACCGGCGACGATTACGCCGCGCTGCGCGAAGCGCTGAGCCGACGCGCCGCCAGAATCATCTCCGGCGAATACCCCGCGCCAGACCTGCTCGTTATCGATGGTGGGAAAGGACAGGTTGCGGTTGCCGCCAACGTTTTGGAAGAGCAAGGGATGCATGGCGTGCCGCTGATCGGAGTCGCCAAAGGACCCGAGCGCAAAGCTGGACAGGAAGACATCGTTTTCCCGAATCGTGACGCGGTCTTGAACTTGCCGGCCGATCATCCCGGCCTGCACTTGCTGCAGCAGATCCGCGACGAGGCGCACCGCTTCGCGATTCAGGGTCATCGGGCGCGCCGCGGGAAAGCCCGGACAACGTCGACGCTGCAAGACATCGCAGGCATCGGTGGTGAGCGGCGGAAGGCGCTGCTCGCGCATTTCGGCGGATTGCGCGGCGTGCAGGCGGCCAGCGTCGAAGATATTGCGCGCGTACCAGGCATCTCGCGAGCGTTAGCGGAACGCATTTTTGCCAACCTGCATTGAAGAACCATCGTCACGGTTGGCTGTCGATCGCGGAGTAGAATCCGCAAAATGCCCGGCCTGATCCCGCGATGCCACTTAATACGCCGATAGCCCTGACCTGGTTGCGGATTGTCATGATCCCGGTGTTCGTGGCCGTGTATTACGTGCCCGACGCGTGGCTCTCCCCCTACGCGAAGAACTGGACGGCGATGACTATCTTCTCGCTGGCTGCGATGACCGACTGGCTCGATGGCTATCTTGCCCGCAAGTGGGGGGAGGTCAGCGCCTTCGGTACATTTCTTGATCCGGTTGCCGACAAGCTGATGGTCGCCACGGCGCTGGTCCTCTTGGTGCAGCTTGGACGCGCTGAGACCTATCTTGCCGTCATCATCATCGGCCGCGAGATCGCGATCTCGGCGTTGCGGGAATGGATGGCGCAGCTCGGCAAGCCTCGCAGCGTGGCGGTAGCGTTTATCGGCAAGGTGAAAACGGTGGCGCAGATGACCGCGATCATCGCGTTATTGCTATGGGAGCCGGTAATCCCCGGAATTTCGACGCCGCTGCTTGGTGCCGTTGCACTGTGGGTTGCCGTGATCCTGACGCTGTGGTCGATGTTTCATTATCTGCGGCTCGCCGCGCCGCATCTGACGATGGATTCGATCTCTGTCATGCGTGCGCCGACAAGCGCCAAGCCGAAGACTGGCGCCTCGGACTAAAAGTCGCGCGTGGATCGTCGTTTGGGTAGCGCGAGTCATGAATCAACGAGCCAAGTACTGGGCAACGAAAAACTTGCTTGACACCACGGCGCACAGCGGTGAAACGGTGCCTTGGACTGCTTGATCACTTGAGCCTACGGAAGACGCGGGGAAGACGCAGGCACCCATGGACCTCGACCCAGTATTCCTTTCGCGCATCCAGTTTGCTTTTGTGATCGCGTTTCATTTCTTGCTGCCGGCGTTCACAATCGGTCTCGCGTCGTACATCGCGGTCTTGGAAGGGCTGCATTTCGTGACGAAGCAGCCGGTCTATCTGCGGATCTCGACGTTTTGGATCAAGATCTTCGCGGTTGCGTTCGGCATGGGAGTGGTCTCGGGCATCGTCTTGCCGTTCCAGATCGGCGCCAATTGGAGCCGTTACTCCGACCTGACGGCAAACGTCGTCGCGCCGCTCATGGCCTACGAAGCGCTGATGGCATTCTTCCTCGAGGCCGGCTTCTTGGGCATTCTGCTCTTCGGTCGCAAGCTCGTCCCGCAGTGGGCGCACTTCGTATCCGCGCTGATGGTTGCGATCGGGACGCTTCTGAGTGCGTTCTGGATTCTCGCTGCGAATAGCTGGATGCAGACGCCCGCCGGCTTCGAGATCATCGACGGACGGTTTTCCCCAACGGATTGGCTCGCCGTCATCTTTAACCCGTCGTTTCCCTACCGGCTGTTGCACACGGTCACCGCGGTGTATCTCACGACCGCGTTTACCGTCGTCGGGGTCGCGGCGTGGCATCTGCGACATGGCCGCCATGTCGAAGAGGCCAAAGTCATGATCACCATGGGCGTCATTCTTGCCTCGGTGCTCGTGCCCGCGCAGGCCGTGATTGGCGATCTGCATGGTTTGAATACGAGAAAGCATCAGCCGCAGAAGCTCGCCGCGATCGAGGCACTATGGGACACGGGCGCCGGTGTTCCCGCGACGCTATTCGCAATTCCTGACGAGGCGGCGGAGATGAATCACGCCGAGGTGTCGATCCCAAAGCTCGGAAGCCTCTATCTCACCCATAGCTTCGACGGCGTTGTGCAGGGACTTAAGGATTTCCCGCGAGCGGACCGCCCACCGGTCGCCACAGTGTTTTTTAGCTTTCGCGTGATGGTCGGCATGTGGGTGATCATGCTCGCGTTGACCGTCTGGGCATGGTGGCTTACCTGGCGCAAGCGGCTCTTCGCGACAACGTCTTTCCTACGCGCGACGACGTGGGCGATTCCAGCCGGCTACGTTGCTGTAATTGCCGGCTGGATCACGACCGAAGTCGGCCGCCAGCCCTACGTTGTCTACGGATTACTGCGTACCGCGGACGCTGTGACGCCGTCGCTTGTCGGCAGCGACGTTCTCATATCGCTCTTGCTGTACATCGCGGTGTACATCGTCGTCTTCGGCGCCGGCGTCTACTATCTCGTGCGTCTCGCGCGGCGCGGCATCGTGGAATTGCCTGGCGATGACACCGTGCGGCCGGACGAGCGTCCGGCCCGGCCATTGTCAGCGGCGACCAACGCCGACCGTTAAGCGAAGACCGTCATGGCTCTTGACCTGGTGCCGATTTGGACCCTCATCCTCGGCTTCGCGGTGTTCATGTACGTGCTGCTCGATGGCTTCGACCTTGGCATCGGTGTCCTCTTTCCTTTCGCACGGGACGACGATGCGCGCGATGTCATGATGGCGACGGTCGCGCCGATTTGGGACGGCAACGAAACTTGGCTCGTTCTTGGCGGACTCGCGCTTTTCGCTGCGTTCCCGCTGGCCTT
>Ga0136617_10000180_pt1 | contig 48860 bp, 45 predicted proteins | sample AntDrymUQ3222106_2_FD_129672 | JGI IMG/M metagenome (GOLD analysis project Ga0136617, IMG submission 129672) | Polar desert sand microbial communities from Dry Valleys, Antarctica - metaG UQ322 (21.06) | ecosystem: Environmental > Terrestrial > Soil > Desert | place: Antarctica: Dry Valley... | reverse complement strand
CGGTGCGACAGCAAGCGCGAATTTCAGGCTCGATCCTGTCGGCCTTACCCTCGAAGCGGTCGTTACCACGGGGGTAGTCGATCCAACGAGCGGCACACGCGTGCCATTCACGGTGGGCAGGGTCGACGCCGAGAACGCGCCGGTTCCCGCGACCAACGCGATCGAAACTATCCAGGGCAAGGTCGCCGGTGTAAGCGTTGTCCCGAGCGGCCAGCCCGGCAGCGGCACCAACATTCTGCTACGCTCGCCGACGAGCATCTCGAAATCCATCGCGCCGCTCATCGTCGTCGACGGCGTGGTTCTGGCGCAATCGTTTGCCGGATCTACCGCCGACCTCGAGTCCATGGACATCGAGTCTGTCGAAGTGGTAAAGGGTGCAGCGGCATCTTCGCTGTATGGATCGCGCGCGGCGTCCGGCGTCATCTCCATCAAGACGAAGCGCGGCACTGGGCTCCCCGAGGGTACGACGCGCGTTACCGCGCGCTCGGAGCTGGGGACCAATCAGCTTGGTGGCGCGATTCACTGGGCGCAGAACCACTACTACGCCACCAATGAGCAGGGGCAGTACATAAACGCTGCAGGCGCCGTTGTCCCTCGCGCGCAACGAATCGCGAAACCGATCTATTCACGCTTTCAGGATGTGGCTTACGCCGATCCGGTTTACGATCAGGTCGATCGCTTCTTCGATCCGGGGCAGTTCGCCAAGAACTCCATCAACATCGCGCAAAATGGTGCGAGGACAAACTGGCTGCTGTCCCTCGTCAACACCCGCGAGGATGGAGTGGTTCTCAACAGCGGCAAGTACGAGCAGAACAACATTCGCCTGAATCTCGACCACCGCCCTCTTGACAACCTGCAGCTTTCATTCAGCGGGTACCACAGCCGTTCCGACCGCAATGAGCTGTACAGCGACACGTTCTTCGACCTGATCAACCAGGCTCCCGATGTGGATCTGCTTGTGCCTGATCCTGACGGAACTCCGTACATGTTCCAGGGCGATCCGCAGGAGGGACGCGAGGAGAATCCTCTGTACGTTCTCTCCACCGAGTACAACCGGCGCAAGCGCGCGCGAACACAGGGTAGTCTCGAGGCAAAGTATGCGCCGCTCAGCTGGCTCAATCTGGACGGCAACGTGAGCTACGACCGCTCGGATCGCCGCAATGACTTCTTTCTCGATCAGGGCGTGAAGACGGAGGGTTTCGGAACCGGGGGACCCGGTTCGATCGAGCAGTTCACCGGAACGACCAACGCGTTGAACGCGGCTGCGAGCGCGAATCTGCTCGGTCGCATGGGGCGGCTCACCATGCGCTCGACGCTCCGCGCTCTCATCGAGAGGCAAAGCAACCAGACCACGACCGCCGCCGGAACGATCTTCTCCGCGCCGGGGGTGCGCAGCCTGAACAACGCGCAGCAGCGTTCGGTGTCATCACTTCTGGAAGATGTCCGCGCGTCCGGTTACGCGGTGACCACAGGCGCCGACTACGGCGGACGTTACATCGTCGATGGTCTCGTTCGACGCGACGGCAGCTCGCTGTTCGGGCCGGAAGAGCGATGGAACACATACTATCGGGCGAGCGGCGCCTATCGCATGTCGGAAGAAAGCTGGTGGCCGCTCAAGTCAGTCGATGAGTTCAAGCTGCGCGCGTCGCGCGGCACGGCCGGAACCCGGCCTGACTTCAGCGACCAGTATGAAACGTTCGCCTTCTCCGAAGGCGGCGGGCTGTCCAAGCAGACGCTGGGCAACAAGTTCCTGAAGCCGGAGCATGCGACGGAAACCGAAGTCGGTATCGACGCGATCTTCCGCCAGCGGTATTCGATCCAGCTATCATACGCCCGAAACCGCGTCATCGATCAGCTGATTCAGATTCCTCTCGCCGGTCTGTTTGGCTACAACACGCAATGGCAGAACGCCGGCACGGTAGTCGGCAACACAGTCGAGGGCACACTCGAAGCGCAGCTGGTGAGGCGCCCGAACTTCACCTGGCGGATGGGCATTGTCGCCGATCGATCGCGCAACCGAATCACCGAGTTCGAGCGCAGCTGCTTCTCCACTCAGAACATCGCTTTCCGCTGTGCGGGCGAGACACTCGGCGCGATGTACGGCTTCCGTTTCATCAAGGGCACGGACGAGCTGCTCGCCGCCGCTCAGCCGCGGGCATCGGAGTTCCAGCTAAACGACGAAGGACTTCTCGTCTGGGTCGGCGCCGGGAACACATTTCAGGAAGGTGAGACCAAGCGGCTGTGGGGCACATCGACCACCATCGGCACGACGAACTTCGGATGGGGAATGCCGATCGTTCTTCGAGACCCCGCCGGCAGCAACCGTCTGGTCAATATCGGCGACGGAAATCCCGACTTTCACTGGGGCTTCTCCAACAATGTGAGCTGGAACAACCTCACCGCCTTCGCGCTGGTCGATGCGCAGGTCGGTGGCCAAGTGTATAACGAGACCAACCAGCGCATGTACCAGTGGGCGCGCAGCAGGGACGTCGATCAGACGGGCAAGGAACAGGGACTGAAGAAGCCGATCGAGTACTACGTGAATCTCTACGCAGCCAACGATCCAACGGACTACTTCGTGGAGGATGCAGGCTTCGTGAAGCTCCGCGAGGTGTCGCTCCGCTATCGCCTTGGCTCCAACCTGGTGAGCTCACTGGGTCGTGTCGGCGTCAGCGGCATCTCGCTTTCAGTCATCGGGCGAAACCTGAAAACATGGACGAACTACAAGGGCTACGACCCCGAAGTCGGCGGCACAATAGTGAGACGGGACAATTTCGGTTACCCGCGCTACCGGACGTTCACCGGCAGCATCGAGCTCACGTTTTGAGAACTACGAGCGGCCGTGACGGCGCACCCAACCTGACAAATGCACAAAGAGCCGCAAAAGCGGTCTTTGGAGATCATATGCAGAGAGCAAAGCTGGCGATCGTGATTGTTGCATCTGTCGCCCTGGCGGGATGCCAGGAGCTGGAAGTAACGAACCCGAACGCTCCGGATCGCGAGCGAGCCACGCAGCAGCCAACGGCAGCGGAATCGTTTGTGGCCAGCTCGTTCCGTACGTTCTGGCCGGTAGCGGGCCACGACGATTATCCGGCGTGGGCTCTGTCGACCTCGGCGCGAGAGATCACGTCCGGCTTTGCTGACTTCGGGCAGCTCGAGGTGTCCGCCGAACCTCGCTCCGCCTGGAACAACAGCTCGGTGAACGCGCGTAATCAGGTCAACGAAGGTCCGTGGTACGGACTGTACCGCACGATCTCGTCGGTGAACGACGCGCTGATCGCGATCGACTCAGGGCTGGTCATCGGTGATGCCGCACGTACTGCGCGCACACGCGCGGTAGGAAAGTTCATGCAGGGCGTGTCGCACGGGTACGTCGGTCTCTACTTCGACAAGGGATTCCTCGTCGACGAAACGGTTGCGCTCGACACGATTACCGTCCCGCAGTTTCGCCCGTACCCTGAGGTGATTGCTGCCTCGATCGCGCAGATCGACGCGTCAATCGCTCTCGCCAAAGCGAATACATTCACGCTGCCGGCGGATTCATGGCTGTTCCAGGCGATGAGCAGTGCGGATTTCGCCAAGCTGGCCAGCTCATACTCAGCGCGAATCCTCGCTTACGCTCCTCGAACCCGAACCGAACGTGCGGCAGTGAACTGGTCGCAGGTGATCAGCCGGATTGACGCCGGCATCACCGCTGACTTCGCGCCCGTCGCTCAGGTCGACATTCTGTGGGACGACTGGAAGCGGCTCGTCGCTCGCGTTCGCACGGGGCCGCCAAGTGATTTCGGAAGGCCGAGCTACTGGCTCCTCGGGCCCGCAGACTCCGCCAATGGTTTCGTGAACTGGGTGAATACGCCTCTCACGAGCCGCGTCGCGTTCCAGATCCGGACGAAGGACCGGCGCATCCAGGGAGCCACCGGTCCGACTTCTCCCGGAAAGTATTTTGGCTACAGCGCCTTCAACATCTTCGCATCGAGCCGCGGCACCTGGCGGTACTCACACTACTACTACTTCCGCTTTGGTACGGGCTTGACTTGGCAGACAGGTACCCAGCTCGCCGTCAGTGTGACGGAAATGGATCTGCTCAAGGCAGAGGCGCTGATTCGATTGAACCGGGCGGCCGAAGCTGTCCCGCTCATCAACAAGACTCGAGTCGCGAACGGTCAGCTGCCACCGGTAACCATCGATGGACCTCCGGATGAACCGGGCTGCGTTCCGCGAAAGTTGGCCGGACAGTGCGGCAGCCTCTGGGATGCTCTCCGATATGAAAAAGGTGTCGAGATGGTGGGAGTCGACGCAGTGGTCCGTTTTTTCGACTCACGCGGCTGGCAGCTATTACCGGAAGGAAGCTTCACACAGCTGCCGGTGCCCGGACGGGAGCTTGGAACGCTGAGACTCGATCTCTACACGTTTGGCGGCCCGGGTGGTGACGCATCGGCCCCGGCCCCGGACGGAGAGCGTTGCCCCGTCGCGCTCCCCCGCTGCCCCGCCTGATAATTACCGGTCACCCGCAACCCGAAAGACAAATGACCGGTCACCCGTAACCCGAAACCGGTAACCCGAAACCGGAGCCGTTACCGGTTACCGGTTACCGGTTACTGCTCCGGTGGCGGGTTTCCAGTAACGGGTTATCGGTTACGGGTTTCAAGGGACTGGCTACATCCGGCCGATTGTCTTCAATCGTCTTCGCATACGCCGCGGCAGAAAGAACGCGCACGCGGCCAGGATCCGCTCGAGATTCATCGCGCCGAGCTCGGCGGGATCGCCCGCCCAGTATTTCTGCACCACTGTGCGGCCCGCATTTGTAATCAGTCTCTGAAGAGCCAGGATCAACAGGAAGACATCGTCGACCTCTCCCAGGAACGGGATAAAGTCGGGGATGATGTCGACCGGCAGCAGGATGTAGGCGATGGCTCCTGCAACCACGAGCTTGTCCACGCTTGCCACCTTGTTGTCGGTGAGCAGCCCGTAGAGCAGGCGCAGGAAGTTTGGCAGCTCGCCGATTGTGCCCAGCACCGTTCGCTTCGCGCCGGTGCGCGGCGATCCCGAAACATTGACGTCCCCCGGTGCGGTCCTCGTTCGTCTGCCGCCCGCAGTGCTGCGTGGTTTCGGTGTTGTCACTGGCCCTGTTCTCCCGGAGGATGTGGTAGCTGGCTTCCCAGCTCGTGCGGTCCACCGCGGGGCGGTGGAGCAGGATGCGGAGGCGCTGTCGTGCCGCCCGAAGCGGCGTCCATGATCCCACTTGCAACAGACTTGCCAGCCGCTGCAACCTCACTGATCGCGCCAACCGCTTTGTTCATGATGTTCAACCCGCCGGAGATCGCGCTCGCTCCAACTTTCCCCGCCCGGAATGTCTGCTCGACACCTTCCGCGATCGACCTCAGCGGATTCGACGCGGGCGCCACACGCGGAGCGTACTTCGTCTCCAGAAAATCGATGTAATCCAGCACCTGGCTCAGCTTGTCATCCGGCAGCATGTCCAGCTTCCGCATCAGTCGGTCACGCAGAATGTCGTTCATCAGATCCTCCTCGCGTTGTCCCTCAGCCGCGCCAGCGTGCACGCTTGCCGCGCGCATCGATGTGCACGTAGGTCGTGCGGGTGTGGCCGCTCGTATAAATGCCAAGTCCCCCTACGAGGTGAGGGTGCTTCAGTTCCACGATCTCCACTGCCAGCCCGACCATCCGGCTATCCATCGCGCTGAACGCTCCATCGCCGTTCGCGTCGATCGCCACATCGGCCGCGTCGCCATACTGATGCTGACTGTCTCTCGCGGCCTGCCGAACCTGCCGGTTGTAGTCCGGCGCTCGAAAACCGGACTTCACATCAAGAGCAAGATTGACGCGCGCTTCAGATCCGTGCCAGCGCGTGATCTCCGAGATCACCAGCTCGATCTTGTCCAGCAGGAGCGGATTGATCGCGACATATCGCGGCCAGGTCTGCTGATTGTCGTGAGTGAGAAAATCCGAGATGCGCAAATGCTTGCTGATACGTACGTCCACGTCTCGCGGCGTGATCTCGAGAAATCCGTCCGGAGGGTCCTGGTTGCCGGCGATGGTTTCGGCGAGATACGTACCGATGCGATAGCCGTTCAGCATCGTTCCCTGTTTCTTATCGAAGGGAACGAGCACGGCGAGTGTCAGGCCCTGCACAATGCGCCGCTTGCCTTCGCGCCCCAGCTCCAGCTCGTAAAACCCCGGACGCGATGGAGCCTTCACAGCTGCGCCCACGAGGGGAAGCGACGGGCCCGCGGGTATGGTATCGCCTGCGCGAACCCAGCTGTACTGAAGCGCCGTCGGATCACCGTGCACATCGAGCGGATACTGCACAACCTCCCCCGGCATCGCGAACCGCACCAGTACCTCACCACTCGGGCCGAATGCGGAAGCCGACGGCTGAGCGCCCGGGAGACTGCGCGCCAGGAAGGTGCCGAACGGCCGGGCGCCGAAAGCAGTCCCGGGATCGCGGAACTGCATCGCCCCCATGACAGCCATCACCGCCAGCACAAGCGTCACCAGCATCGCCGGCCGCCGGTGCCTGTATATAGACTCGGCCGGCGCCTCTCGGCGCCGGTCGGGGATCGTGGACTCCATGTTCACAACCTTAGTGTGCAGCGGCCAGGCGCGCCGCGCTAGCGGGTGTCAATAGATATAGACCGGGGTTCCAACGGGAACCATCTCGAACAGCTTTTCGATATCCTCGTTGCGCAGGCGTACGCAACCATGACTGACAGCTTGTCCAATCGTTTCCGGCTTGTTCGTTCCATGCAGGGCATATCCATCGCCAAGCACGAGGCGCCGGGTGCCGAGTACGCCCTTGTACCGCCGCTGGTTGGTGCCGAAGGGCGGGATGATGATGTTGCCGTTGACCACGATCTCTCTTCCATCGGTGGCCTCGAGCGGGACTTCGCTTCCATTCGAATAGCGCTTCACGATTTCGGAGCCGCTGACTTTCACGATGGACCCGTCGGACGCTGGAATCGACATCCCGCGTGACATGTGAACGAGGCCAAGTCCTCGCTTGTTCGCCTGCTCCTGAAAATGCCAGTCGGGTGGCACCCATGCCGGATCGATTTCCTTGGCCTGCACCATCAACCGGCCGCGCGGCGTTTCGAACTTCCATTCCTTCCCGCCGCCGCCGCTGACGAGCGTTTTCCCGCTGCCGGTGGCCACCTGCGTATTGAATAGCGTCTCGTTGCCGCGCTTGAACCACAGCTGCCGCTCCTCGATGCTGACGACGATGTATCCACGGTCGGGCGGAACGACGGCGCTGACCGCGACTAGCTGCCGGAGACTGTCAGCGGTGGTCCCCAGCTTCCCCTTCACTTCCTCGAGAACCCCAAGGTTGTCGTTGAAGACCATGCGGTTGACGTCGCGCTGGTAGCGTACCGCCGCTGTCTGCGTCACCAGCATCGCGCTCGCGGCAGTAGCCAGCATGAACGCCAGCAGAGTTCCCCACACCCACTTTCCGCCGTGTGTCGACGATCTGACCATTCCCATGAGACTACCTCTTATGTATGAGCGGCACGCGGGTCAGTAGAAGTATACCCGGGTGCCGGGGCTGAGGTTCGGCAGTATCGCCTTCAGATCGGACTCGCGGATGCGCACCGATCCCGGTGGTATTGCCGTCGAGTCGTTCGCGAGTACGTCGGCTTTCGTCGCAGCGATGATCGTTCCCCCCTCCAGTGTTATGCCTTCGGGCGAGACACGTGCGACCGTGCGCTGGCCGCGAGGTATCACAATCGGTATCGAGTCCGTGCCGTTGCTGAGCGTAGCCTCAGGCCCGAACGCCGCCGGGATCTCGCGCAGTACAGCTCCCTCCCGCTCGAGGTAAATCCTCCCGCTGTCCACCGCGACCGAGAGGTGAAGAGTTTTCTCGATTTTGGCCTGCCTTCGAGCGAGCTCGAGAGCAATGCGCGTTTTGTTCTCTTCCGCCGCGATGATTGCGTCAGTCTTTGCCCGCTCGGTTTCGGTCATGTTGGCGCGCAGTCGCGCGGCTTCTGCTTCGTAGGCCCCGCGCTTGTAGATGAGAAGGCCATCGAGCGCGAGCATCGCGATCAGTCCGAGCACGAGCGTGAGCACAAAGCCCGGGTACGCGCGGCGGAAATCGCGCCACCCGCCGCGACGGCGGTCACCGCGCTCGCCCTTGGAAGGATCGCGGCGCCCATGGTCTGGCACGGGCTCTACTTCTTCTGAGTTTCCCTTATGAAGTTCCATCAGTGTCGGGTAAGGCTTTGAAGGTCGAGAATCGGCACCCCGGCGGGCTCGCTCCGGCCGTTTCGCACTCGGGCCGTCACCGTCACCGCGGCGAGCGCGGGAAGGCTGCGTACACTCGACAACAGTGTTGCAGGGACTGCGATGTACACGAGAGACTTTTCCGCGCCAGGTCCGAGCGCAAGAAGATACTGCTCTCCGGTCCGCAAACCGGTGCGCAGCGGATCAGCCGTCTGGAGTGACACTGCTTCTATCTCCCAGCGCACCAGCTTGCCTGCCGCAGCCGCGGGATCGCTGCGGATGTCGGCGGCGCTGAGAGGGCGCAACGTGCTGTCGCTCACCACGAGATCGGCCTCCCGCACCCAGCCCTCCAGTCGCACCCGCACCCAGTCCCGCTCTCGGGCAACAACGTCGACCACCGCGCCACGGGCAATCTGACCAAGCGGTTGTGTCGGCGTCGACCCGGTCGACGGCGCGGCGCGGACCACTGTCGGTCGCGTCGCGGTGTGAGGATCATTCTGCTGTGCGGCGAGACCGCCGCCGAACAGCAGAAGACTCATGATGAAAGGAGAACGCATACGCTGGATTGGGCTTTTTTACGGGGATACATTAGGCGCTGCCCGGCCTGGCCGGTATCTAACGTACACTCCTGCACCTAGCGAGCAAACAATGGCCTCCGACAGGTCGAGACCGGTCGCGCTCATCGTTCTGGACGGCTGGGGATATCGTGAGGCGACGGAAGGAAACGCAATCGCGCTCGCCGATACGCCGGCATGGGACTCCATCTGGCGTCATCCTGGCCGTACACTTCTCGAGGCATCGGGGCTGCGCGTTGGACTGCCTGAAGGGCAGATAGGCAACAGCGAGGTAGGCCACCTCAACCTCGGCGCAGGCCGCGTTGTGATGCAGGACCTCGTGCGAATCTCCGCAAGCATCCGCGATGGGAGCTTCTTCGCGATTCCTGCTCTCGTCGACGCCTGTCGCCGGGCAACTGCCACCGGCGGAACGCTGCATCTGCTGGGACTTGTCGGCGACGGCGGGGTACACGCCATCGACGAGCACCTGTATGCGCTGATCGATCTTGCGCGCCGTGAGCGGGTACCGCGCGTTGCCATCCACGCCTTCATTGATGGACGCGACACGCTTCCGAAATCGGGGCTGGGCTACATGGACTCGTTGCTTGCGTCTGCAGGCGCCGGTGTTCGCGCCGTAGATGGACTGCCAACCGCGAATGATGTACAGGTAGCTAGCGTTTCGGGCCGATACTACGCGATGGATCGCGATCGCAGATGGAATCGCACCGAGCTGGCCTATCGTGCGATAGTAGATGGCGCGGGCCCTCGAACGCCTGGATCACGCGACGCTATCCTCGCGGCTTACGACGCCGGCATCACTGACGAGTTCATTCATCCTGTTACAATCGTTCAGAACGGGGCCCCACTCGCTCCGATGCGCGACGGCGATTCGGTGATCTGCTTCAATTACCGGTCTGACCGAATGAGGCAGATAGTCCGGGCACTGACCGATCCGGCCTTCGATGGCTTCGACGTGAAGGGACGGCCAAAGGTGAACGTCACGACTCTCACCGTCTACGACAGGAACTTCGACCTTCCAGCGGCATTCGCCCCGCAGTCGATGGAGAGAATAATCGCCAACGTTCTGAGCGACAGCGGGCGTACCATACTGAAGACCGCGGAAACCGAGAAGTATCCGCATGTGACTTACTTCTTCAACGGGGGCATCGAGACACCCTGCAAGGGAGAGGAGCGGGTGCTCGTCCCGAGCCAGAAAGTGGCCACATATGACCTGTTGCCGGAGATGAGCGCGCCTGGTATCACCGACGTGCTCTGCCGCGCCATAGAAGAGCGCTCGCACGACTTCATTCTCTGTAACTACGCCAATGCCGACATGGTCGGACACAGCGGCTCGATGGCGGCGACTATAAAGGCCGTAGAAACGGTGGACGCGTGCCTCGGCAGGGTCATGCGGGCGGCGGAAATGGCAGGAGTGCGGCTGTTGGTCACGGCGGACCATGGCAATGCGGAGTTGATGATAGACCCGGGCACTGGGGGACCGCATACGGCGCACACGACGAACCCGGTCCCGTTCGTTGCGCTGCACGACGAAGAGCTTGAAGCGTTGCGCCCGGGCGGAGCTTTGAGCGATGTGGGGCCTACTATATTACGAATGCTGGGCCTCGAACAGCCGGCGGAAATGACCGGCAGACACCTTGGAGCGACTTGATGAAGCAGATGTTGTCAGTTTTCGCACTTGCATTGATTGCCGTACCAGCTGCCGCGCAGATCGACGTCGGTTACCCACCGCAACGGAGTCCGTTTCGCGATCTGGAATTCCGGCAGGAGGCAACGCTGTTTGGCGGCTATTTTCTCGCGGGTGAAGATCCGGCCGGCGTCGCGCCGCAGAGTGGCCCGTTGGCGGGTATCCGGTACGAAGTCAATGTCGGCGGACCCGCTCAGCTCGTTGCACGATTTGCCACTGTAATGAGTGAGCGTAACGTCATCGATCCCACACTTCCACGCGCATCCAGAAACCTCGGCACCCAAAGCTGGCCGATCTACATCGCCGATGCGGGGCTGTCGCTCAATCTCACCGGACAGCGAACGTGGCATGGGGTTGTCCCCGTAATTCACGCGGGCCTCGGTGTTGCCAGCGATGCGGGCAAGAAAGTCGATGCGGACCCATTCCGAATCGGCACCACATTTGCCCTTGCCTTCGCGGGTGGCGTGCGAGTCGTGCCCGGCGGACGCTTTCAGCTGAGGGCCGACGTCGGGACCTACATGTATCAGGTGAAGTACCCGACGGCGTATTACGTTCTGTCCTCCGAAAACACGGCGGTTCTCGACGACTCGCAGGCAAGAAATTTCTGGAAGAGCAACCCGACGTTCACCGTTGGAGTTTCGTACCTGTTGTTCCGATAATCGGCGCGCACCGCGCCACCACCAGATTGCGGGAGGATTGTGGCCGACGACTATGACAACACGGACGAGATCGCGAATCTGAGTGATGACGAGCTCCTGGAGCTCGTGCGCTCCGAGCTGCGCTCCCAGAATGCGTTCGACTCAAATGATGTTGCGGTGCGTGTGCGCAATGGCGCGGTGACGGTGGCCGGCCGGGTGGGTACCGAGGAAGAGCTCAGGATCGTCGATCACGTCCTCACGGACGTCATCGGACTTTCCGAGGTGGACAACCAGCTGGTGGTGGATGAGCTGCGCCGCGCGACGAGTCCTGAAGCAATCGACGAGCATCTGGTGGACGAAGAGGAGCACGCCGGCCTGTTGCTCGGAGATGCACCGCTGCCCTACAGTCATGAAGCCGAGCACCTCGCCGATCTTGCGCCGAACGAAGATGCCGGCGGGACTCACGACATCCAGGAAGCGATCGAGAACGCAGAGCCGTGGATTCCGCCCGAGAGCCCCACTCCGGAGGGAATTGGCGGGCAAGACCAGGGCAACCTTGGAGTCGATTCGGACCGCTAGCGGAAGGCTACGGTAATGGCAAGGGTGCCATAGGAACTGCAACCGAGAACGACACAGATCTGAGATGTCAGAAGCATAGTTAGGAGTTGCGAGAGAACGGCGACTCCCCCTTGCCGCTGAAATCGGGGCAAGCATGTCGTTTCGAGGCAGCGGGGAGTTGCCAGATTCCTTCCAGACCTCGTTCGACGTTTTCTCGACATCTCGGTGGAAGCGCAAACGCAAACCTGAAGAACGGACAAGCCGGTCCAAGCACCAGGTTTCATACTCGAAACTCGAACCTGCGCTACTGAGATCTCAGATCTGCGAATTTCTCGGTTGCCGTTCCCTTCCCTGGCCGTGCATCTAAGCGAGATTACCCCGATGCAACGATCCTATCTCACGCGCCGCGTCACCTTCGCCGCAGCCCACAGGTATCACCGCGCCGAGTGGAGCGACGAGGAAAATCAGAGAGTCTTTGGCGCGTGCGCGTGGGACAGCTATCACGGTCACAGCTACACTTGCGACGTGACCGTGCGCGGGGCAATCGACCCCGTTACCGGATTTCTCATCGACCTGGGCGAGCTCGACAACATCCTTCACACGGAAGTGCGCAGCCGGTTCGATCACCGCAACATCAATGTCGACGTGCCGGAATTCGGCGATGGAGGAATGGTGCCGACGGGTGAGAATCTCGCGCGGTTCATCTTCGAGAAAATCCGCGCTGCCATCGGAAACAATGCTGAGGTCACTTCTGTGACGGTGGCCGAGGATGACACTCTGAGCGCAACATGGCGAATCGAGTGACGATTCGTCTGCCGTGGATCGTAGCAGCGAGCGCCGTCCTTGCGTCGTGTGCACCAGGGCGACCGACTACTTCCGCCACGATCGCCCCGCCCCCACGCGCTCCGCGCGAAGTACTGCGCAGCTCGATCGATTCACTGCTTTCCGATTCTCAATTCAGAAGCGCGCAGCTGGGAATCCTTATCGTGAATCCACGCACCGCTGATACACTGTACTCGAGAAACGCAGGCAAGCTGTTCATGCCTGCTTCCAACCAGAAGATACTGACTGGTGCGGTAGCCCTTGCTCTCCTGGGGCCCGAGTACAGGTACCGCACGTCGATTCTGGTTCGAGGCACACTGCGTGACGGGATTCTCGACGACGATCTCGCGGTCTCGTCGAACGGGGATCCAACAATCAGCGACCGGGCGCGAGGGAGCGCTGTCGCCGCAATGGACAGCATCGCGGGGGCGCTCGCGGCGAAGGGTTTGAAGCGCGTTACCGGCGCAGTGCGTCCGCTCGGCGATGCCTTTCCCGACAGCATCTACGGTTACGGTTGGGAACGCGACGATCTCTCGTCATCCAGCGGCGCGCCGGTGGACGAGCTGCTTTTCAACGAAGGAATGATCGAGATCCCGTTGCGTATTGTGGGAACCGACACGATAAGATCCACCGCGACTTCCGCCCCGGTGCTGTCCTATCTCGAGGCTCTGTCGTCTGCCCTTGCGCGGAGGGGGATCATCCTCGCGGGTGGGGCGAATGCAGACACTTTGTCACGATATCCGGCCACTGACACATTGCATTCGTTTCTGTCCCCGCCGCTCCGCGATATCCTGCGACATTTCGAGAAGCCGTCGCAGAATCAGATCGGGGAGATCCTGATCCGCACGCTGGGCCGTGAGCGCACGGGTGTCGGCGTAGCCGACAGCGGTGCGGCAGTCATGTCGCGGCAGCTGCTCTCCTGGGGCGCGGAGCGCGACGGCTTCTTCGTGTACGACGGCAGCGGACTTTCGCGGCACAACCTCGTGTCGCCCGAAACTATCGTCCGAACTCTCGTCGGTATCTCGCGCGACACTGCGTTCGCCGCTTTTCTCGACGCTCTGCCAGTCGCCGGAGTCGACGGCACCTTGAGGACTCGAATGGTGGGTACCCGCGCCGCGTCGAACATGCGTGCCAAGACAGGTACAATCGAGTTCGTGCGATCGCTGTCGGGATTCATCACTACCGCCGAGGGCGAACGCCTCGTTTTCAGCATGTTGTCGAATCACTTCATCGTTCCTGTCAGGGAGATCACTCGCGTGCAGGATGCGATTGGAGCGTTGCTCGCCAACTACACCAGCATGCCCGGCAACAGCAGCACCAGCGGCACGCGGTGATTTCTGTCGCCGAGGCGAGCGCGCGGATACTCGAGCGCATCGATGCACTCGGCGCGGAAACGATTGACACCGCGCAGGCATCGCAGAGAGTGCTTGCCGCTCCGGTCGTCGCGCCGCTCACGTCGCCCCCGTGGGACAATTCGTCGATGGACGGCTATGCCGTCCGCAGCGCCGATCTCGCTGACGCACACGCCTCGCTGCGCGTTGTCGGCACGATCGCCGCTGGCCAGTTTGCAGCTTCACCACTGGCTGCCGGCCGGGCGATGCGAATCATGACCGGAGCCGCGGTACCAGCGGGAGCCGATTCTGTCATACGACGTGAGGACAGCGACGAAGGCAAGGAATCCGTCACATTCAGCAACCTGAGAGACCTTGGCCGCAACATCCGCCGCGCCGGAGAGGACTTTCACAAGGGCGACTTGCTCTTTCCCGCCGGTGAATCGCTGGGCCCCTCGCATGTTGGCGTCCTTGCTTCTGCCGGTATTCGAACCGTTCAGGTGCACCGTGCTCCACGTGTGGCAATCATCAGCAGCGGCGATGAGCTTGTCGAGCTTTCTGATTTCACTTCCGATCTCGCATCGCATCGCATTATCTCCTCCAACTCGCTCACTCTCGCCACGCTGGTGCGAGAGGCGGGGGGCGAGCCACTCTATCTCGGGATAGCCCGGGATGATCCAGTCTCTCTCCGTACACTGCTGGAGAAGGCACGCGGTTGCGACTTCGTCATCACTTCCGCTGGAATCTCAGTCGGCGACCACGATCACGTGCGGGCCGCCGTCGCCGGCCTCGGTGGAGAGCTGATATTCTGGCGCGTGCGAATGAGACCCGGTGCGCCCCTGGCCTTTGGAACGATTCACGGAGTGCCATGGCTCGGAATGTCGGGCAATCCCGTTTCTGCGATCGTCACGTTCGAGGTATTCGTGCGTCCGATCATTCGCCGGATGCTGGGGTTTCGCAGCATCTTTCGCCGGACGATCCGCGTTACAGTGTCAGAGGAGATTCGACTCGCCGCACGACTGACGCACTTCCTTCGCGCCATTGTGACGTTCGGTGCGGACGGTCTGCACACGGCTAGACTTGCCGGCTCGCAAAGCTCCTCGGTATTGACTGCAATGGCGCGAGGCAATGCCCTTCTTATTCTGCCTCCTGAGCCGACGCTGGTTTCACGCGGTGACATTTGCCGGGCGTTGCCGCTTCGCGATGACTTCGGACTGGCGGATGAGCTGACGCTCGCTTGACCACCAGGCAACCATCGCTCGACCAGCTCGACGGCGACGATCTCTTGAACGCGCTTCAGTCACGATTTGACACCGTCATCTCGGAAGTTGCAATCGGCTCACGCACGTTCTCGATTCTACGGCCGCGCAACTCGGACGCCTTGATCCGCGAGGAAGATTTCGTCAAGGATGAGCGGTTGCCTTACTGGGCGGACATCTGGCCATCGTCGACAATCCTGGCCGAGCAGCTGCTGGCAATGGAAGCCATGCCGAAGGCCAACGGCGGCACAGGCCTCGAGCTGGGCTGCGGAGTCGGGCTTGTCACAACGGCGGCGATGGCGGCCGGCTACGACATGATTGCGTCCGATTACTATGAGGATGCGCTGGCGTTCACGCGCGCGAATGCATTCGCTGCGCTGAGGCGATCACCGGCCACCCGGATGATCGACTGGCGTCATTTCCCCGACGACGTTCCGCCGCTCGATATCATCATTGCCTCGGACGTCCTCTACGAGAAGGAGTACGCTCGGCTGCTCCCGGGAATATTCAGCAAAGCGCTGAGACCCGATGGGGTTGCCATCGTCGCCGATCCCGGCCGCGTCGGAGTGCCTGAGTTTCTGGAGAGCTGCGATGAATCAGGGCTGGCAATCACGTCGAAGATCACTCATCCCTTCGAGGCGGAGGGCATCAAGCAGAGCATCGACATCTACCGGATCGGGAGACGGAGCTGATAACAGCAACGCCAAGTCGCCGCCCGGGTGTGCCTTACATGAGCCGGTACTTTGGCCCGCTCTCCCCTTCGCGCGGGGTCCATCTCGGACCGATGACGTCGGTTGCCTTGCAATCGATGCAGTTCGCGGGGCTGACAACGAGGCGATCCCGGTCAAGCTCATACACACCCGCAGGACACATGTGCACATACAGCTCGGCGACCTCCGCCGGTATGTCCTGCCCCACGATCAGGTGCGACGGAATGTCATCGCGGGTGGCGTTGCCCGACTTGAAATTCGCGTCGAGCTTGCTGAAAGTGAGCTTTCCATCGGGAACGAAACCCTCGGCCGGTACTACGTCCCGCTCCACATGAGCGTCGGGCTCTGAGTCGATCTTGCCACCCGGAAACGCGCCCTTGGTGAGGGTCATCAGCGTCGCCTTGAAGCCGCCGACGTACAGTCCGCTGCCCTGGAACGCCAGTCTCATGTTGCGGCGTTCCTTGAGATCGGACGTGATGTAGCTGGCGTCCACCAGCGCATCGTAGCGCGCCATGGTGTTCTCGGATACGTCGTCCTTCTTGAGTGCATCGACGATCGCGCGCGCGGCGTACATCCCCGACTGCATCGCGTAGTGCACTCCCTTGAGCGACGCGACCTCCACGAATCCGGCCGCGTCGCCAACGATCATCAAGCCGTCACCGTATCGTTTTTTCGGCAGCCCGTGGTATCCGCCCTCCGGAATAGTCTTCGCGCCCCACTCCACCATCTCTCCCCCTGCCAGATATTCGCTGAACAGCGGACTGGTTTTCAGCTGCTGGAGGAGGACGTGGACGTCGAGCGTCGTCTGCTGGTAGTCCATGCCGACGACAATGCCAAGCGCAACGAGGTTCGGCGTGAGCGGATACATGAAGCTTCCGCCGAAGGCGTCATTGGGGAGCGGCCATCCCAGTGTGTGGATGATTGCGTCGAGAGGCTTCTTCGTCTCCCAGATCTCCTTCACGCCAAGCGCGAAGATCTGGGGATTGTCGGACTTGATGCCCGCCGCATTCATCCACGCCTGCGACAGCGGGCCCCGTGTTCCCTCGGACAATACAGTGACACGCGCGGAAATGTCGGTCGGCGGCGTAAAGCCACTTCCCGGGGTGCCATCGCGTGACAATCCCGAGGGAGTCGTTCGCACTCCGATAACCTTCTCGCCATCCATGACGAGGGACTGGACAGGGAAGCCGGTGAATATATTGACTCCCATGCTTTCCGCTTTCTCGCCCAGCCAGCGTACCATCTCCGACAGCGACGCGATATAGAAACCGTGATTCTGCATCGTCGGCGGAGTCGGGATTCGCTGCGCTCGGCCGCCAGCCATGAAATAGACACGCTCCTCTTTCACAGGTGCGCGAAAGGGAAAATCCGAATCGGTGAGATCGGGGAACAGCTCGCGGAACGCGACAGGATTCGTTATCGCACCGGAGAGCGAATGTTCTCCCAGTGCCGAAGCCTTCTCGAGTACGGCAATCTGGATTTCCCCCAGAGTGCCGCCTGCTTCCTGATCAGCGCGCACGAGGCGGGTCAGCTCGATCGCTCCGGCGAGCCCGGCGGGACCGCCGCCTACAAACACGACGTCCATCGGGACAGCTTCGGGATCGAGCGGTTCCCGCACAAGCAGCTTGTCGGCTGGCAAGGGCGGTTGATGTTTCGCCGGTAACACGCGCAGTGCGCGGCCAGCCATCTGTTAGTGTCCCTTGCGCGCTTCGCGCACCGCGGCGGTCAACGCCGGCACTATCTCGAACACGTCGCCGACGATTCCGTAATCGGCAACCTTGAAGATCGGCGCATCCTTGTCCTTGTTGATGGCGACGATCGTCTTCGATGTCCGCATGCCGGCGAGATGCTGAACCGCGCCGGAGATTCCAACGGCGATGTACAGTTCGGGGCTGACCAGTCGCCCTGTCTGCCCGATCTGGTCGCTGTGGGGTCGCCATCCGTCGTCTGTAACCGCGCGCGTTGCGCCGACTGCGGCGTTGCCGAATGCATCGGCCAGCTCTTCGACTAGCTTGAAGTTTTCCGCCGCCTTGAGCCCACGCCCTCCGGCGACGATTACAGGCGCCTCGGCGAGGTCGAGCTTTCCCTTGCCGCCCTGAATCAGCTCCTTCACGACAACGCGAGCGGTGGACGGATCACCGATTGGCGCGACGTTCTCCACACGTCCCGCCTTTGCATTCTGAGCGGGTGCGTACGTGTTGGGACGCAAGGCGACGAGAGCGGGCGTTCCGCTCATGCTGACCGTCGCCATCACCTTGCCGATGTTCATCGGGTGTTTAACGACGACCTTGTCGCCGTTGAGCTCGACAGCTGTGACGTCGGTCACGAGTCCGACACCCAGCCGCGCGGCGATGCGGGGAGCGAGATCTCTTCCCTGGGCCGATGTGCTGAACACAGCCGCCCGATATCCACCGGACTGCATGCGCTCGGCGGCGACTGCGGTCGTCGCCTCCGGGTTGTACTGCGTAAAGCCGTCGTGCTCACATACGAGGACGACATCTGCGCCGTGCTGCCCCAGCTGCTCGGCCTTCGAGGCGATACCCGGTCCGCCCACCAGCAGCGCGTGGACTTCCCCACCTGTCGCATCAGCGAGCTTTCGCGCGGCGGTGACATTTTCCAGCGCGACCTTGCGCAGCTCACCCCCGCGCGCCTCGGCGAAGGCGAAAATGTTCGCCATCAGAGTACCTTCGCTTCGGTTTGAAGGAGCCGTATCAGCTCCGGTACTGCGGCTGATCCTTCGCCCACGATGCGGCCTGCAGCGCGATCCTGTGGGAGCTCGAGCTTTTCAATTGTCACTTGGGGGGTGTTGAGCGTAGCGGGCTTGATCTCAAGCGGCTTCTTCTTTGCCGCCATGATGCCCTTTAGCGACGGGTATCGCGCGGTGTTGAGGCCTTCATCGATCGTGAGCACCGCGGGAAGAGGAAACTCGACGATCTCCTGTGCTCCCTCGAGCTCGCGTTTGGCGGTGCCGCGGCCGTCGGAGATGTCGAGCTTCGAGATTGCCGTCACGCAGGGCAACCCGAGAATTTCGGCCACCATCGGGCCGGTCACGCCGTTGGACGAGTCCGGCGACAGCTTGCCGAAAAAGATGAGGTCGTAGCCGCCGTCCTTCAGCTCGGTGGCCAGGGCTGACGCGATGGAGAACCCATCGAACGGAATGCGGTCAGCCTGCAGATGAACGCCGCGGTCGGCGCCCATGCTGAGCGCTTTGCGTATGGTCTCCTGCACCTGGGTCGGGCCGAGTGAGATGGCGACAACTTCGCCCTGTCCTGCCTTGTCTTTTATTTGCAGCGCGGCCTCGACGGCCCACGCATCGAAATCGTTGAGGTCGAATTTCACGCCGGTTTCGTCGAGCGAAGCTCCATCGCCGGCGATCTTGAAGCGCACGTCCATGTCGGGGACGCGCTTGATGCAGACAGCGATCTTCACTCGCTGCGCTCCCATGTGAAAGATTTCACTAAAGATACAGGAACGGCGGCAGAGTTGGCAGAACGCGAAGCGGGCGCGGATTACGGTTCCGCGCCCGGACTTCGCTCCGCTCTGGGAAAGGCATGCCTCCCTCGGCGATATGATAAGAAGGCGGCGTCAGCGAGGCGTCAGCGGCCCAACCTGACGCGATCCACTTGAGGCCTATTGCTTGTCTTTGCCTCTGGAGTTACCGACGTATCTGACGCGCCAGATGAATCCGTTCTTGTCATCCGAGATGTACATGGAACCGTCGGGCGCTACCGCCACATCGACTGGGCGGTGCGCGGCACCTTTAGGCGAGAAGTCACCGCGAGCGAATCCGCCGGCGAATTCCTGCCACTTTCCCACCGGCTTCCCGGCGCGCCACCGTTGAAACACGACGTTGTAGCCGGGACCGGCAGGCTGCAGTGAAGGGTCGAATCGCGACCCATGGTTGGCAATGAAAAGGCCGTGCCAATAGCGTTGCGGAAACTGATCCCGAGAGTAGAACGTCATGCCGAGAGGTGCCCAATGCGCGGGATAACTCGCGATTGGAGCTGCGCGCTGTGCACATCGCCCGATGAGACGGCCATTACCACCGTACTCTGGCGCCAGTACCTTCTTGCGCCGTCTGCCATCCCAATAGCAGTAGGGCCAGCCATAAAGATGTCCCGGAACGAGGAGAAACAGCTCTTCGCCGGGCAGTAACGCGTCGTCGCGGGCGGTAAACAGGTTCGGCCAATTGTCGAACAACTGGTCGCGGCCGTTCTGCGCGCCATACAACTCGCCGTCCAACGGATTGATCGCCAGCGCATTCATGTTGCGGGTTTCGGTCGCGTATCGCTCACCGTCGGCGAGTGTCTGCCCTTCCTGAGTCGCGCTGAATCGCCACACGCCGGCTCGCACAGTAAGCTCAGGACAAGGGTCGATACCAGGCGAGAAGTCCACGCGATTCTCCACCTGACAACTGTTGCCTTCCGATCCGATATTCACGAACATCGTCGCACCGTCGGCTGAAATCTTGACCGTCTTGCGATGATGATCACCGTTCGACACGAGCCCGCTCACGATGGTGACAGGCGGCATGCCCGGTACAAGCGCGTCTGGCTCGAGTCTATATCGCACGACACGATCGTCGGGTGCGAAGTAAAGCTCGTTGCCGACGATGTCGATACCGTTGCCACCGGTGGATCCGAAGCGAGCCTGCTCATCTGCGCGACCGTCACCGTCGTTGTCGCGAAGTGCGAGAATTCCTCCACCGACTCGGGAGATTGGATCCGGGTCCAGCGCAACGTACAGATCTCCGTTGTCGCGCACCGCCATGTGGCGCGCCAGTCCGACGTGACTAGCGACGACGACGGCGCAGAATCCCGAAGGAAGCGTCAATCCCCCATTGTCCGCGTCGCACCCCTCAAATGCTCCAGAATTCCCGCGGTTCAGCGTGCGATCCGCACTGGCGCCAAGTTCGGCTGTATTGACTTCTTGCACCGCGGTGGGAATAGTCGGGCGTTCGCAACCAGCAGCGACCGCAAGGAACGCAGTGCCGAGCAGAGATCGAATGGCGTGAGTTTGACAAGTCATTGCGGCGCGCAACCTCGGAAGGGGAGAGGAATCAGCGGTGGCAATCCACATGCCAGCCAAGGCGAAAGAGGCGAGGGTCCCTGTAACATGCCTCATTCGAGCGTCCTGGCTGGAGTTTCTCTGGTTATCCCCCATTACGAACTGTCGGTCGTTCTGCTCCTCCAGAGCGCCCGAACACCTACTAAATCTCTAGTTGACATCGGAATGGCAGCACGCTATCATCTACGTAACTTCTAGTAGAGAGCCTATGCGAATCGCTTTCACGGAGCGAGAGCTCGATGTCATGACAGTTCTCTGGAACCTAGGGTCCGCCACCGTATCCGAAGTGCGCGACGAGCTCAAGGACGATCGGGCCTACACGACTGTCCTCACCGTCCTCCGCACCCTCGAGGAAAAGCGATACGTGAGGCACGAAGGCGATGGGCGCGCACACCGTTACACGCCTACGGTGGATCGCGTGACGGCCGGAACGTCCGCCCTACGAAGAATGCTGAGTACGGTCTTTGGTGGCTCTGCCGAACTCCTGCTGACGAACCTCGTGAACGACCAGAAGCTGACTCTTTCCGATATCGAGCAACTTCGGCGACTTCTCAATGACACAAAGCCGAAGCGGCGGCGAAAATAATGGCTCTGTTCATGGCGTACACTGCCCTGGTCACGGCTCTGGTACTGGCGGCCTGTCACTTCGCTGAGAAGTGTCTTATGGCGCTTCAACGCCCGACTCGCTTCGTCTGGCTGATTGCTGTCTGTGTCGCGGTTGGATTCCCCGCGGCGGGCATTCTCAATGGAGCCCCGAGGGTCGCCGGCGTCACTCATCCGCCAACGGGCGAGTTCGCCGTTCTTATGGAAGGCGCCCTGTCCGCAGAGGCAGTCTCGTCGGCTCGCCTGCCGAGGCTGTTAGAATCGCTGACGGTCGCAACCAAGCGGCTGGACAGAATCCTCATGTGGCTCTGGGTCGGGGGATCTGTCTTGTCTCTCCTCTGTCTCTCAGTGATTGGAATCCGCACTCGGCGCATCGTGGCACTGGCCGACACTTCTGTCATGGCAGGCGTGCCCGTCCGCGTAACGGATAATGTCGGGCCGGCGCTCGTTGGGATCTTCCACTACGATATCGTCGTGCCCCGGTGGGCACTCGGGCTTTCTGCGGAGCGACAGGCGCTCATCGTTGCGCACGAAAGGCAGCACTCGAAGGCGTTCGACCCCGTTCTGGTCTGTGTTGCCGCCGTTGCAGTAATGCTGATGCCCTGGAACGTCGTGTTGTGGAATCTCGCGCGGCGGTTGCGGGCGAGCATCGAGGTGGATTGCGATGCGCGCGTTCTGGAATCCATGTCCGACGTGCATACCTATGCGTCGCTGCTGATCGACGTCGGCGCACGAGTAGCACCCAGACCGTTCATGGCCGCCGCATTGAGCGAGTCGGCCTCTCAACTTCACCGGAGGATTCGAGCAATGGCAGCGACAGCCCAGGCACCAAACAAGTTCCGCGCGATCGCATGGGCGGCAGTCGCGTGTGTTGTTCTAGGGGCAGCACTTCGCGCTCCTCAGCCCGAAACGCCAATGGCATCTTTGCTTTCGGACTCATCCATAAGGCGGATCAGAGGCTCTGAAACCAGTCGCAACGGGACGCCCATCGCTGAATCCGCCCTCCCTAACATCGCAACCGTGTTAGTCCAATCCCGGTCGCGACTACCGGTCTCTGTGCTGGTGTATGCAACGAGAGCCGCCCGTGTCGCCCGCGGAGAGGTCGCGCGGCCAATCGGTTCTGATACTCTGAAGCTGGATACTCCCGCTAGGTTTACGGCAGATCTGACAAGCGGAGAAGTTCATGTCGTCAGCGCGGACGGTAGCGATCTAGAGGTAACGGCGTTGTTCCGCGATAGCCCAGCCATCGACGCTAGTGCGCGTCGGCCCCACGTGATACTGCGGCAAGGTGGAACAGGAGTCGGATCGCCGTTGACAACGCGCGGCAACTCCCCAGCTCCGTCAGCCCAAATGGCTCGGGACAGCGTGCCCCTCTATTTCGAATACCAGGTAAGTGAACCGGTTACCCTTGTCGGCGGTTTGACACCCGTGTATCCGCCAGCGTTGAAAGCCTCAAAGGTCGAAGGTGAGGCGGTGCTTCAGTTCATAGTAGACATCGGAGGACGAGTCGAGAGGGGTAGCGCACGGGTATTGAGATCCAGTCACGCGGAATTCAGTCAGGCCGCTGTGCAGGCGCTCGGCGGAGCCCTTTTCGCTCCAGCGAGGCTAAACGATCGACCGGTACGTCAGATCGTTCAGCAGGCTTTCGTGTTCAAGCCGACCCGGTAAACCCGTTCGGTCCAAAGCGCGTCATCTCTGCGAGGTAACGGGTCGTCGAATGCGTTGCGGACATCGATCTGCTTGTACCAGAGCATTTGTGTCTCGTGCGGAATGCTGGGATAGGCGTGAGGATTAATCAGTCGTAATCGGAATCCGAGCCGGTAGTAGAAACGGCAGGCAGGGATATTGATGTTTTGAGTTTCGACTTTGATCTGCCTGGCGCCGTCGCTGGAAGCCCAGGATTCGACCGCTTCCATGAGAGCAGAGCCCACGCCATGGCGGCGCGCTGACAGCGCGACCCGAATATCCCATAGAAGGGCGAGATCGTTTCGTCCTTCGAGAAGCTCTATTTCTGCCGCGCGCATTGCGACAGCCGCGCCGCCAACACGTGCTCCGTCCAGATACGCAGCGAAGAACGTCCACTTAGACAGGTCGAAGCGAACTCCCCACGTTCTTGGTCCGTCGCCGTTGGCGTCGTAATTTTTGAACAGCGGCACCGGAAGAGCGCGCACTGACATGACGAAGGGCTCGCCATCGACCGCCGGAACAGCAACGTCCAGGGTCTGGCTAACCTCGAACGCAATCGACACACGAGCGTATTCAGCCAGCGCTGATGGTCCCTCCTGCAGAATCTGTATCGCCATGAACTACCGGACGCTATATCGCACGCTGCACACGGCAAGGTTGCCCGAATGCCAGCGAATCAGATGGAATGTCCGAAGTCACAACGCTACCTGCGCCGATCGTGACATTGTCGCCGACGGTAACGCCAGGCAGAACGATCGTTCCGGCACCGATCCAGACGTTGTCGCCAATCCGAATAGGTGAGGCGTGCGCGCGGTACGGTGACTGGCCGGGTGTTCGATTCTCCTGGGGCACGATACGATCGAGCGCGCTTAGCGGATGCGAGACGGTGAGCAGCTGCACCCCCGGACCAATAAGCGTGTTCGTTCCGATTCGGATCTTGGCCGAGTCGAGGAATACGCAGTTGACGTTCACGAACGAGCCTGCGCCCAGGTAGACGTTCTCGCCGTAGTCGCAGAAGAAGGGGGGCTCGATCCAGACATCCTCGCCGACCTCGCCGAGCAGTTGTGAAAGTATGGCGTGACGGCAGTGTCGGATGACGGTATCGCCGCGAATTTCGCGAGCAGTGCCCGTGCGCGATGAGCCGTGGCGAGAAGCGCCTCGTCCCGCGAGTTGCAGGATTCGCCCCGGAGCATGCGGTCACGCTCGAGCATGCTCAGCTTTCTCGAACTCGCTCAGGACAGGCTGCGACTGGTCTGAAGCGACGCACTGACCAGCTACTCGAACGCCGCCAATCCCGTCACCGCCTGCCCGATGATGAGCGTATGGATGTCATGCGTCCCTTCATACGTATACACACTCTCCAGATTCGCCATGTGACGCATCGCGGAATACTCAGCGAGAATGCCGTTCGCCCCAAGCAGCCGCCGCGCCTCACGCGCGATGTCGGTCGCAATGTTGACGTTGTTCCGCTTGGCGAGCGACACCTGCTGCGGCGTGAACGTGCCCGCATCCTTCAATCGCCCGAGGTGCAGCGACAACAGCTGTGCCTTCACGATCTCAGTAACCATGTTCGCCAGTCGCTCCTGCTGAAGCTGGAACCCTGCGATCGGCCGGCCGAACATCACGCGGTTTCCACCATACGCGAGCGCTTCCTCGTAGCAGGCGATGGCTGCGCCAATCGCACCCCATGAGATTCCGTACCGCGCCTGCGTGAGACACATGAGCGGACTCTTTATTCCCCCTGATTTCGGAAGCAGCGCATCAGCCGGCACACGCACATCCGCGAACACGAGCTCGCTCGTATCAGATGCACGGAGCGACAGTTTTCCCTTCTGATCGCGCGCAGTGAATCCCGGCGTGTCGGTCGGCACGATAAATCCGCGGATCGAAGTGTCTTCCTTCGAGTCACCCGTCTTCGCCCACACGATCGCGACTTGCGCCGTCGATCCGTTGGTAATCCACATCTTCGCACCGTTGATCACCCAGCTGCCATCGGGCTGCTCGCGAGCGCGCGTTATCATTGCCGACGGGTTCGATCCGTAATCGGGCTCTGTAAGTCCGAAGCATCCGATGATTTCGCCGCCCGCCATCTTCGGGAGATAATGCTTCTTCTGCTCCTCGCTTCCGAACGCGTAAATGGGATACATCACCAGCGAGCTCTGTACCGACGCGAACGATCGCACTCCGGAATCCCCGCGCTCCAGCTCCTGGTTGATCAACCCGTAGGCGACGTTGCTGAGGCCGGCACATCCATACTCTTCGGGCAGATTCGCGCCGAACACACCGAGCTCCGCCATCCGGGGAATGATCTCACGCGGAAATTTGCCTTCGATGTAACACTTGCCGATGACGGGCAGAACGTTGTCGTCGACGAACTGACGAATGCTGTCGCGAATCGCGCGCTCCTCCTCGGAGAGCGCAAAGTCGATGTTGAAGATGTCGGTGGTGGCCATCGCGGAAAGATAGCGGAGGAAAGGAGGGTTGCGCGCCCCGCCGAGGGGAAACAACCGCAACCAAGAAAGGCACAGATCAGAGTTGACAGAAGCGTAGACTGGGAGTTGCGAGTCGACTGCAACTCTGCTTTCGGGACTTGCGGCGGTCTTCATGCAATTGACCGACTAAACCGCGAGTTACGAGACAGAAACGATGCGGAAAGTGGTTGTTGATCTCTTATCTCACTCCGAGGAGCGATAGGAGCGGTCTGCACCATTTCCGCCCATTTTTGACTGATGCTCGGTGTACTAGAAACTCGAAAACTGTGCCTCCGGGATCTCAGATCTGTGCCGTTCTCGGTTGCCTTTCATCCGGCACGCGCACGAGAAACGCCAATCAGGCGACGCCCCTCCTCGCCTTCGCGGCGATGCCGATTGAGCGCGCCTTGGCCCGAAACTCCCGCCCGTGATCGACCTTCAACCCGCGCTCGTCCTGCCACTGGTGAACCATCTCGTGCAGCAGCGTGTGAACCGCCTCATCCCATCCGTCGCGCCGAATGTGCCTGCTGCCAATGGCGATCTCCGAGCCGCCGCCATCTGGCCGCCGCCACGTATAGTGCCCGAGCCTGCTCCTCATCCTGCGCGACACCCGGATTGGAATGTCACTCAGCTCTGCGCTGAATTTCGATGCGTTGAGATCCGCGTGATGCCGCTTCAATTCGCGCGCGAAACGCTCATCAGCCGGGTGAGTACGCTCACGTATCGCCCGCCTTGCACGGCGGGGCTTCTCCGAATGAGGCAGTCGATACGCGAGAAGCTCACGGCGAGCGTCCGATCGCGACCGTCTCGACCCGGCCTGAACGAACTCCACGATTGCGTCGAGAACATGCTCCGGCGCTCCGAGATAACCACGATGAATGCGCACTTCAGCATCGCTGAAGCTGATGACTACACTATGGTTGTCGGTGAGCCGCAGTGAGTACCGGTCGTTGAGCCCTCTCGCCACCAGCCGCCGTTTCAGATCCTGCGCGGTACGCGGTGGCGCATGCTCCAGCTCCAGAGAGAGCTGAAGCACCCGCGCACCAATCCCGATCAGCCGCTGGAACGCTCGAAGCATTTATGCGGACCCGCAACGAATGTCTTGTTCTCGTCAGACCAGATTCTGGTGGTGACCTCGGTCGTCGTCGGCCCGATCTCGATCACGTTCACCGACGACGGCCGTCCTCCGCGCGAACGGCTCGAAACCGTACCCGCTGTCGAGATCACGGTGCCCTTCCGCGTGTGCTCGATGTAATGGACCGATTCCTGGTGATCGTGGCCGCACAGAATCAGGTCCACTCCCATGGCGGCGAACGCACCAAGGATCTTCTTCGTCCGCTTGATCCCGTGCCGTTGCGAAAGCTCTCCCTTCACCGGGTTGTGGTGCATTACGATCACCCGTGCATCGCCCGGCTTCCCCTCACTGAACGCGGCTTCGGCCGCCACGAACTGCTCGCGACGGATATCACCGATGATCGAGATGTCGCGAATATTCCACGTGAGCGTTCGGGCAGTCACGCCATGGGAAGTATTAATCCCGACGAAAGTCGCGTCCGGCATCCGCAACACGGGCTCGAGATCGGCCGAGATGAACTTCATGTAGTTCTCGTACATCCGGGAGTTGTCGCCAACTCCGAGCGGAGCCCGCCACCACTTGACGTCGTGATTGCCCGGAACGGTGATTGTCCTGCTCACCTTCTGCGCGTCGCGGATGAAGACCGCGGCGCGCTGGAACTCGCCTGCGCGCCCGCGCTGTGACAGATCACCCGAAATTGCAACGACGTCGAACTTCTCTTCCTGAATCAGACTCTCGATCGCCTCGATCTGCGCCGGCACCGCCGGCCTCCCAAAATGCAGATCGGAGACGTGGAAAACGGTCGTCAAGACGCGAGGCTCTCCACTCTACTGAGTGACCACCATGTCGGCGATGCGCGATGCCAGCTCGCGGGCCAGCTCCGGAAAGAGGGCGGTCGTCAGCGCGGCGCGCGGGTACCCAAACGATACGGTTGGCGCCCCGATAACATCCTCCGCCCAGACGATCCGCGCGGTGCGCGTATCTATCAATAGAAGGCGGACGCTTCCCTTACCCTGACCATTTTTGCCCTCGACCCGCACTTCAACGGGCAACAGTGCGTACCTGGCATCGCGCAGCGCGACGAGCGTCCGAATCTGTGAACCGAGCGGCTCGCTGAGCGGCGTATCACCTGCCTTCGCGCGTCGGTAACGCTCGGCCGAGAGTCCGTGCGGGTCGCCGATCAGTCCCGCATTGCGCCTCGCCGATGCCACCATCTCGCTGGCGAAAGTCCATCGCGCCTGCACTCCCCGACGGCGTAGCGTTGCCTCGATTTCCTTGTCCAGCAGCTCCAGCAGCGCACCGTTATCAGGCGAGCTTTCCCACGATCCATTCCCGGTGGAGAAAGCGAGGAACTGCGTCGGCAGTATCACGAGCGGCCGGCCGAGCATCGCGGCGAGAGCGTTGACGGGCGGGGCATCTTCGGCCGGAGGGGCGGCGGAACCGCCGGCGCATCCTCCCGCGAGGCCCGCGCCAATAACGGCTGCAAACAGCGCCGGGAGAAGCGGTTTCGAATAGACCATTGCTGATTGCGGGAAACATAACCGATAGACAATTTCACCGCCTACCGATGACCATCGCATGAGCAGGACACTGCAACGCGCCCTTCTGATGCTCATCGCGGTGCTCGGCGCGTTCAGCTTCGGCTGGCTCGCGCTGTCACGCGGCGAGCAGGTGAACGCCGCATGGCTTCTCACCGCCGCAGTCTGCACCTACATCGTCGCGTACCGCATTTACAGTAAATTCATCGCGACACGAGTCTTTCAGCTCGACGCGGATCGTGCGACACCCGCCGTCCGTCTCAGCGATGGTCGTGATTACACCCCGACAAACCGGTGGATCGTCTTTGGACACCACTTCGCCGCCATAGCAGGGCCGGGGCCCCTCGTCGGACCAACGCTGGCCGCGCAATTCGGGTTCCTGCCCGGGGCACTCTGGATCATCGTCGGAGTTGCCGTCGGCGGCGCGGTGCAGGACATGGTGATTCTTTGCTCCTCCATTCGCCGCGATGGCAAATCCCTCGGCCAGATGGCGAAGGACGAGATCGGGAAGGTCGCCGGTTATACCGCCCTGATCGCCGTCCTCGGCATCATGATAGTGCTGATCTCCGTTCTCGCGCTTGTCATAGTGAACGCGCTCAAGTCGAGCCCGTGGGGCATTGTCACCATCGCGTTGACGATTCCTATCGCGATGCTGATGGGCAGCTACATGCGCTGGATTCGGCCTCACCGTGTGCTCGAGGCGAGCGCGATCGGACTGGTGCTGCTCATACTCGCGCTGTACGCCGGCCGCTGGGTCTCGGAGAATCCGACCCTCGCTCCGATCTTCACTCTGAGCGGCCCGACGATCGCGATACTGATCATGATATACGGCTTCGCCGCTTCGGTTCTGCCGGTGTGGCTGCTGCTGGCGCCACGCGATTATCTGTCGGCGTTCGTGAAGATCGGTGTCGTCGTGGCACTGGCACTCGGGATTCTGATCGTCTTGCCCCCGCTTCAGATGCCGGCGCTCACACAGTTCACTGATGGAACCGGGCCGGTTTTCGCCGGGAAGGTTTTTCCGTTCGTATTCATTACGATCGCCTGCGGAGCGATATCGGGATTTCATGCGCTCGTCGCGTCCGGCACCACCCCGAAGCTTCTCGCTCGCGAAACCGACGCGCGGATGGTCGGCTATGGCGCAATGCTCACCGAATCGCTCGTCGCGGTGATGGCGCTGATCGCCGCGTGCGTTCTGACTCCCGGTATCTACTTCGCGATCAACGCTCCCGCGGCAGTGCTTGGCACAACAGCTCAGTCAGCTGCGGAGGCGATTCGGGCGTGGGGATTCGTCGTGACACCAACGGAGATCGAAACTCTTGCGCGCCAGGTCGGCGAGCAGTCGCTGCTGTCGCGCACCGGCGGGGCGCCGAGCCTGGCGGTAGGGATGGCGCATCTGTTTTCGAGCGTGCTGGGTGGGACCAGCGCGATGGCATTGTGGTATCACTTCGCCATCATGTTCGAAGCGCTGTTTATCCTGACGACGCTCGACGCAGGCACACGGGTCGGCCGATTCATGCTTCAGGATCTCGGCCGCCATGTGTGGGAGCCGTTTGGACGCGTATCGTGGTATCCGGCCGTTGTCCTATCCAGCGCAATCTTCGTGATGATGTGGGGGTACTTTCTCTACCAGGGCGTGATGGACCCACTCGGCGGGATCAACTCGCTGTGGCCGCTGTTCGGAATATCGAATCAGCTCCTTGCGGCAGTTGCGCTGTGCGTTGGCACGACGGTCATCATCAAGATGGGAAAAGCGCGCTTCGCGTGGATCACGATCGTTCCCCTGTCGTGGCTGGCTATCGTCACGCTGACTGGAGGATGGCTCAAAATTTTCTCCGACAATCCAAAGCTTGGATTCCTGTCCCACGCGAGGATGCTGGAGGATTTCGTCGCGCGCGGGGCGCTGCCTGCCGGAGTCAAGACCGTGGAGGCCGCGCGTCAGATGATGTTCAACGACCGGCTCGACGCTGCCGTCGCTGGCTTCTTCATGATCTCCGTGATCGTGATACTGGCTGATTCGGCGCGCGAGTGGATCAATATTTTGAGCGGAAGGAAGCGTGCAGTCAGTACGGAGGTGAGCTTCAGTCACGCACGCGATTTTGCGATTGATGCGACCGGAGGGGGATGATGTCGGATTTTGAGGGTTGCAATTCGACATGCTCGTTATGCGTTTTCGCGTTGCGAGTCAGGCGGCACGGAAAACGGTCCCGAGCTCGGTTCCCTGTTCTCTAACAGTTTTTGTTTCAAGCTGTTCCTTTCAATCACAATTTTCCGACCAGATCAGCATCAATGTTAAGGGCCTTCTTCGCACTGTTCGTCGCCGCTCCTCTTGCCGCTCAGCAGCCATCGGCGTTCGATTTCTCGATCAGGAACATCATGCGCGGGCCGGAGCTCTACGGCCGTCAGCCACAGGATGTGCGCTGGAGCGCGGACAACAGGTGGATCTACTTCACGTGGCTCGAGCCAGGCACCGATTGGCGTGAGCAACCGAAGCGGTTTCGCGTGCGGGCGACTCCTGGAGCAAAGCCGGAAAGAGTTTCGCCGGCACAGTTCGATTCCGTTGGCGCTCTGGTTTCGAATGGCGATCGTTCGGGCAACGGCCGGCACATGGCGGTGGAGTTCGACGGCGATATCTACGTCACTGACATGCGAACCGGCACCACCCGACGGCTCACACAGACCCTTGCCCGCGAGCGATCCCCTCAGTTCTCACTCACCGCGGACAAGGTCTACTTCATTCGCGACAACAACGTCTACTCGATCGACGTGAACGGCGGGTCGCTTCGCCAGCTCAGCGATCTTCGCTCGGGGCCTGAGCCGGCGGACTCAGCGCGCGCTACCGGGCAGCGTGGACGCATCGAACAGCAGCAGCGCGATCTCTTCGAAGCCGTGCGTGACAGGGTGCGCGCCGACAGCATTCAGCGCGCCGACCGCCGCGAGCGTGAATCGAGAGGGCTCAAGACATACTACACTCAACGCGGCGAAGAGCTGGCCGCCGTTTCACCTTCACCCGATGCCCGCTCGCTGCTCATCACCACACGCATCTCCGCGCAGGGAGCGAAGGGAAACGACATCCCCCGTTTCGTCACGGAGAGCGGCTACATCGAGCAGATCCGCGGGCGCGAAAACGTTGGCGATTCGCAGGATCGGGGGCGCGCTGGATTCATCAATCTCGTCACCGGCACGCTTACCTGGCTCAGGCCGTATCCCTCCGACACAGCGAACGGCTTCGTTCAGCCGCTCGGCTGGAGCGACGATGGAAGTCGCGGCGCCTTCTACGCGTACACCGCCGACAACAAGGTGCGGCTTCTGCGGACTGTCGACGCGACCGGCAAGCTCACGACGCTGGAAACGCTTCGTGACACCGCCTGGGTCGACGGCCCGTGCTCGTTCTCCTGCGCCGGGTGGTACGACGGAGGCCGCCGCTTCTATCACGTCTCAGAAGCCGACGGATTTGCTCATCTCTATACGGTGGCAGCCGACGGCTCCGACCGACGTCAGCTCACACGAGGGAAATGGGAAGTCCTCGACCTCACGCTGTCGCCCGATGAGAAGTCCTTCTATCTCCACACGAGCGAGCCGTCTCCATTCGAGCACCAGTTCTACCGCATGTCGGTGAACGGAGGTGCACGCGAGCGCATCACCATGAAGTCCGGACGACACAGGGTCACCGTATCTCCCAATGGACAGATGCTCGCTGACGTGTACTCCTACGTGAATCGTCCACCGGATCTGTTCCTGATGGCGAACAGACCCGGCGCGGAGATGTCGCAGCTGACCCTGTCGCCGAGCGCGGAGTGGTTGTCGTTCAAATGGATCGAACCAGAGATAGTGATGATTCCGGCCTCGGACGGAGTCATGGTTCCGGCACACATCTACAGACCAAAGGACATGGGCGCGCAGCCGAATGGAGCGGGCGTGATCTTCGTCCATGGCGCGGGCTATCTGCACAACGTGGGCAACTTCTGGTCGGAGTACCCGCGCGAGTACATGTTCAACCAGTTCCTCGCATCGAAGGGTTACGTGGTACTCGATCTGGACTATCGCGCATCGTCGGGCTATGGCCGCGACTGGCGAACGGCGATCTACAGATACATGGGCGGGCGCGACCTGCAGGACCAGGTTGACGCTTCGAAGTATCTCCAGAAGGAATACACCATCGACCCGGAGCGCATCGGGATCTATGGCGGGAGCTACGGTGGATTCATTGCCCTCTTTGCGCTGTTCACTCAGGCGCAGCACTTCGGCGCCGGGGCGGCGCTTCGCAGCGTCACCGATTGGGCGCATTACAACCACGGGTACACGTCGAATATTCTCAACGTGCCTCAGACGGATACACTGTCGTTTCGCCGCTCGTCGCCGATCTACTTCGCTGAAGGATTGAAGGATCCGCTGGTGATCCTGCACGGAATGGTCGACGTGAACGTGCTCTTCCAGGACGTAGTGCGCCTGACGCAGCGGCTCATCGAGCTGGGGAAAACGGATTGGGAGCTCGCGGTATATCCGGTCGAGGACCACGCGTTTCTGCGTCCGTCGTCATGGGCCGACGAGTATCGAAGGATCTTTGAGATCTTCGAGAAAAATCTTCCGTCGCGGGTGCCCGCCAGGGCTGACGCGCCTTGACGATGAAGCTCGCCGTGACGATGAAGCTCGCCGCAGCGATTGGGGAGATCGCTCACGGGATGCGCGCTATCGTCGGTGTCCCGGATTACGAGCTGTATGTGCTGCACATGGCCGAGCATCACCCTGACCTGGTGCCAATGTCGGCGGAGCGGTTTGAGAGTGAGAGCTATGAGCGGCGTTTCAGCAAGGCGGGCAGCCGTTGTTGCTGACGCGGTAGTCCCGCCCGCCGATGCTCCGTTGCCTACTTACCGGCTACAGAGCTGGAGGGCACGGTGCTTCTACGTAGCATGACGTATTTCTGACTGAGCCACCACAGAGAAGCTTGCACTCACGTGGTGGTTCTTCTTTCCGTCAGGAGCCGTATCCATGAGTCAGGCCGCCAGAAATCTGTCTTCCCGTTGGCACGCTCCCACGCACGCGCTGCCGGTCGATCTGTTTCGCGTGCTGGTTGGCCTCGTCTCCTTCGCTTATTTCGGGCACCTGTTCGCACAGTCACTGGATTTCAGCAGTCCCGACGGACTGATCGATCACGCGCTGACCCAGAGGATCTTCTGGTACACGCAGCTCGGATTGTTCAACTCGAGCATGAGCGCCGGGGCGTTCGAAGCGGTATTTCTGATTGCGTCGGTTGCGTCCCTGGCGCTTGCTGCCGGTTATCGGCCCAGGCTGATGGCCTCCTTCGCGTTTGTAGTCGCCGTGTCGGCGTATCGGTGGAACTTCCTCGTCATCTACGTCGACGATGGCATCATGCACCTGATGCTGTTCTGGATAATCATGCTTCCGGTGGGCCGCACCCTGGTTCTGCGTGAGTGGCAACATGAAGGCAGTGGGGCCATCGAGCGCTGGAAAAGGGAGATGGTGCCCGGTGGCGCCGTCAGGGCGCTCCTTGTCAGTCTCGCACTCGTATACGTCGTTGCCGGAGCATGGAAATGGACGAGCCCGATGTGGCGAGACGGAACCGCCCTTTACGCGGCGCTGCGCACTCCGATTGCGTGGCACCCTGAGTTCTGGGGCCCGCAGCACATCACACCTCTCGTGTTCGCCAACTACTTCACCCTGGTGCTTGAACCTCTGTTTCCCCTGATGTTCGTGCTGCCTGTGAACCACCGAATCAAGTGGGCGTTGCTGCCGGCGCTGATCGGCTTTCACGTCGGGATCATCGCGACAATGCGAGTGCCGTACGCCAACGTGGCGTGTCTGGCGGCGTCGGTGATCGTGTTCCGGCATGAAATAATGCGTCTGTTGACTCGCGCCTCGGAATCTGCGCCAGCCCGCCCAGTCGCCCCTCAGCCGGGATTGTGCTGCCGGATGTCGCTCGCGTTCGTCGCGTTGTTGGCACTGGCGATGGCCGGCGATGCGGCGGTACCAGCGTGGCGAGGCCCGACCCGGCCGGACCACTCAGCTGACAGCGTCGGAAAGGAATCCGTCCGCGATCATACCCCGCGAAGGGAAGCCCGTGTCGGCTTTCTTGGTACTCAGCATAATCCGCTCTATTCGGTGCTCTGGCTCGCAGGCATCGCGCAAAGCTACCGTTTGTTCGACTGGATCGATGACCGGAACTTTCACATCCACTACGAGATAACCGAGCGACGTCCCGATGGATCGGTGCGCTTCATTCCACCGGCAGCGCTGTTTCCGCAGTCCATTCGCGCCGTGCTCTTGCAGACGTACATGCACGGCGTGACATGGGCCAGGATTCCGGATGAACACTCGGACGATCTGAAGATCGCCCTCTACAAGCGGTTCGCACGTCGTTTCTGCAGGACGGAACGCATGACGGGAGTGATCGAAGTGGGAGCTTCAGTAGCGCGGGTGTCGCGCCGGTCGAACGACGTGCTTCCGGCTGCGCAGATCCAGGCGAGCTTCTCATGCAATGCCGGCGGAGCACAGATGCGGTACGTCCGATCCGGCGGCGATGAACGGTTTGCGACTGCGAACTCTGCGCGCGCACGGACCATCGAGGTATCCGACTGACCATGTGCGGCATCGTCGCCATTCATTCGCCCCGCAGACCCGTAGACAACACGTCCCTGCTTGCCGGCATGGACGCCCTGAAACATCGCGGCCCCGACGGCGAAGGTTCATGGCGTCCGCCGCACGCCAGGGTCGGCCTCGGACACCGACGGTTGAGCGTCATCGACCTGCACACCGGCGCTCAGCCGATCGCAAGCGAGGACGGTCAGGTTTGCGTTGTCGTGAATGGAGAGCTGTACGACTTCGAGAGCATCAGAGCGGATCTCCAGTCAAAACGGCACATGTTCAGCACACGCTCCGATTCCGAGATACTCGTGCATCTCTACGAGGAGTATGGGACAGACTGCGTGCAGCATCTGCGCGGCGAGTTCGCCTTCGTGCTCTGGGACGAAACCAGGCAGAGACTTTTCGCGGCGCGCGATCGCTTCGGCATCAAACCCCTGTTTTATGCCGAGGCGAACGGCGCGCTGTATCTCGCGTCAGAAGCAAAGGCACTGTTCGCTGCGGGAGTTCCCGCCGCATGGAGCCACGACGCGGTGTTCGAGTCGCTGTTTCTTTGCGTCGGAAAGGATCAGTCCCTCTTCGAGGGTGTTCGCCAGCTTCCGCCCGGACATTTCCTCACCGCCGATGACCGAGGGATCTCCGTCGAGCGGTATTGGGACGCCGACTACCCTCGGGCAAACGAAGTTTCGGAAGTCATGGCCAGGCCGCGCGAATGCATTGAACACGTGCGGGCACTGCTCGATGAGTCCATCAGACTCCGCATGCGTGCGGACGTGCCGGTTGGATGCCTGCTCAGCGGGGGACTCGATTCGTCCTCGATTCTCGGGTTCGCCGCGCGGCATACGGACCGACCGATGCGCGCCTTCACGATCGCGTTCGACGAGCCCGAGTTCGACGAGAGTGCACTCGCGAAGGACACTGCACACTTCGTTGGCGCTGAGTTCGAGTCGGTCGACGCCGGGAACACGAGGCTGGCGGAGAGTTTCGCCGACTCCGTCGTTCACGGTGAGATCATTCAATACAATGCGCATGGGACTGCGCGCTTTCTCCTCAGCCGGGCCGTGCAGCGGGCTGGCTACAAGGTCGTGCTGGCGGGTGAGGGAGCCGACGAGCTGTTCGCCGGATACGGGTTCTGCAGCTCCGCCGTCCTGTCGCGAGGCACCAGAGGTTCGCTGCGGGGCAAGCTCCAGCTCATCGCCAGAATGCTGGCTCCACGAAGCGATGCAGAGCGTTCTATCAGCAGAACGTCGCCGTGGCTGGTTCGAACCAGTCGCCTGCTGAATCTGTCACCCCAGGTTCTTGCGCCGCTCGCAGAGCGGATGTCGATGCTGCAGGGTGCGCTGGCTCCGGAGTTCGCGGCCGCGGTCCACCGGCGTGACCCATTTCGGCAGCTGTTCGACAGACTCCAGCCGATGGACCGGATTCGCGGGCGCGAGCCGGCAAAGCAGCTGATCTACCTATGGATGCAATCTATATTTCCCGGATACATACTTGCGGCGGATAGAGCCGACATGGCTCACGGTGTCGAGGTGCGGTTGCCCTTCCTGGATCACGTACTGTTCGATTTCGTACGCAGAATTCCGGTTGGCCTCCTCGCTTTAAACGGAAGCCGCAAGCACGTGCTGCGCGAAGCGGCGGGCCCGGCGATATCCGACGCGGTGCGGACCCGGATGAAGAAGCCGCTAATCGCACCGCCGTTCACCCGCCGAAAGGGAAACCGTCTCAATGACATGGTTGAAGATACTCTCCGGAGCGGTGCGCTCGAGTCACTGCCGTTTCTCGACGCGCGCGCGACGCGATCCCTGCTGAATCACGACGGACGTGCGGGCCGTGCGTCGGTCGATCCGATCCTGTTGATGGCCGCATCGTTGTGCGTTTTGCACAAGCGCTTCCATCTATAGAAGCTGAATCATTCTTATCAGTGTAGTTCCTGCCACCATCGAAATTCCAGCCGGACTCGGTACCCGCACCGACCGAGTATGAACGGTACCATGTCCGCGGTGTTGTCTCGCGCCAGCGCAGCTGTGCTGAGACTCGTCGGTTATCAACATTGCCGTACGCACCGAAGTCATTTGGCTCTACGGCACGATGACCTGGGTGGGGATCCGAAAGAAATCTACCTTCATGCAAATGCGGTCTCGGTTCGACGCCAGCAAATGGCAAACAGTTTAACCCAGCGGTCGAGCCGCATGGCGGGGGGCGACTATCGCCATTCCCAATGCGGCCATCATGGCGAGGGATGCACCGAACACGAACGCCTGCTCGGCTCCAGCTCTGTCCCAGATCGCCCCGAAAATGAGCGATGCCGGTAGCGCACCGAGGCCGATGGCGAGGTTGTACCAGCCGTACGCGGCCCCGCGTCTTTCACGAGGAACGATGTCCGCAACGAGTGCTTTCTCCGTTCCTTCCGTGAGCGCGTAGAACAAACCATAGGTTGCGAACAGCGCCCATGCATGCCAGGGTTCAGTCGCGACTGAGAACCCCAGATAAACCGCGGCATACAGCAACCACCCGCCGACAATCAGCGGCTTTCGCCCGACGCGATCGGAGAGACCCCCGGCCCAGGTTCCAAAAAGAGTCTTGATCAGGTTCAGGAAAGCCCAGAGTATCGGCGTCAGCACCACCGCCACTCCGAGCTGGTTGGCGCGCAGCAGCAGGAACGCGTCGGTCGAGTTCCCCAGCGTGAACAGCAGGACCACACCGAGGTACGCCCAGAACCGCTTGCTCAGTTTGTCCGGTGCTGAAAGATCGGGCGCGGCCTCTCCGCCAGGCGCTGCCGCAGCGGCTGGTACCTCACGAACCGCGACGACGAGGACGATGAAAGCGAGAACACCCGGAATCGCGGCGAGCCAGAACACGTCTCTGAGCGACAGGTCGAAGTAGCGAAGGAGCGCGAATGCAACGAGCGGTCCCACCACCGCACCCGCGTTGTCGGCTGCAGCATGAAACCCGAATGCGCGCCCGCGCGACTCGGCGTCGGTGGAATCGGCGAGAAGAGCATCGCGCGGGGCCGAACGAATTCCCTTTCCAATACGGTCGGCGAGGCGGATGGCCAGGACCATCCCCGCACTTTGCGCCAGCGCAACGAATGGCCGGACGAATGTCGCGATGCCGTAGCCGAGTACGACAAGGGGCTTCCGTTTGCTGACTTTGTCGGACCACCATCCGCTGGCGAGCTTGAGGATCGCGGCAGTCGATTCAGCCAGTCCTTCTATCGCTCCGATGAAGCTCGCATTGGCACCGAGCACGCTGCTGAGAAACAGGGGGAGCAGCGGGTAGATCATCTCCGTCGCCGCGTCGGTAAAGAAGCTTACTCCACTGAGCGCGACGACGTTCCTGGTCAGCCGTGGGGCGATACTCTCACCTCTGAGTGATCACCAACAGTCACTTCGCCCACGATTCCCTCGAGCCACGTGTCATCGCCCACAAGAGAGTTTCGGAGCTTGCACTGCCGGATGTTCGCGCCGGTGCCGACGATCGAATGGCTGAGCTCCGATTTCTCGATGACGCTGCCGCGTCCGATGGATACATTCGGGCCGACGGTCGAATCGGTGAGGGTGACATCTTCTTCGATATAGACCGGATCGACGATCGTGCAGCGGTCAGATCGATCGGGCCGCCGCGCGCGCCCCTTGGTGAGCATCATCTCGTTCGTCTCGAGCATGGTCTCGATCTTTCCTGCGTCGTACCACCCTTCGACGTCGATTACTTTGATCTTCGCGCCCTTCTCGATCATGTACTGGAATGCATCCGTGAGAAAGTACTCCCCCATGTTTGCGGGCGATGCGAGCACATGGTCGATGCCTTCGAACAGAAGCTTCCAGTTGCGGATGTAGTACAGCCCGATGTTGGCGCGCTTCGAGATTGGCGTCTTCGGCTTCTCGACGATCTGCGTCATGAAGCCTTCGTCATCCGTCACGACCACGCCGAACCGCTGATAGTCCTCGACCTCCTTAGTCCAGATGATGCCGTCGGCATCGGTGCGGTTCACCACCGAGAGGTCGGCGTCGAAAATGGTATCCACGAAGATGATGAGCACCGGCTGGTCGACGTATTTCCGCGCCAGCGCGATCGCGCCCGCGGTGCCATCCTGCACCTTCTGCTCGATGAACACCGATGGGATGTCGAGACTCTTGCGAGCGAAGTCTTCGACACGCTCCTTGAGATGGCCGGTGATGTACACCATCTGCTCGATGCCGCCAAGCCCGCGGAGCTCGTCGAGGACGTAGGACATTACCGGCTTGCCGGCGACGCGAAGCATCGGCTTGGGAGTGACGTGCGTGTGGGGACGAAGTCTTGTCCCCTTCCCCGCCAGCGGGATAATGACTTTCATGGTGCGCTCGTTCCCTCGCGGCCGTATCGGTCGGAGAGCCGCACAACATCGTCCAGCTCACACGTCGACGCTTCCAGAACGTCGCAGTCGGTGACCGCCTCCATCTGATGTATCGTGCCCGGCGTTATCCTGAACGACTCGCCCTGGGTGAGATGCACGTCCTCGAGTGTCTCATCGGTCTTCACACGATATATCAGCTCGCCGGACAGGAGATGAACCGTCTCGTCCTTGGCGTTGTGATACTGCACCGACAGCGCGTGCCCCGCCTCGATGTGAAGGATCTTGCCGACGTAGCGGTCAGTGTGGGCCCAGATCGTTTCGTGTCCCCACGGCTTGGGCACTCTTGTCACGCCCACTCTGCCGGGGCCTTCGCCATCAGCCGGGCGCCGGGCGCGCGTACCTGCGGTGTCTGTCATCCGTAAATATCTCCCGGTTCGCGGAGGTTAGGCAATCCGGACGGGGCACGCTTTCTGCCCGTCTCACTGTCATGATACTCGCGCCGCGATATCTCCCGCGCCTTGCGTCGACGCTTGGGCTGTTCACGCGGTACGGACTGCTCGACTTCGCGAAGGTCAGGGGCTGCTCGGCCTCCAGGGCGCGCAGCTCGAGGATGGCGCTCGCCCGGAGCAGGACGGCTCATCGGACGCGAAGGCCCTTGCCTTCCGCGAGCGGCTCGTCGAGCTCGGACCCGCATACATCAAGCTCGGCCAGGTTCTCTCAACAAGGCCCGATCTGTTACCGCCAAATTATGTGAGAGAGCTCGAGCATCTCCAGGACGGCGTTCCCGCAATGGCGTTCAAGGACGTGGAAGCCACGGTAGAGCAGAACTTGGTGCCCGTGTAAATAAGCTGTTCGCGTCGTTCGACGAGAAACCGCTTGGAAGCGCGTCACTCGGACAAGTGCACACGGCTCAGCTCCGTGACGGCCGCGAAGTCGTGGTGAAAGTGCAGCGGCCGGGCATTCGAGAGATCCTCGCCGACGACATCGCATTTTTCAGGGAGCTGGCGGCATTCCTCGGAGCACATACGTCAGCGGGCGACAGGCGACACGCCGGCGGGACTTGTGCTCTACGAGATGATCAGCATCGGTTACCGCGAAGGGCCCAAGCTGCCCGCGGAGCTGACGCTGCTGGCGAAGGCGCTGTTCAATCTCGACGCGGTGACGCGGGCGCTCAATCCCAATTTCAACCCGTCGCAGACGATGCGCGAATACGCGTCGAACATCGCCAACGAGCGGGCCAGGCGCGACATGTCGCCGCGCAGATTATTTCAGATGGCCGCAGCGACGAGCGATCTGGTAAATGCGCTGCCACGCAGACTGGATACGATCACCGAGCGCATGGCACGCAACGACTTCGCGTTCAGGGTCGATACGCCACAACTCCCGATGCTGCTCAAGGGAATGGAGAAGATCGCCAACCGCATCTTCACCGGCCTCGTGCTCGCGGGGTTACTGATCGCCAGCAGCACGCTCCTGCAATACTGGCGAACACTTGGTCTGGTATGCATCGTCGTCGCTGCGGGCCTCGGACTCTACATGATCGTGACGATCATCGTCAACGACCGGCGCAAGGACCCAGGGTAGAGTCGTATCACATGTGGATCGCGCCGAGCTCACTCACTGCTGCCGGACAGTTTCTTCAACTGCACTCCCGCGTACTGATTGAACGGGTCTGCAGTGAGCGCCCTTCGAAACGCCGCCACCGCCGCGGCTTTGTCCCCCTTCGCGAGCTCCACCTCGGCGAGACGCGTTAACAGCGCGGAGCTGTTTGGGAACAACTGGAGCCCAGCCTCCAGGAATGCCACGGCCGCCGCCTTCGCCTGAGTCGCGAGCGCCTGAAACACGCCCGATACGACGAAGGTGCTTACGTAATGACCCGAACCCTCGCGAGCATACTCGCGGAGACGCTGACCCGCCACTGTACCGCCCTGTGCGACTGCGAGCTGACGAAGCTCGTCGACCAGCTGCGTTTCGTCGGGACCCCGCAGCTCGACATTCGCCGCTCGCAACACGGTGTCGCGCGCCCTTCCTTCCGAGACGAAGCGGATCATCAGACGTTGAAGCTCGGGTGTCGTGGCGTACGGATTGTGTGACGCACCCGACACTATCACGTGAGAACCGTTCTCGAATCCGCGCCTGACTTCCTCCGCATCGCCGACTGACGTGCGGCCGTCGAGGTCCCCGCTGATGAAAAGCGTGGGAATCGAAGACGTGAGCGGTGCGCGGAATGCGGGACCAAGGTCCGGAACGCCCCATGCGGCCTGAAAGTCCGGATTGTCGAATGGATAATTGATCGAGTTTCCGAGGATACCGTTCGCTACCTGCGAGCGGATTCGCGTCGACCGCTCAGGCGACGCGCCTGAAGCGAGGTCCATTGCATACGTCATGACGGTGCCTATCGGCCTGCTCTTGATGACATCTCGCACCTGCCGCGCCATCCAGGTGAAATCGCCTGCCTCCAGCCGCGCCATAATCCACGGAAGCCGTCGCACGAATGACTGCTCTCCGGTGAGGACTGCGATCACAACCTGGGCGTCTTCCTTCGTCAACACCATCACCTGCGAGTCCACTGTCAACCGCGCCGGTTCCTGGGCGAGGCGCGCAAACGCGCGGCGCGAAGTTCCCATGAAGTCGGGCATTACCGCGCGAAGTTTGGGCGTCGCCTTGACGATGCTGTCGAGGCGCTGGAACAGTGCGTCGGCGTCAGCCGGCATGCGGCGGCGATGATCGAGCCCGTTGACGCCGCCGAAGATCGCCCGGTCGACGTTCGCAGCGTGCGCACGCACGTACGCCAGACCTAGGTGCGACCCGTAACTGTGCCCCCACAGAATGACCTTGTTCGCGCCGAGCGCGTTGCGGATGTCGTCGAGGTCGTGTGCGTTCTCGATGGTGTTGTAGGAATTGATGTCGATGCCGCGAGCCTTCACTTCTGCCGCTGCCTCGCGGGAGCGAGCTACCAGTGCTGCCAGCGCCTCGGGTGCCGCGGTGGAGGCGGTCAGAGGAATGCCGAAACTGCTGCGCACCGCGAGACTGGGCAGGGCAATCCCCGTCCCTCTCTGATCGAACAGGATGACGTCGGATACTTCGCGAAGCGCGAGGACGGTGGGAAAGAGCTCGCCCCGGACTCCCGAAATGCCAGCGCCACCCGGGCCGCCCGCGAGATAAACGATGGGCGCACGCGGTCTGGTGGCGGTACTCCGGATGCGAACTACGGCCAGGTCGACCTTCGCTCCGTTGGGGCGAGACCGATTCTCGAGCGTAGTGACGCGGGCCGAATCAGCGGCGATCGAGTCGCCTGCACCCGACGTGAAAGTGAAGGGTGTCCACCTGATTGCCGGCTGCTGCGCGCGCGCGGGAGAGACGATCATGACTGTGGACATAACGAGAGCGATGTACCGCATTGATTCAACTCCGTACGAGGTTGGGCCGCGGGTAGCGGCAGGTGAGGTAGGCGAACAGCGTTCGTGACAGCTCGGATTTGAGGCGGTCGTTGGACAATCGCGTCGCCGCGGCGTGAGGCGCCTCGCCGAACAGGATTTTTTCGCGACAGATGGACGCGATCATGAAGAAGCCGATCCGCGATGCCTCGAGTGGGTCGTCGTGCGCTATCTCGCCGGCGAAGCGCGCGAGAAGCAGAGGTGGAAGATCGGTGGTCGCCTGGCGCGTGCGTCTGACCTGTGCGGTGATGTCGCCCGGCCGAGTTCGCGCGTAGAGCGCGACTGCTCTCAGCAGGTGACGTCGCTCGAGGTACATGTCGACGGTGTGCTTGACCAGTACGTCTACGGTTTCGTGCAGCGACAGGCTGTCCCAGTCGATGCCCGATGCACGCCGCTGTACGCGGCCCTTGAGGTCAGCGTCGTAACGCTCATACAGGTACGGCAGAAGATCGTCCTTCGCCGTGAATCGGCCGTAGAACGAACCGGTCGAGCATCGCGCACGCTTCACGATGTCAGCCACCGTAATGTCGTCGAAGGATCGCGTGGCCAGCAGCGCTTCCGTGGCCTCTGCAATCTTGCGAAGAGTCTGCCGGCTTCGGTTTTGAAGTGGCGTCTGAACAAACGCCGAGCTGTTTCGAGAGAGGTCTGGCAAGCTTATCCTGGGCCCTGATGCCAGTACTGGCATTAGGAGAAAGAATCCATTCACAGTGACCGCCTCTGCCTTCGGCTGTGGCCACCAGTAAAATTAGAATAGTCATTCTAATTTGGATACGGGGGGCACTGGCTGCGAGTTTCAGCTTGCCTTCCGTTCAGGTACATTCTGCCGTTGGTCACCCCATGGAGCCGCCCAGAACATGAAGACCCGGTTAGCGTTGGTTGCCGCGGCGACAATGAGCGCTGCGCTCCTCCCCGCTCAGACTCCGGGCCCGCAAACGAGGCCTGCGCCCGTTCCACGCACGGGCGTTGAGGGGCGCGCGCTCCACTTCGACTTCCCTTCTATAGAGATCGGAGTAGCCGAGTATGACGAGGGCCCCACCGGTGCGACTGTTTTCTACTTTCCTAAGGGAGTCGTCGCGACAGTCGATGTCCGCGGCGGTGCGCCCGCCACCGTCAACACGGATGCATTGCGGCTCGCCTACCCTTCGGCATTCGTGGACGCGATCAGCTTCGCCGGCGGATCTTCGTACGGGCTGGCGGCCGCAACGGGCGTGGCGGACGCCATCAAGACCGAACGCGCCGGCTCAGGTGCGTGGGGAAGCATCGCCACCGTTGCGGGCGCGATCATCTTCGACCTGGGCGGCCGGCGATTCAATACCGTCACGCCGGACTACGACCTCGGCCGTGCCGCCCTCCGGGCACGCCGCAGCAACTCGTTTCCACTCGGCAATCGCGGCGCGGGCAGATTCACGACGCAGGGTGGATACTTCGGCGACAGTCTTCGACAGAACTCCGGACAGGGCGGGGCGTTCCGCCAGGTGGGTCCAACGAAGATCGCGGTGTTCACCGTGGTGAACGCACTCGGTACGGTAGTCGACCGCGGTGGGCGGATCGTTCGGTGCGGCAGAGCGACAGCAGCCGGTTGCGGGACGATCGCCGACAGGATAACCAGGAAAACAGCGACTCTTGGCTCGCCCGCCGGGCGCGCCGAGAGAGGGTCGTCTGACATTCCTCCCGGTGTCCCCACTGAAAGCACGACGTTGACGCTCGTCGTCACGAACCAGAAGCTCGCCTACTGGGCGCTGCAGCGACTCGCCGTGCAGGTGCACGCTTCACTGGCAAGAGCGCTGCAACCCTTCAACACCGAGAACGACGGCGATGTACTGTTCGCAGTAAGCACGGACGAAGTAGACAATCAATCATTGTCGGAGCCGGACCTCGGCCTGATTGCGTCCGAAGTTGCGTGGGACGCTGTGCTCAGCAGTGTGCCGGAGGCACTGCCGCCGGGCGCGATCTCACGCGCGAATGTCGATGCCAGAACTCTCGACCAATATTCCGGTGAGTATTCACTTTCACGCGCCGTCCGTGTGCAGGTGCGTCGAGAAGGAACGCGGTTGTTGATACAGGGCGCAGAGCAGGTGGGCATCTATCTCCGGAAAGGCGTGTCCGCAGAGCTAATACCAACTTCGAGTGCGGATTTCGTGATGGACAATCCGCGAGGCGACCGGCTTCGATTCGACCGCGATGCAAGGGGCGTGGTAACGGGATTTACCATCAATCCGGGAACGTGGCCGGTGGCAGCCGCGCGCATCCGATAGCTTCGGCCCAGTAGACGCAGGGACCGATCACCGGCGGGCTTCGCCATCAACTCTGAAATCGAGTACCGCGTCTGCCAGCGGTAACTGGCTACGGCGCGGCGAGCCCTCGATGCCAGAGGGCTTCGATCGTGGCGCTCGGCTCAAAACAAAACGCCCGGCTGTTCGCCGGGGGGTTCGCACAACCGTAACAACTGTCAGTGCGCCAGCATCCGTCCCCGTAGCGTCGCCAGGCGCTTGCGGACCGATCCGTCCATAACCGTATCGCCGACTTTCACGATGACACCGCCGAGGATAGCGGGGTTCACGTTCATGTGCGGGACGACCCGTTTCCCCAGTACGCGCGTGAGCTCGTTCGCTATGCCGTCACGCTCAGCGTCGGAAACCTCGTGCGAGACGGTGACATTCGCATGGACGCGATTCTCGTCGAAGTCGAGGAGGTCATGGTATTCCTGCGCGATGTCGGGAATCAGCATCTGGCGCCGCTTGGTGACGAGTGCTTGAAGAAACCGCAGGAAATGGCGTGGCACGCGGTCGCCGAGCGCCTCGAACAGGACATCGCGTTTCTGCGCTTCGCTGATCTTCGGCGACTCGAGAAACCTCGTCAGCGTGGAGTTGTGCTCCATCCCGCTGGCGACATCCTGAATGAGTTTGCCCCACCCCGCGGTGTCTTCGGCCCGTCTCGCCAGCTCGAGCAGGGCTTCCGCGTAGTTGCGTGCGATGGTGGAGGACCGCATCAGCGGTTCGCCGCGCCGGCAGGAATCGAGCTCAGGAACTTCTCGACGATGCTGCGGTTGGACGCGTCATCGAGATTTTTTTCGATCACCTTCCCCGCCCCGGCGATTGCAAGATCGACTGCTTCACGCCGAAGCTCGGCGATCGCTTTGACTTTCTCCGACTCGATCTCCCGTCGGGCGCGCTCGAGCATGTCCTGCTGCTGCGCGCGGGTTTCCTCGACCATTCCGGCACGAAGCTTTTCCCCGACGGCGCGACCTTCGGCGATCATCTTCTGCGCATCAGCGCGCGCGCCCTCGATCTGGGCACGATGCTCCGCGAGAAGTCGAGCTGACTCTTCACGGTCGGCCTTGGCTCCGGCAATTGCGTCTTCAAGCGCTTTCTCGCGGGCTTCGACGGCGGCGGTAATCGGCTTGAAGGCGAATCGCGATAGAATGAAGAACAGGAAGACGAATATCAGCAGCGTCCAGAACATGAGGCCGCCGTTGGGCGAAAGCAGTCCGCCTTTCGCGGCTTCGGCACCCGTCTCCGGAGTGACACCGTGTTCCTGAAGAAGCAGAAACATCGAGATGACTGAATTCATTGTCGTGTTGCGAGAAGTGGCTGCGGTGGCCCGTGCACAGTGCACGAGCCACACACGAAGAGTTTAGAACTTGCCCTGAATGAGAAACGACACGACGATCGCGAACAGCGCGGCACCTTCAATGAGCGCCGCGAAGATGATCGCGCCCGTCTGAATGCGGCCGGCCATTTCTGGCTGGCGCGCCATTCCGTCCATTGCCTGTCCGGCGAGGCGTCCGATACCAATACCGGCGCCCACCACCGCGATGCCCGCACCGATGCCGGCGCCCATCTGAGCCCACGCCGCCGCGAACTCGGTGTTGTACGTTGCTGCTGCCTGAAGCAGGGGATACATCGACATTGTGATGAACCTCAAGTGTTGCTGAATCAGGTGGAAATCGCGCCACCTTGCGCTGCCCGCCATCGGGACGAAGTCCCAGCGGGCTTCCCCGGCCACTCAGCCGGGTACGGCGGGCTTCCGCCCGCAGAGATTTTTAGTGTGCGCCCTCGCGGATCAGGCCGATGAATACGCTGGCCAGAAGCGTGAAGACGTACGCCTGCAGGAACGCGATGAACACTTCGAGAACCATGATTGCCAGCGCCATTAGCAATGGCAGCGGGGCGAGAGCATAGCTCCCGAATGTAAAGATGAGTCCAATGAGGGCCAGAACGACGATGTGGCCCGCCGTCATGTTGGCGAACAGACGGATAGCGAGCGCGAACGGCTTGGTGAACTTCCCGATGAGCTCGATCGGCGTCATGAGCGGAGTCAGCAAGGCGTTCATGATGAACGGCTGGTCGCTTGGCCAGTACACCACTGTCTTGATGTAGCCCTTGCCGAGTGTGCGCATGCCGGCCAGCTCGACGGCGAAGAATGTCAGAATTGCGAGGGTGGCGGTGACGGAGATGTTGCCAGTTGCCGTCGAGCCGTAGGGAATCAGGCCGAGCAGGTTGGCGAAGAGGATGAAGAAGAAAAGAGTCAACAGAAAGGGAACGTGTCGTTCGCCGTGATGACCGACGTTCGGAAGAATTACTTCCTGTCGTATGTACAGCACGAGAGCTTCGATTCCGTTGGCGAATCCTTTCGGTTTGCCGCTCGCGGCGTGCTGTCTCTTGTGCGCGCGCGCAGCGAGGAGCAGGGTCAACAGACAGAGAGTCGCCGCGACAAGCAGCATCACCACGTGCTTGGTGGGCGAGAGGTCGAGCGTGAGGCCTCCGATGTGAACCGGGTCCCAGCGCGGAAGCTCGTAGTGACACGCAAATCCTTCCTGCAGGCACGGATACTCCAGTGCGTGCGAGTCGGTGATGTGCGGCGTGATGATGTCCTGATTTTCAGCGGTCATATGCGAGCAGCAGAGATTCGAGCAGCATGGAAACGAACAGGAAAACTGCGAAACCAACTAGAGCGGCGGCGAGCGGCAATCCGAGAAGCTTTGCGAAGAACAGTCCGTACACTACGAGGACGGTGCCTCTCAGCAGTGCGCCCAGTCCCCAGCCGATGAGCGCGTTGTTGCGGCCGGCCCATTGGAGCAGCGCGAAACCCGCAAGCTGGACTGCGACTGCCAGCGCGCCGCTCATTCGAAGCGCGTGTCGTTCAACCTGCGTGGTGAAGCCAAGCGAGAGAAGCCAGTACGTGACTGCGATCAGCGCGAGGAGTAGTGCAGCGAATCGCGCCATCGCTTTCATTTCGGCGTCACTTGTTGCGTCGTGCGTCGTCATCCGCCTTCTGGACTGCGGCGAGACGCCGGTACATGCTGTAGAACGCTGCTGCTCCTCCGATGAAGACTCCGACGAGCAGGAACCAGGGAGAGGTGCCGAGTTTGCGGTCTATCCATTGGCCGAGGAGGAGAAAGACGACCAGGGAGACTGCGAACTGGAGTCCGGCGCCGGCGAACGACCCGATGGAGACACCTTCGGGGGCGGGCTTGCCAGTGCCTGGAATTCGCGGCTTCTCGTCCTTCATTCCGAGTGCAAGTTAGGCGCTTGTGAAATTTTTCGCAAGCAAACCGGCCCTTGACCGAACGTAAACCGAATAGATTGTGAGTCCCCACAAGTCGAGTACTGGCTGATAGTTACGGGTTACTTCTCTATTGACCATTCGTCCTATTGTTGATAAGTTGCCCCCCGTCGATCTGAGGTAGCAGATGACGAAGTATCCGGCCAAACGAAGTACCTCACCGTTCGTAATGCATAATCGCTTCATCATACCGTTGCTCGTTGCCGCGACCTTGGCGTTTGCCAAGGGGTCCGCGCCGCATAAATCAGCCGCGAAACTTCCCGAGTTATCGAGGGAGCAGAAGAAGGTGGCAGTGGTCAGCTCCTTCGCGGTGAATGCGGGGAAAGGCGTGAATTTCCGCCTCGATGTCCGCAACAACACGAACAAGATGCTGGAGCTCCGGTTCCGGAACGGTCAGACGCATGATTTCTATGTGCTTGATTCGTCCGGCAAGGAAGTGTATCGCTGGAGCAAGGGGAAGATGTTCACTCAGACTGTGCAGAACAGGCTGGTGAAGGCGAAGGAGAGTACGGTATTCGCGAACCGGATGGACTCTTCGAACATGCATGGCCGCTACACCGCGGTGGCGGTTTTGACGAGTGATAATCATCCGGTGGAGCAGCGGATGGAGTTCGCTCTCAGGTAGTGGATTGGAAGGGTTGGTGATGGTCGGACCCCGCGCGAGCGGGGTCTTTTGTTG
>Ga0136617_10000179_pt1 | contig 49002 bp, 42 predicted proteins | sample AntDrymUQ3222106_2_FD_129672 | JGI IMG/M metagenome (GOLD analysis project Ga0136617, IMG submission 129672) | Polar desert sand microbial communities from Dry Valleys, Antarctica - metaG UQ322 (21.06) | ecosystem: Environmental > Terrestrial > Soil > Desert | place: Antarctica: Dry Valley... | reverse complement strand
TGCATGGAATGCTCTCTTTGTATTCCCTGTACGCGCCTCAGTCCTTTACGAGGTGAACCACCAACCGGAGAGCCGGATGCGGGAGAACCGCATGTCCGGTTCGGAGGGAGGGGGAGCGAAACCTATCGTCTCTCCCTACCCCTATATGCTGTCGCCACGCTCCGCGGGCTGCCGATAGATGAGAATTCAGTAATGGAAAATGACTCTAAGGCACTGCCTGAGCGACTTATTTCAATTTGGATTCCCAAGGGAGTACCACATTGTTGATTAAGAACCTCCTTTTTGCTCTCGTCTTGATTCCCGCGGCAGTTAATAATGCGGGCCTCCCCGCCGAGAGTGACGTGAGGGCCGTCAAGGTCTTGGAAGCGCCAGGCTACACTGAGGGAGTCGTCGTTGATCGTGACGGAGCCATTTATATCTCTGACGTCTACAACGGGACCATCTACCGCCTCGCCGCAGACGGCGAGGCAAAAGTGTGGGCGAAGACGGGCGCGCCCAACGGTCATAAGATTCTTCCCGACGGCACCCACCTTGTCTGCGACGGCAGCCAGCACGCCGTCCTCCGTCTGGACGTCGCAGGAAAGATCATTGGCAAAGCGGCTTCGGAGTACGACGGCAAGCCTTTGCGCGCCCCCAATGACCTGACGCTTGATCCAAAAGGCGGGTTCTATTTCACAGATCCGGGCGGCTCCAATTTAGAGAACCCCATCGGCACGGTTCATTACGTGGATGCGAAAGGTAAAACTCATCTGGTAGCAGAAGGGTTGGCGTTCCCGAACGGTATCGCTTTGCGTCCCAACGGTAAGACACTGCTCGTCGGGGAGAGCAAACACAACCGCATCCTCAGCTACGACATCAACTCGCCCGGCAAGGTCGGGAAGATGCGAGTCTTCGCAAACCTCCCCGTGAAGGAGGCGGATCGGATAGCGAACGAACCCGACGGCATGTGTCTCGACGTGGCCGGTAACCTCTACGTCGCACACTACGGCATGCGGCAGGTGCAGGTTTTAAGTCCCGCGGGGAAACTCCTGCGCAGGTATGGAGCGGGTAATCTAACCACAAGCAACGTGGCCTTCAGCGGCCCCCTTATGGATCAACTCTACGTCACGGGCGCACTGGGCGATGAGACGAAGAGTAAGGGCGGGCTATTTCGCCTGGACTTGAAAGGTGTCAAGGGGCTGAAGATTACTGTCAGACGGGGAACAGTAGCGACCTGGTCTCGATTGGGAAGATACAACCCGGTCGCTACCGCTCGCGGTTCTGACAGTGCAGCGGGCCGACACCACACATAAAAATGCGAAGCGCAGCATTCATCGTAGCCGTGACGACGACGTTCTCGACCATTGTCTCGACGGCGCCGGTCGCCGGTGGTCAGTCAGCGCAACTGCCGGTCTACGAGGTCTCACGCACGAGCACAGCGATCAAGGTCGATGGGAAGCTGGACGACCCCTCCTGGTCCAAGGCTCCCGGCACGCGGAAATTCATCAACAACTCCGACGGCTCCTCCGCCCCGTATGAGACCGAGGCCAAGATTCTCTACGACGACAACTATCTTTATTTCTTTTTCCGCTGTGCGGACGAGAACATCTGGGCCACGCTCAAACGGAGAGACGCGCACCTCTGGGAGGAAGAGGTGATCGAGGTGTTCTTGCAGGCCGACCCGTCGCAGCCCAGCTACATCGAGTTGGAGGTGAACCCGCTCGGAACGATGCTCGACATCTACTTGCTGGACGTGCGCAAGCCGCTGCGCTACGAGAGCTGGAACAGCGAGAAACTCAGGTGGGCGGTGCGCGTAGCCGGGACGGTTGACGGGAAGGGCGGAGACAGGGAGTGGGCCTGCGAGATAGCCCTCCCGTTCGAAGACATCGTCACGGCGCCGCGCCTTCCGCCGCGCCCCGGCGACCGCTGGCGTTTGAATCTCTACCGGGTGGAGTCGCGGCCCGTCCCGACGTTGTTGGCGTGGTCTCCCACCCGGAAGGACGACTTTCATTTGCCCGGGATGTTTGGGTGGATTGTCTTCACCGACCGGAAAGTCCCGTAAACGCTCGGGCGTGGCTTCCTTGTCGACTGACTATCCGGAACGCTTAAATTCGACTGAGAACTGCCCCTATGCGTGCGATTCCGACGCTTAAGATCAGCATCTCCGGCGTGCGCGGTGTGGTCGGCGAGTCGCTCACACCGACGCTGCTCGTGCGCTTCGCGCAGGCGTTTGGTACGTACACGGGGCCGGGCGTCATCGTCATCGGACGCGACACGCGCACTTCAGGGGAGATGGTGCGTCAGGCAGTCATGGCAGGGTTGCTGTCGAGCGGATGTCGGGTAATTGACCTCGATATTTGCCCAGTCCCAACAGTGCAACTGCTCGTGCGTGAGCGACGCGCACGTGGCGGCATCGCCATTACGGCCAGCCATAACCCGGCCGAGTGGAATGCGCGCGGTCGACCCGTCCGCGGGGGCATTGGATCGACACGTCAAGGTGATACTGGACAAGCTCGGTGAATTACCTAGGCCGCCAGGGGCGCGCAAACTTCGCGTGGCGGTTGACTCGTGCAACGGAGCCGGCTCCATTGGAGCGCCGCGCCTGCTTGAGGCGCTCGGCGTCGAACTCATACCGCTAAACGTTACGCCAGACGGGCTCTTTCCACGCGGGGCAGAACCCGTGCCGGAGAACCTCGGCGCCCTCTGCGCGGCGGTGCGCGAGCACGGGTGCGACGTCGGCTTCGCGCAGGACATGGACGCTGATCGCTTGGCGATCGTCTCGGAACACGGAGAGGCTATCGGAGAGGAGTACACGTTGGTGCTCGCGGCGCGTTACGCGCTCGGTCATGCACGTGGACCAGTCGTTGCGAACCTTTCGACCACGAGCGCGCTCGACGCCGTGGCGGCCGGCTTCGCCTGCCCCGTCTATCGTTCGAAGATTGGCGAAGCCAACGTGACTGCAGAGATGGTGCGACACCACGCGGTCATCGGCGGCGAGGGAAATGGCGGCGTTATTTATCCCCAGATCAACTTCGCCCGCGACAGTCTGGTGGGCATGGCGCTCGTTCTCCACTTGCTCACAGAGACGAGGCGGACAATCTCGGAACTGATGGCCGAGCTGCCGCGCTCCTACATGCTTAAGCAGAAGATGGTCTGCCGTTCAGATCGGATTCGCGCGGTGCTGCATCTGGTCCGCAAGGAGTATGCGCAGTGGCCCATGGACCTGCGCGACGGCGTGAAAGTTACCATGCCCGACGGCTGGTTCCTCGTGCGGGGTTCCAACACCGAACCGATCATCCGCCTCGTCGCGGAAGCTCAAGACGAGGAGCGGGCCCGGCGCATGATCGATGACGTGAGGTCGCGCGTGGCCACCTGCCTGGAAGCTTGAAGCGACTAAGTTCAACTTGCGTGGTGACGAAGCAGCGGGGGTAAACCGCACCTTCCTGACCTGTGAGGCTTATGGAGATGTATCGTTCTTTCCGGAATTGAAGGCCTCTCAAGCTAGAAGAAAATCACTCAAGACCGAAAATCTCCCAGGTTGGGAAGGGTGGTTTACCCCCGCTGCGTGGCCAATGCTCAAGGTCGAGAGTGTTGGGAACTAACTGTCACTTGATCACTCCTGAAGTCTGTGCTGTTCAGTCAAATCACGCGCAGCCCAATTAATTAAGCTGAGGTTATGTGTTGGACGCACTGAGTGGAGAAAAATCGGGAACGGCTGCGGACCGCACGGTTTCGCTCGATGTCTTTCGCGGTATCACCGTTGCCGGAATGATTCTGGTCAATAACCCCGGCACGTGGAGCGCGATACATTCGCCGCTTGCACACGCCGATTGGCACGGATTAACGCCGACCGACCTCGTCTTCCCGTTCTTTCTCTTCATCGTGGGCGTCTCTATCACACTCGCGCTGGGTCGTCGCGCCGAGAGCGGAGGTTCCAAGCGCGACCTGTACCTTAAAATCGTCCGTCGTACACTAATTATCTTCGCCCTGGGCCTGTTGCTGGCTGGCTTCCCCCGCTATGAGCTCTCTACTATTCGCATCCCGGGTGTGCTGCAGCGAATCGCAGTTTGCTACCTCAATTGCCTCAATCCTCTTCCTGAACACGAAGTGGGGAACGCAAATCTGATCGCCGCGGCGCTCCTCCTTGTTTACTGGGCGCTGATGATCTTGATTCCCGCACCCGGCTTCAGTGCGGGTGATCTGAGCATGGAAGGGAACCTCGCAGCTTACGTTGACCGGACGTTACTAGGGCGGCACACGTGGAAGCCCCTGTACGACCCGGAGGGAATACTGAGCACGATCCCGGCAATCGTGACGACGCTCGGTGGAATGCTCACCGGCCACTGGCTCCGCTCGCGGCGTTCGGAGCTGGAAAAAGTTGCGGGAATGTTCGTCGTCGGCGCGACCTGTATGGTGGTAGGTTGGGCCTGGAGCTTCTGGTTTCCAATCAACAAAGCGCTGTGGACTAGTTCTTACGTCTTGCTCACTGCCGGCCTGGCACTGCAATTTCTGGCTCTTTGCTACTGGCTCGTCGATGTTAAGGGTGTGCGGCGATGGGCGACGCCCTTCCTCGTTCTTGGGTCGAACGCTCTTATTATCTACTTCCTGTCAGAGCTTTTCTCGCACATCATCTCCACAGTCCCATTTACACGCGCTGACGGCAGCGCGGTTGATTCAAAGACACTCATCTACGAAAACACTTTTGCTTCGTGGGCGTCACCCGTTAACGCCCTTGGTGATGTTCGCCGTCTGCATCGTGCTCCTGTGGCTCGGCGTAGCAGCCCTCCTGTATCGCAAGCGAATTTTCATCAAGGTTTAAAACGTGTAGTCAGGAATCAGGAGGGTCCCATGGCGGTCGCAGACGTTGACACTTGAGATTTGAAAGCGAGGCTTCTACTGGCTTCTAAATCCTGTTTTTTATGAAACCTTACTTCTCCGTAGCCTGGCTCATAAAAAACAATCTCGGCTGACCGGCAATTTAGGCTGAAACTAAAAATGTAGTTTAGGTTGTAAAGCCCGTAGCCAGACCCGGGTAACACCCCTCGCATTTGAACTTGATAGGTCCTCAATTATACTTGGCAAAGATCCGTATTTAACTTTTTCCGGAAAAGTAAACGGCGGCGTGAATGTTATGCAATGTTCGATCAATCCAGAAAAGCCGCGCCATTGCCGCACCGCACCGGCCCAAGGGACAAGACTTCAGAATGCAGCTGTCCTGCTTGTCCTCTTCGTTGCGGTCCCACAAGTACAGGCTCAGACCCGGAAAAGCGCCGACATCAATTTCAGCCGTTTAGCGGAAGCGGTTAAGGTAATTGGTCAGGGTGATTTACGAAAGGCGGAGAGTCTCCTTAATTCTGTGCTCGCCGAGTCGCCAAGCGACTCCGACGCCCTCAATCTGCTTGGCGTCGTGCGGGCACATGAACAGAAACCCGCGGAGGCTGAACGATTGTTCCGCCGCGCCCTCGCCGCTTCGGCGAAGAATATCGGAGCGCACGTCAATCTTGGTAAGCTGCTCCTGACGATGAATCGAACGTCCGAAGCTTTGCAGATATTTCGTCTCGCGCACCGACTCGCGCCCGAGTGCGCCGAGATCAACCTGGACCTGGCAACGCTGTCTGCAGACAGTGGCGACTACCAGCGGGCGCTCGAGTATCTCCGACTTCTTCCACGCTCTGCTGGCCACCGACGACTACTTCCCGTAGTGCTGAGAGCGCTGCTGGGTCTGAACCGGCTCGAGGAAGCGCGCGGGCTGTCACGCGAGTTTTGGGGAGTTAAACCATAGTACGCCTGAGGCCCAGGACGAATTCGCGATGCTGCTTGCAAAGGGCGGCTTGGGCGATGAAGCGCTTGACCTGTTGGAGGCCGCTCGCCGGCAAACGCCCGTATCATTTCCCGTGCTGTATGCCCTCGGTGTAATGAATGCCGCGCGGAAGCGATATGACAAGTGAGGAGCATCTGTCGGGAGCGTTGAGAACAAAGCCTGATGATGTGACGACATTGCGTGCGCTGGCAAATGTCGCTCGAGCAACGGGCAATCTCGAAAAATCTCTCGCCCATCTGGTACAAGCACGCCGCGTCGCCCCGGTGCTCCCGGCGGTGTTAGGACGCTTGATAGTACCGCGGACCTAAGAGCTTTAAAATATATCGAGACAGCGCCGTGTTGTTTCGAGACCGCGCATATCGGAGCTGGGAAAATATTATGGCAATTTTGGTAACTGGCGGCGCGGGCTACATCGGCAGTGTCACCACCGAGTTTTTGCGCTCACGCGGCGAGCGGGTCGTTGTCCTGGATAATCTGTCGCGGGGGCACCGGGCCGCAGTCGCTCCCGAGGTGCCCTTTTACGAAGGGGACATCGGCAATACGGAGCTGGTCACAAGCATCGCGCGAGAGCACGATATCGATGCCTGCATCCACTTCGCTGCGTTCGCGTATGTGGGAGAGTCTGTCAGCCAACCCGCGCTCTATTACGAGAACAACGTGGAACAGGGCATCCGGTTGCTCGGCGCGCTGGTCGCCGCGGGGGCTCGCCGCGTAGTGTTCTCTTCGACATGCGCCACTTATGGCGAGCCGCAACGCATCCCAATCGACGAAGGTCACCCGCAACTCCCGACGAATCCTTACGGTTGGTCAAAACTCTTCGTCGAGCGCATCTTGGCGGACTACGATCGCGCTTATGATCTTAAGTTCGTCGCCCTGCGCTACTTCAACGCTTCAGGCGCGACCCCTGAGCGAGGCGAACACCACGAGCCAGAAACGCACCTAATCCCGCTAGTTCTGAAAGCAGCGCAGAAAGAAATTGAGCGTGTCACTGTTTTCGGTAGCGACTACGCGACGACCGATGGAACTTGTGTGCGCGACTATATCCACGTAACCGACCTGGCTGCGGCGCACGCGCTCTCACTCGACTACCTCCGCTCGGGCAATTCGTCAACCGCTATCAACCTCGGCAACGGGCAAGGGTATTCGGTGCTGGAGGTGATAGATGCAGCGCGCGCGGTCACGGGGAGAGAGATCGCGACGGAGATGCAGGGGCGGCGCTCCGGCGATCCGTCTCACCTGGTCGCCGATTCCGCCCGGGCCCGTACCGTGCTGGGCTGGCAACCGCAGCAATTGGACCTCGCGGCGATTATTGGTTCAGCGTGGGAATGGCATTCGAAACGTCCGCAGGGCTAGGGCTGGGGTTCAAAAATCTAATCGGAGGAAAGCTTGAAATTAATACTTCGTAGCTATTCTTGAAAGATCAGGCGAGCAGCAAATGTGGAACTAGACAATTTGTTCTAGTCATCTTATGTGAACCTGATAGAGCGGTGCCAGCAAGGTCGAAAAGGGTGTTAAGTCGGCGCCTTTGGGCTTGGACCAATCAGGCGCATTGCCGACTGCCGGTCACAAAGTTCTCCCCTGACTCGATGCTACGCATCTCCCGCTACTGCCGGTAGAAGTGCATCAGGGTAGCGAGGAGTGTCGGGGGTATGCTCTTCCGTCGTCAAAGAGAGGTGTTCACCGGCCTCCATGAGTTCAGCACATTTCTCCGCCCGCGCGCCGGGACTTTTTTGACGACCGCGATTGCCGCCGTCCTGTTCTTTTTGATGTTAGCAGGCGGTCAGCGCGTCTTCGCCCTCAATGGCAAAGGGACACTCTCTCAATACAGCCTGCGGGTCTGGCAGACGCGGGACGGGCTGCCGCAAAACACGATCCAGACTTTGATCCAGACGCGGGACGGCTAACCGCGGCAATCGCCAATGCCGTTTTCACGCGACGGGAAAACGCATCAGAAATCTTCCGATAACACCGGATAAATTATTAAGATTGTCTATTTATGAAAACAATTTCTATCATCAGCGCACCTTCAAATCTCGGATTGGTACCACAAGCAGACGGTAAATTGTCGGGTGTTACAAAGATGCCTCAAGCATTAATGAACTCCGGTTTACTTGAGAAATTAAAAGCCGAATACCGAGGCGAAATTCCCGTCCCCAATTATAATCGGGAACGGGATAAAGAAAATTACATTCTTAATCCCTATCCGATTCGTGAGTTTTCTTTGACGTTGGCGAAAGAAGTCGAATCGGCAATTAGAGATGGTAAATTTCCGTTGGTGTTGGGCGGCGATTGCAGTTTGTTGCTCGGAAATATGCTTGCTTTGAAACATTTGGGACGTTACGGTTTGTTTTTTCTTGACGGGCATTCGGATTTTTACCAGCCTTCGCCGCAATTGACCGATAGCGGAGTTGCTGGAATGGATTTGGCTTTTGCCACAGGCCGAGGCGACGACGTTTTGTCCAATCTTGACGGGGAAAAACCGCTGGTGCGCGACGAAGATGTCGTCGTTTTCGGTTTTCGTGATATGGAAGAAACGGAGCGATTGAAGATGCCGCAACTGTCTAAAACGAAATTGACGACTCTTAGTCTTCGTCAGATCAGGGAAAAAGGAATCGAAAAATCAGTCGGCGAAAGTTTGCACAAATTACGGGAAAATAATCTCGACGGTTTTTGGATTCATATAGATGCCGATGTCTTGGATGATGAAATTATGCCCGCCGTGGATTCCCGTCAACCAGACGGGCTAAGCTATGAGGAATTCAGCCGGATTTTAAAATTGCTGCTTTCATCAGGCGATGCCGTCGGAATGCACGTGGGAATTTTTGACCCCGATATGGACGAGACGGGAAGCATCGCCGTGGGGTTTGTCGACGCGATTGTCAGAGGCTTGAATGGAGCTAAATAGGGAATATGCAGAACAAATATAATCGGCAAAGCAATTTGCCGAAGTGTTAGTGTTAGTTGACGAAGACTTGGGAATAACTCGCGTCTCGCCTTTTACCAGCGTGCAGGATGTCGGGCGCATTACGAACGAAAAAACGGCGCGTTCACAGATTAAAGGCGGCGTAGTTGGGGAATCGGCGCGTTACACAGAAACCGCCGGCTGGTTTCCGATTGATACATTTATTGAGGCAGCCGAAGTCAACGATTACGATGCGCTCGGCATCGGCGGCGGCGCGTGGAATCCAGATGCTTTGAGGAAAAACCAGGACGTTTTGAAGTTCGTCAAAAATTTCGTCGAAAAACGGAAAACCAGTCGGTGCCAATTTGCCACGCGCCGTGGGTTTTAGTGAGTGCGGGAAATTTGAAAGGCAAAAACGTCATGGGAAGTGCCATGACGCATCTCTCTTGGTTGGAGATTATCGCCGCTAAGTTGATTCCGGGAAACACCTGAACCGTCCTAATACACATATGAAGTTATATAAAAAGGAGCTCAGAGCATTGGGCGAGTCCGCCATATTTCGGACGAGTGAGTACATAGATATATGAGCACGGATTCAAAGATACAAACTCGGCCTGCCTCTATCGGTGACAAAGAGTTTATCATTTCATTATTGCCTCGCCTCGTGGAATTTGGTCCACCCTCTTGGCGTGATGTTGCCCGGATGACCGTCACTGATACTCAAGTGTTAAGCGACAGCCTCCTAACTCCACACCCGGGAACTGCCATCTTTATCGCGGAGGATGCCAACGGTGTTGCATTAGGTTTCATTCATCTGCAAGCTGGAACCGATTACTACAACTGCGAGGAGCACGGGCATATCGCAGATGTTATTGTTGCTCCCGAAGGCGAAGGGGGCGGCATCGGTCGTGTGTTGATATCTAAGGGCGAGGAGTGGGCGCGTTCTCAAGGATATCGATGGCTGACGTTGAGTGTGTTCGCCCAGAACCTTCGGGCGCGAGAGGTTTACAAGCGGCTTGGCTACGGGGAGGACATTATGAAATACGTTAAGGAACTCGTCTAGCCTTGTCAAAGTTGGTGATTCACGAATTTCTTTGGTAGGACCAGGCTAAGCGTCGTGCTACTTCAAGTTGGATGTGGAGAACGGCATTCTGGTCGTCTCTTTCGAGCAGACAGGCCGGAGCGGCACGCCGGGGTGATGTAAGGCGACCTCGTTGTTGGGTTGGACTCTCACCCGGTCACTGGTACCGACGAACTGCTCAAGCTCCTGACAGAAGAGCGGCTGGAGCCCCGCACCGCTCGAAGTCATCCGCAGATCGCTTGCTCTGCCTTACTGCTATTTTGGATCCACGGTTCTTGAATTCAGCACCGAACAGCCTTATCCTTGACGGGCGAGTAAATAAGCATGTAGCCTTCCGCGGTTTCACTTTCTCATTAGCTAGCGAGAGTTCCTCTTTGCTCCTTCCTTCAGATGAGAGTTCCTCTCTGTTAGCTTCAGTTGCTGTGGTTCTGTAGCACAAGCTTGCGAGAGCTTCAGAACGACGCTTTTTACGGAACAAGCCACTTAAACGCTCTAAAGTTAAGCTCGGCTCAACGCTCGACCAGTGGCCAATCACAACAGCTCTTACCTGTTGAGAAGCGCTCGTGTTGAAAGATCGCGACCCCCTTAACGCTCCATCGTCCAAGTCTTCTGGCGCAAAGAGCCAAGCGGCTGAAACCGATGAGAAAGCCAGCAGTACCGGAGGAGGACGGAGTCCCTCGATCTCGCTCCCCAAAGGTGGCGGTGCAATAAAGGGGATTGGCGAGAAGTTTGCCACCAATCCTGTAACAGGTACCGGGTCGATGACCATCCCCCTGGCAACGAGCCCAGGGCGATCCGGTTTTGGTCCCCAGCTTAACCTCTCTTATAACTCCGGTTCGGGCAATGGCGTTTTCGGCTTCGGCTGGAGCCTTTCGCTGCCGGCAATTACCCGCAAAACAGATAAAGGTCTACCGCAATACCTTGATGCCGAGGAGTCAGACGTTTTCATCCTGTCCGGCTCCGAAGATTTGGTGCCCATCCTGGTTAACACATCCACAGGATGGCAGCGTGAAGCTTTGGCGACGCGCAATCTTGATGGCGAGGACTATCAAATTCGCCGTTACCGGCCACGCGTTGAAGGCCTTTTTTCTCGCATCGAGCGTTGGACGAGTTTGCAAACCGGTGAAATCCACTGGCGCTCAATTACTCGCGACAACGTCACCACGCTCTACGGCAAGGACGACAATTCCAGAGTCTTTGCTCCGGCAAATGCGAATACCGGGCAACCGAAACGTATATTCAGTTGGCTCATCTGCCAAAGTTATGACGACAAAGGCCACGCGGTCATCTACGAGTATGTCCCTGAGAATGAGCAGGCAATCGATCGCGGAGAGGTTAATGAGCGCAACCACGTCCGCGATGCCAACCGCTATCTGAGAAGCATCAAATACGGCAATCGCGTTTCTCGCCTGGTCCAGCCAAATCTTGAGCTGGCAGAGTGGATGTTTGAGGTAGTCTTCGACTACAACGAGGGCCGCTACGCAGAACTTCCGCCCAACCCGGTGCTATCTGAACCCGAACAGCATCGCTTCGTCCGTGCGTCGCTAGTGCCGTCTGCGCCGTGGTCGAGACGCCCGGATCCGTTCTCGGTTCATCGCTCCGGATTTGAAGTCCGTACTTACCGCCGCTGTCATCGCGTGATGATGTTTCATCGTTTTCCGGAACTGGGTGCCGAGCCCTGTCTGGTTCGGGCTACGGAGTTCGAATATGCAGACCTCGACTATTCGCTTCCTACAACCATCGAGCAGGAACTCGCGCATCAGGGCAGCACTCGGTTCGCTTCTTTCATTCAAGGGATTGCTCAATCCGGATTTGTTCGCGATGGCGCCCGGCCGGTCTTGGCAATCAACGGTGTAAATTTTGTCACCTATCTCAAAAAATCGTTCCCGCCGATCGAATTCGAATACAGTAAGGCGAACATTCAGGACGAAATCCGGGAGCTGGATGCCGTCAGCCTGGAAAACCTGCCTGTCGGTTTGGACGGCACTTTGTACCAGTGGGTGGATCTCGATGGTGAAGGAGTAACGGGGATATTGACGGAACAGGCGGACGCCTGGTTCTACAAACCGAACCTGGGCGAAGGCAAATTCGGGCCACTCAAAGTGGTTGCGTCCAAACCGTCGCTCGCTGATCTGAGCAGTGGAAGGCAACAGTTGGTCGATCTGGACGGGGACGGACAACTTGACCTCGCAACCTTTGCGGGCTCGAGTCCGGGTTTCTACGAGCGAACTCAAAACGAAGACTGGGAAGAGTTCAAGACGTTCCCTCACCTGCCCAGTATACGTTGGGACGAACCGAATCTTCGTTTCGTGGACTTAAATGGCGATGGACATGCCGATATTCTGATCACAGAAAATGAGGTGTTCACCTGGTACCCTTCGCTGGCGCAGGAAGGGTTTGCCACGGAACGATCTGTCCGCAAGCCTTTTGATGAGGAGAAAGGGCCACGCTTAGTGCTGGCGGACGGCACCCAATCAATTTACCTTGCCGATATGTGCGTGATGAATTGTTGGGGCTCACGTTGTTCACCCAACCTGCGATTGCTGGAATGAATGCGGTATCGGCGAGCGATGGTGGTGGGAGGAACCTATTTCTTCACCGTCAATCTGGCCGTGCCGCGGTCATTACAGCCTATCGACCTGATCCGGTCATTGGACCAACGATTTTCTGAGGAAACGATGAACAAACGGCCCCATACAAAGATTGTGCGTGAAGGCCAATATATCGCCGAAGTCGAGGTCGAACTCATCGACAGCGACGAAGATTGGTCGCCTAATTTATCCCTTGACGACGCCTTTAAGCTAGACGATGTTCGGGCAGCGTTGCGTAGCGGCGATCTCCGAGCCGCCGGGCGCCTAGGGCGGGTTTTTACATTAACGCCGGTGGCGGTTTAAACCCGCGTAAGTCGGAACCGGTGTTGATTTAGATTTTGATGGGTAGGACTAACCCTGATCGGGTTTGCGTGAACGTCTGTTGCGAACGAAGATTGTACGTGAAGGCCAATATCGCCGACTGTCGAGGTCGAGCTCATCGACAGCGACGAAGGTTGGTCGCCTAATTTATCCCTTGACGACGCCTATGTGCTGCGGGTTGAAGCGTTGAACAAGGACCATCTGAAGGAACGCAAAAACCAAGTTTTTGCGTTCCGTGCTCTGAGAAGTCCAGGATGGACTTATTCAGGGCTTCCTTAGCCATGGACGTTGTGCAGATGGGAGTATACGAAGACTAATTTCATTACTGGAGAGCACAAACATGAAGAAACAAAAAGACACTCATCCCGTGAGCGATCCGGTTTTCCGCGCCGTCTATGACTCCCCGGCATCTTTACCGGGCAGGAATAAATGGGTAACGCGAGAGCAAGACGTACGAAAAATCGAAGAGATTCTGGGTATGCCCCAAAAAACCATTGGCGCACCGCTTTGGGTCAGCGGCGACCGTAAGCGTTGTCCTAAATGCCGCCGCGAAACCAACTGGCTCGACATCGTCTCGTCCGCGTTGGACCAGGTTCACAGCCGGGAGTTGATTGCTCAGGTCATTCTTGGTGAGCAGAAGTACGTTAACACCGAAGCGCCACGGGCGATTGCCGGACTCAAGTGTTTTCAATGCAAGGCACTTATCGACAACCTGCGCAGTTTTAAGTGCCACAACTGGGCGTACGCGAAAACCAGCACTCCTCAAAGTGTTGCAGAGCATTCGGGGCCGAGCTTGATTTAAGAGCCACTTCGATTCGCTACGGGTTCGGATTTGTATGCGAGGGAAAGAACACCGGGCAAAAGAACGGCATGCATTTCAGCGACTAACAGCGGATTAACTTGCAGCGGAAGCAACAGCAATGAAACTACAAGGTCGACACCTGTCCCTCAACCTCCGCGGGCGGGATGTTGCGCTTTTGCATCGCGAGCTTCGTCAGATAGGTCTGATCATTCCTGACGACGAGGGGAGCCGATCGTTTTTTGGACCAGGCACACCTCGCGGTCGTGCAGGAGTTTCAGCGACAGAAGGCGCTTCACCGGGGCTGTTCCCGTTGAAGGATGTCAACAAGATCCTGAAAATCAATACGGTCTGGTTGCTGGCCCGCTGTACGGATCCGGGAACTTACAGTGTGTTGCTGAACCCCCCGCTGCTTCCACCGCCACCACCCGGATCGGACATAATGACATTGGCGAAAATCAACCAGTACGGTGGGCTGCATTTTGGCCAGCAGGACGTTTCCGGATCGGACATCTCAGTAGCGCCAACGAGTCCGCCGCTGCAATGGGTGCTGAAGATGACCCGACCAGGAGGAGGGAATCTGCGGAAGGATTCGGTCACAAACGAGATGGAAGTGGAGGATCTGATGCTGGTGGTCGGATACGAATGGGAACTGTGCACTTCGCCGTTGTCAGCCGGCGCTGGCACAAACTGCACTGAAGAAAGTTGTCTAAGATGTGTGGGCGGCTCAATCGAGCGTTCGGCTTCTGGCAAAATAAAGGTAGATGAAAACGACGAATTTGTTTGTTGAATTGGTGGTCGTTGGGACAGGAGCAACACTGTTCGTGGTATTGCTGCTTTTTACTCTCTTTGGCGCTCAGCCTTGGCTTTATCAGTGGATATCAAAGTCTGATGATGTTGCTTCGATTATTCCGGTTTTGTCACTCATTTATGTACTTGGCATCGTTGTTGACAAATTAGCATATCGCTCATTCAAGAATACTGAAGATCATTTGCGCTCCAGCATGTTCAAAGTTGAATCTACGGAACCCGATAAACTCAAAGGCTATTATGATGCAAGGCATTATCTATATACGTCACCGAATTCAACTGCGGCGATTGAAGCTTTTGAGTTTGGTCGCAGCAAAATACGAATCTGCAGAGGTTGGACGGTTAATTCTGTTTTGATCATCCTTGCTTTAATCTTCTTTATGATTCGGCATGGCTGGGACTCCAGGATTTCTGTTGGGATTATAGCTTTTGGATTGTTGGCTTGGGGTGCTCGATGGTCGTGGAGTGTTGCGACGGCTGTCGAATTCAATTGGCTTAATCGGTTTCACAACAGGTCCTCAGAAACACCCAAAACAAACGTGCCGGTTCCTCCTGGTGAATAAGGACACGATACGAAGTGATAAGGCAAATAAAGGAGAGCCTACATAGGTCGCGCCCGCCCGCAGCCAACCGCAGTTCCCAACAAGCGCACTTTCAGCCGCTTTCCTAAGAGTGAGAGCAATGAAGCTCGCGCGCGAGCTCCGTCAGTGCGGTGCGTTTTCGTCGTGAGAATTGGAAGACGCGGTAGATCCTTATGGCCATTTCGCAGGCAAGTCGCAGCAGATAAGTGCTTCGCTATGACAAACGATCGGATAGGGCAGGGAAGCTAAACGAAACGCTGGAGAACAACGCGCCAGAATCCAGAACACTGGACTAGGAAACCGCGCAGGTGCGTGATAAGGTACGCGCCGAACCGAGTCCCAGCTTACTCCCTTCTCAGCTCCTCTGGAACCATCCAGATTACCTGAAGTCCACAGCAACAATCTAAGGATGCTAATAATGTTTACACGCCATTATCATTATGGAACTGAAGCCGAATACCACCACCACCGAGTTTACCGACGTTGTTGAGAGCAAGATTCTGCCACTCCTGCGTAAACAAAAGGGATTCCGCGATGAGATCACTTTCGTTGCCCCAGACCGCTCGGAAGCTATAGCTATTAGTTTCTGGGACACGAAAGAGGCGGCGGAGGCTTACAATGTCTCAGGATATCCTGAGGTATTGGACGCCCTCACGAATATGGTGGAGGGAACACCCAGAGTGGGCGCAGCTGAGGTTGCCACTTCAACATTCCACAAGCTCGCTGCTGCGAAAACAGCGTAAAGGACGAATTTTTAGTCCTCGAGAGGGCGGCCATCCGCCTTTTTTTCCGGCCGTTTAAATGCGGCGGAGATTTCTGGCACTGACAGTGCGTAAGCGCTTTGTTGAAATGTGCACAGCAGCACGGGCCCGCGCGCTGCTGCGGATGGGCGGAGCACCCACTTTTGGCGCAGCAGGAGTTCAACAAAGCATTTGTGCTGATGCAATACTTCGGTTACTTGCGGCGGAATTCCAACGACGCTCTCGACACAGATTTTGGCGGATATGACTTCTGGTTAGGAAAACTTAACCAGTTCAACGGCAACTTCGTGAACGCGGAGATGGTGAAAGCGTTCATCGTCTCAGAAGAGTACCGACAAAGGTTCGGACCCTAATGAGCTCCAGAACAAGTGGGTTTTCTTGCCAGCTCCAAATTTCAACTGGCTAACATTTCAAGACCGTAGTCGTGCCGATCTAATGGACCGAAAATTTCATCCCGCGATTGCTGCGATTAAGTCGGGCGACAGTGAAGGCCTAAAGTCCTTAGTCAGCCAGGACCCATCTCTGGCGACCAGTCGTTCCTCAAGAAGTCATCCTACTCTGCTCCAGTGTTTAGTGCTGGATGCTCTCGACCTGCCGAACAAGGTCGAGTTGGCAAAGGTTTTGATTGACGCAGGAGCGGAAGTAAATGGTCCCCTCTGTGCCGCCGGAAGCATTGGCAATGTTGAAGTTGCCGCCGCTTTGCTGGACGCCGGCGCGCTAATCGATGGCACCGGCGGCTGGTCGCCATTGGAAGAGGCGTTGTACTGGGGGAACGATGGTGTTATCGACCTGCTGCTGACGCGCGGTGCATCGGTGCACAATCTGCGCATCGCTTCCGGGTTAGGTCGAGTTGATTTGATCGAGGGCTTCTTTCATAGCGATGGAGCTCTCAAGCCCGAGGCCGGTAAGATCGATTGGCCATTTGGCGACCCATTAACCTCAAATCTAGCTAAGCCGATTAAGGACGGGCTACAATCGAAGATCGACGGGTGGTCCAACGATGCACGAGATATCATCAACAACGCGTTCGTCTACGCTTGCATGCACAATCGGCTGGAAGCCGCAAAGTTGTTATTGCAAAAAGGTGTGGATATCGATGCGATCCCGCCCGGCTTCGATTACGCTGGTACGGGCCTTCACTACGCTGCGCTCAAAGGCCATCGGCCAATGGTTGAATTCCTCCTCGAACATGGCGCCAACCCAAACCTCAAAGACCCCAAGGTTAATAATTCACCCGCCGGCTGGGCTGCCTACGGTGGTCACGAGGGCTTGAAGGACTATCTCGACCAGACTGCGCAAGCACGAAGTTCTAGTGGCGCGGTTGATTAGAATTGAGTCCTGGGTCTTCAGGTCACAGCTTAGTTAATCGGCGGTAATCCGTTCATATCTGCGAGGAGAAACGCCAAGGCCGCGAGTCTCAAACCTTATTTAGATCACTTCTGATACTCGAACCGCGCCACGTCCGACTCGCCCAGAATCACAGTGTCTCCCTGCCTGAGCGGAGTTTCGGTAACTCGTTGCGATTTCGGATCGTTGACGAAAGTTCCATTACGAGAGTTCTGATCGGCAATGATCACGCGGCCGTCTTTCACGCCGATCCAAACGTGTCGCTTGGAGATTCGAGGATCTGTAATCACGATTTCAGAAAGTGTTGAGTCACGACCAATACAGGATCCATCTGGTGTGATGTCAAACTTTTGTCCTGCCAGGAGCCCTGAGACAAACTTTATTGAGCCGTGGTTGATAGGAGCGGTATCGCCCTCCGGGATAATGGCTACGGTCCGAGAGAGATCAGCGGTGGCTGATCTGTCAGGGCCCCCTATGCCTGCACGAGGGGCAAATGGCGGGGAAGCAGGTCCGCTCGCGGCTGGCGGAGCGGAATAGGAAGGCGATGGCGTGGGCCGAAGTGGTTCTGGTTTGAACGCGCTCCCACGCGCTGCTCCTCCCATCGCCGCCGGCGCCCTGTCCGCACCCGGGTGCGATTTGGACTGCGCCTTGCTCCTTCTGCGCATTAGTAAGAAAGTGACGAGAGCAATCACCATTATGGCGACGATTACGAACAGAATTACCAAGACGCCACCTATTATCCAACTAGTTGGCATTCCAGACTTATCCTTTCCTTCGGAGATCTTTTGCTGGCTGTCCTGGGCCAGGCCATTGACTTCCGAATGTTCTGGGAAGAGGCGTTTGACCTCTTCAAATTTTGGAATGGCTCCCGAGTAATTCTCGGCCCAGTACAGTTCCAGCCCTTCGCGATACGCCCTGTCGGCCGTCCCCAATTCATTTGCCACTCCGGCTGCCTTAACAAACTCCAACACGGTACTGGATGGCACCACGAAAGCAAACCCGAGATTTCCTGGTCGTTGACTCGATCGCCGCCGAACGTCCGCAAGCCCGCCACTTCCATCTTGTCGGGCATCACGGGCCCGCCCGAGTTGCCGTGGGTCGCAGGCGCGCTGACCTGAAGCACAGGGGCGCCACTGGCGGATTTCTTTTGTGCTGAGATCTTGCCGTCGGTAATCGAGGCTTCAAGTGTGGATTTCGAATCCAGGATTCCTGAGTTGAAGGTATCTGCAGCTCCCGGGTAGCCAAGGACGGTAACGTGGTCCTGTAGTTTCATCGCATCCGAATTTCCCAGCAGCAGGACGGGCGCGTTTTTGACCTCAATCTTTATGACTGCCACGTCCTTACCCTGACCAACTGGGGCGCCGTATTGCTTCTCTTCAAATTCATAGACACTCCCGTCCGGGATAATAACGTGGTGGTACTGCTTCATTTCCGTTAGCCGCGAATAGTTCCTGATAAAGACTACGTTCTCGCGAGTCAGGGCATTGGGGTTGACGTTGTAGGCGCGAGCGACCTGTTGCAGAAGCTGGTAAAACAAGAGTTCGTGGCCTGCTTCTTGACCCTTCTGTTTGATGTCATGCGACGTACTCACCACGTGGGCGTTGGTTACGATGTAGCCGCTTGAGTTGATGAAAAAGCCCGAGCCCAGGCCGATATAGGACACGGTGTAGTTCTTTGGCTGCTGTTTGGGGGGCGCAAAGTAAAACGTTCCGGCAACTCCGTCAATGATACGAACCACGGATGGCTTGCTGAACATGGCCAGGCGCTCACCGTCGGAGACTGCACCAGCCACGAAGCTGCTCCGGGTCGGCAGCAAAGCGGCGAAGAGAAAAAGCATGCCTACCGCGACGAAGAAGAGTCTGCGCATTAACCAAACTCCTTGGGGATTTCTGAAATTAGCTGCCAATTATTCGATTTCCGGCCTTGAGCCAAGAAACAGTCAAATATCGATCGTGAATGTAGTAATGAAGACTGCAGCGAGTTGAACCCTATTGACTGAATTCGTGCTTCACGCCGCCGGGCAAAGTAAACTGAGTAGAGTGCTTCTAGTCGAATTCGCTGGGAAAGTCAATAGAACTGCCTCGGAAGGAATGTCATTCTGTAAGAGAGTGCTCAGGCCGCATCGCGGACGACTGAGTAGACAAGCACCTGAGAGGTGTTAGACTCAACCTTGAACCAACGATTCAAGATGAGGAGACTTGCAGGTTGGGGTGGGCAAACCGCAGCGCGCCACCGCTCCAGCGTAGCGTCTTTCGCCAGGCTACAAAAACGCCTAAATCTCGTGCTGAGTCAATCCTGCTTAGCTTGAAGAAAACAAAAGCATTGACTTTGCGCTGGAGCGGGGACGCGCCATGCTTTGCCACCTTCCTAACTGCATATTTGCAAAGGTTGATCGTCGTCGCAAGGGCGGCACTTTAGAAGGTTTGGTGGGCAGAGTTATTCTCCTTCCGTACGAATAGCGACCGCTGTTGAACGGCGGCGTATGCTTTTATCCCCTGGCTAATCGGACTCCCGCAGATTAGGCAAGCAAGCGATGGTTGTTCTTGGCCCAATACTGGCACGTCTATTGCCGACTTTATGTCAAATTCCCGGCTATCGAAATCTTTAGGAGGAGACGAAAGGTGAGCATGAAAATTCTTTCGGTAACGGCTGTTGCGGTTCTGGCGATGTCGGGGGCGGGTTGCGCAACGACGGACCAGACGTCAAACGCCAATGCCAATGCGGCCGCCGCTACAACTACGCGCACGGCGGCGGACGGGTCCGAAATTACCACCACAACTGACGCCGGCGGCGCCAAAACTGAGACCAGGGTATTTAGAAACGATCCCAGGGTTTCCAGAGTGGTCGTCACCACGCGCGAGGGGCGACGGACAGTGCGCGCCTACTCGCCGAGCGGTGAGGAAAAAGAAATCAACGACGTTGGCGATGCGCTCGAGGTTTCCGGCGACAAGATTGCCGACGCTGCCCGGTGGACCGCTGACAAGGCCGAGGATGTCGGCGACGCGACAATTCAAGGTGCCAAGACAGTTGGCGAGAAGACCGCTGAAGGCGCAAGGACAGTAGGCGAGAAGACTGCTGAAGGCGCAAAAACGGTTGGAGAAAAAACCGCAGATGGCGCCAAGACAGTTGGAGAGAAGACCGCCTCAGGTGCAAAAACAGTTGGAAGGAAAACTGCCGAGGGAGCTAAAAAGACCGGTAAAGCAATTAAGGATGCCATAACCCCATAGCATGCTCGGTGATGCCGGTTAAGAGAAAGAGGGCAGTCCTTCGGGTCTGCCCTTTATCGTGTTTGCCCTATTCCTGACTTCGATCCTCGACACGGGACGCGGCAGAAAGGCCAGGCGACCAATTCAAAGGATAAGTGTCCTCAAGCCTCCGCCGTAACATGGTGTTATACTTACACCGCAACAGTTGACTGCTGGAAATCTACGATAGTGGAGTTATTCATGGCGGATAAGTCACGATTCACAATCATCTGTCCGTGCTGCGATTCTAAATTGACGGTTGACGCCCAGACAGGGGCACTGATTTCCCACGAAGAGAAGACCAGACCACTTGCGTCGTTTGATGAAATGGTTAAGGGGTTGGACAAGCAAAAACAGGTACGTGAACAAATCTTCGCGCAGGAACTCAACTCGATGAAGGACCGCGATCGAATTCTCGAGGAGAAGTTTCAAGAGGCCATGAAAAGGGCGGAGAAAGATAAGGACAAACCGTATCTCAACCCGCTTGACCTCGACTGATGGAAATCTCTCTGAGTCCTCCCCGCCGGAGAAAAGCAACACCCTCCCCGCAATCGATCATCGAAAACCCGTCAAATGTCTTTTGGCCATAAGTTCATATCATTGGAGTAACAAACGATGCAGCGGAAATTCAGCGCTCTCTTAACGCTATTCATAGCCTTATCGGTGTCTGACGCTCTGGCGACTGACTCTGTGGCTCAGGTGGTGATGCCGCGGCTCAACTATCGAGACCGTACGTTGTCCAACGGCATGCGGGTTTTGACCGTTGAAGACCATTCGAGCCCCACGGTAGCAATTCAGGTCTGGTACAAGGTGGGTTCAAAGGACGATCCCGAGGGCCGCAGTGGCTTTGCCCATCTGTTCGAGCACATGCTCTTTAAGAGCACCAGGAACATGAAGGATGAAATGATGGATCGTCTGACGGAGGACGTGGGCGGTTTCAACAACGCATCTACAGGGGATGACTTCACGAACTACTATGAAGTAGTGCCTTCAAACTATCTGGAAACGCTGCTTTGGGCAGAAGCTGACCGAATGGGATCGTTAAATGTTGATGACAAGAACTTCAAGTCGGAGCGCGATGTAGTCAAAGAGGAGTTTCGCGCGACAGTTCTGGCCCCGCCATATGGTCGCTTCTTTTACGCCATCGAAAAAAATTCCTTTGCAACCCATCCGTATCGGCGCCCCGTGATCGGCAGCATCGAAGAACTTGATGCGGCGACTCTGGAAGACGTACGCGCATTCCATTCGACTTTCTACCGTCCGGATAACGCCACTCTCGTGGTTGTGGGAGACGTCGATCAGAAACAACTGGATACGTGGGTGGACAAGTATTTCGGACGGGTTGCTAAACCCGATCGTCCACTGCCGCGAATTACCATCAAGGAGCCTGAGCGGGTCGCCGAAAAGCGAATCAACGAGTATGCGCCGAACGTACCATTACCGGCGATCGCTCTGACGTATCTCACGCCCGCGGTTAAAGCGGATGATGCTTATGCGTTGCGCGTCGCGGAATCCGTCTTATCCAGCGGAGAATCCTCGCGACTGTACCAGTCGCTTGTTTACCAGCAGCAGATTGCGCAGGAAGCGTTTGCGCAAGCTGACTTGCGTGAGGATCTAGGACTCTTTGTTCTGGGTGCAATTCTGGCAAGCGAAAAGAAACCGGAGGAGGCCGAGCGATCGCTCCTTGCCGAATTGAAGCGTATACAGGACGCGCCGGTGACGGCCGCCGAACTCGAGAAGGCGAAAAATCAACTCATCACTAACGAACTTCGCGAACGCGAAACCAGCGAGGGCAAATCGTTTGCTCTGGGCCGCGCCGCAGTGTTGCTTGGTGATGCAACTCGAGTAAACACTGGGATGGAAAAGCTTCAAGCCGTGACCGCAGCCGACGTTCAGCGGGTGATGAAAAAGTACTTTACCGAGAAGAACCGAGTGGTGATTATGTATCAGGCAGAGCCGGCAAAGCCCCAAACCAGCACTGGCAATGTCAGAAAAGGGGAAGGCCGATGAGAAATACACGAAACACTTGCGAACGCGCTGCATGGCTCCCTTTGATTGCTTTAGTCGCTCTGTCGTCGATGGCTGTTCGGGCCCAACAGATGGGCGCGCCGGTTTCACAAGAGACACCGCCGCCACCGGCTGCACCGCGTTCTGTGAACATTCCCAGGCCTGACGAAAAAACTCTGAAGAATGGCCTCCGCGTAGTCGTTATCGAAGACCATGACGTGCCACTTGTTTCTGCGCAGTTGCTCGTTAAGAATGGTGGCGAGATCGATCCACTACAATTGAGCGGGCTGGCGGACATGACGGCCTCGCTTTTGACGAAAGGCACAAAGACTCGCAGCGCCCCCGAAATCGCTCAACAAATCGAAGCCCTGGGTGGAACGATTGAGTCGGGAGCCGGCTGGGACGCGTCGCGAGCTTCAATCAACGTCATGTCGTCAAGGATTGAACCCGCGCTGGTAATTCTCGCCGACATTTCTCGGAATCCAGTTTTCAACGAGGAAGAAATCGAACGCCTTCGCCAGCAGTATTTGGACAGTTTAAGTGTAACTCTGAGGCAACCAGGTGCGCTCGCCGGTCTCGTTGCGGGTCGCGTGGTATTCGGCGACGCAGCGTACGGGCACCCGCTCTCGGGCACGCCAGAGTCGCTTGCTCGCATTAGGCGTGGGGACATCGTGGGATTGCATTCGCAGTTTTACCGTCCTGATAATGCCGTGCTAGTAATTGGCGGCGACATTAAGGGCGGGGACGCATTCAAGCTCGCTGAGCGGATCTTTGCCGGCTGGGTTAAGCCTACGACGCCGCTTTCTGGACGAGGTATGGTTGGAAAGATGATCAACCCGGATGAGAAACAGCGGGTGGTGGTCGTGGACATGCCGGACGCAGGACAGGCGGCCGTGGTGCTCGCTCGGGCGGGGATCAGCCGTAACGATCCCGATTATTTCCGAGGCATCGTGACCAACGCAGTGCTAGACGGTTATTCCGGACGCTTAAATCAGGAAATTCGCATCAAGCGCGGATTAAGTTACGGCGCCAGGAGCCGACTCGAAACGCGCCGGGATGCCGGACCATTTGTGGCTTCGGCCCAGACAAAGAACACTTCGGGTGCCGACGTCGCGGCACTTTTGGTGGGCGAACTCGGGCGACTGTCCAATGAGCCGGTGGCGGCCGCGGAACTGGTCCCTCGCAAGGCTGTGCTTACTGGCGGTTTCGGACGCGCACTGGAAACGACGGAAGGGCTGGTTGGGCAAATCGCATCGCTCTCACTCTATGGGCTGAGCCTCAGCGAGATTAATAATTTTATCAACAACGTTCAGTCAGTAACGCCCGCGGACATTCAGAAATTCGCAGGGGGGAGAATCAGTGTCAAAAATGCGAGCATCATCATCGTCGGCAGCGCCAAGGACTTTCTCGAGTCCTTGCGCAGGCAGTTCTCCAATGTCGAAGTCATACCCTTTGCGGAGCTCGACTTGAACAGTGCCAGTCTGCGCAAAACTGCCGCGGCTGCGACGAATCAGTGAAGGGTTGGCTTATGAAAAACCTCTATTCAACTATCGGGATGTTTCTGCTTGCGGGCGCGTTTTTCACGGCCCGGGGGCAGACAGGAACGCTGCCTCAGGATGGCGTTGATGCCCGCGTAGATTCTGCTGAATTCGCGGGCCAACTCGGTCACGTTGATCCGTTGGTGCGCCAGCGGGCGGGCGAGGCTTTAGCCCGACTCGCAGCCGGAGATCAAAAGAAAGTGGTTGAGGGCTATCACCTCCAGGAGAAGAACAAGGAAGTTCGCCTTGCTCTTGATTGGGCACTCCACCGCATGGGAAAAGCGGAAACGCTTTTTCGAATTGTAAATGAGCTTAATTCCTCCCGCCACGATCAGGCAGTCGGCTATCTCAAGCAACTCGATCGCGCCAATCTCCTTTACCCTTTTCTAAAACAGAATGGCAATCCCAGAAAGGTGACGATGGGGCTCCTGGAAGCTCTCGCCCAACTTGGTGATGGCGAGACTCTGGAAATGATAAAACCCCTCCGTGACTCGTTTGCTCCCGGAGTGGCGGAAGCGGCCGAAGTCGCTATCGAGCTGATTGAAGCGCGGATCGCGCAAACCGAAACGGCCCGACCCTCACGACCACGCACCGTGGGCACCGCAGAAAGACCATCTCCCTAACACCCCGGGAGGGGCAGTAGCCCGACTGTTAAGAAGGGTTCATTTTCCAATTCTTCACTCGTTAGACGCTATCGCCGCTTCCAAATGGAAACAAATAGTTCTTCCAGCCAATGAGAAATGGAAAATGCCAAATGACAAATGAACTGGGTTATACTTCCCGTTCAACGCATGCATCGAAACCTCCGCACATTCCTCGATCTACTCCGGAAAGAAAACGAGATCATTCAAATCGAAGCGGAAGTGGATCCGTATCTTGAAGCTGCGGAGATTCACCGGCGTGTAATCGCTCAGGGTGGACCAGCACTTCTGTTTAAACGAGTAAAGGGAAGCCGTTATCCCCTCGTTACGAACCTCTTTGGCACAGCCCGTCGAATCGAACTTGCTTTTGGTCCGAAACCGGAAGCGCTGGTGCGCCAGTTTGTCCATCTTGCCGAGTCGCTCTTGCCGCCTCGCAGTTCAGTATTTTGGAAACACCGGTTTCTCGCACTTGATGCCTTAAAGCTCGGGACGCGAAACACTGGTCGCGCACCGGTAACCGAAGTTCTCGACCGGCCGGCCAAATTGAATGAGTTGCCCGTACTGACGACCTGGCAGGAAGATGGCGGTCCCTTTATTACCCTTCCGCTGGTCTATACTGAGAATCCGCTGACGAAAAAACACAATCTCGGAATTTATCGTTTGCAGGTTTATGACTCGCATTCGACAGGCCTGCACTGGCAGATTCAAAAGGGCGGCGGCTTTCACTATCAGGAAGCCGAGGCAGAGGGGAAACCGCTGCCGGTTACGGTTTTCCTCGGTGGCCCGCCGGCTTTGATTCTCGCGGCCATAGCACCCCTTCCCGAAGACGTCCCAGAATTGATACTCGCTTCACTCCTGGCCGGCGAAAAACTGAAGACCACAGGAAATCCGGTGGGCAGTCATCGGTTGGCGGCGGAAGCAGAGTTTGCCCTAGTGGGCAGCGCTCCGCCTTACGATCGACGCCCGGAAGGACCGTTTGGCGACCATTACGGCTACTACTCTCTGCAACACGACTATCCTGTTTTTCACGTTGAGAGTGTTTTTCACCGACGTGACGCCATCTATCCCGCGACGGTTGTCGGCAAGCCGCGCCAGGAAGACTTCTTCATTGGCGACTACTTGCAGCAGTTGCTGTCGCCACTCTTCCCCCTGGTGATGCCTGGTGTGCGCGATTTATGGACTTACGGAGAGACAGGGTTTCATTCGTTGGCCGCCGCCGTCGTGCGGGAACGTTACGGACGCGAGGCACTTGTCTCAGGATTCCGCATTCTGGGCGAGGGCCAGCTCTCGTTGACGAAGTTTCTTATTCTCACCGACACGCCCCAGGATTTGCACGATTTCCCCAGACTCTTCGAGCACGTGCTCGCCCGCGTGCGTTGGGAAACTGATCTATTTGTTTTCTCAAATGTATCTATGGATACGCTCGACTACACCAGCGGGAAGGTTAATGAAGGCAGCAAGGCAATCATCTTGGGGTTGGGCGAACCCGTGCGTGATCTGCCACGCGAATTTCGCGGAGATTTGCCTCGCGATGCAACAAGTGCTGAAGTCTTTTGTGGTGGGTGTCTGGTTATCCAGGGCGTGCCATATGAACAGGAGCCAGGACAGGGCGGCCGGCTGGCGCGGGAGCCAGTCTTTTCAGGATGGCCGCTCATCGTGCTGCACGACGATGTAAAGGCCGCGCGCTCAGCCTCTCACTTCCTATGGGCGACATGGACGCGCTTTGAGCCGGCAGCTGATATTTACGCGGCTGAAACCAGAGTCCAGCGACATCATCTGAGCTACCAGGGGCCGATTGTTATTGACGCGCGAACTAAAACGAATTTTCCCGCGGAGTTGGTGGTCCGTGATGATATTTCACATATGGTGGATAACCGCTGGCGTGAATACTTTCCACGTGGTCTATAGGCGGGCAAATGATATGGCGTTCTTCGGGTACAACTGCCCCGGCGTTAACTAGAGCTTGCCTCCCATACACTAAAAGCCAAATTAACCACCGCTTTATCTGAGGAAATAACGCGGATTGCAATATCTTCATTACCAATTTGCAACATTCAGTTTAAAAGAGGTACTATTCTTCCGAACTCCTCTCCTTGCACCTCGGTTGCGAGGTTTAAGTGCGGCAGCAACTCTCGGCTGACCTCATTTTCCCGGTAAAGCTCCCTGATAAACCCAGAGAACTCTAGTGCCGTAGAGTTTTGTGCGCTCGTAGGTTTTATTAGGAGAATTGTCGGATGACTCTGCCAAACTTATTGCTAGCGTTCGCAACGTTCAGGCAGAAGGTTCAGCCTGAGTGGTTTGCTCATATTTATTCTCATGGTCATGCCACAGCCCGGTTGGCCCGTAGTTTCACTGCCGCATGCGATAAGACAGCATCGAAGGCAACACTTGATGAAATCGAATTCGGTGCCTACATACACGACATCGGCAAGTATCTCATTCCCAAAAAAATCCTTCTCAAGCCTGGCCCTCTCTCCGAGGAAGAGCGGAACATAATATCACTTCACCCCATTCACGGAGTGGAAATACTTCGTGACCTCCCTTACGTTACGCCTACCATTACTAAAGCAGTGCTCTACCACCACGAGAGATGGGATGGGGCAGGTTATCCGGACGGTCTCGCGGGTACTGCTATTCCATTAGCGGTACGCATGGTCTCAGTCGTGGACATCTACACTTCTCTCCGAGCCAGGCGCTGGAATAAGCCCCCACTTAGCAGGACCGGAGCCTGCGCGGCACTTCGGAATATGGCCGGGCATGAACTCGATCCCAGCCTGGTCTTCGATTTTCTCGGGTTAGTTGAGGGCCACGTAACGATGAAGATCGCGAAACCTCCCGATCCAGACGAGACTGCTTATTCATCCTTCATTCGGGAAACTCTGCGAGGTGTAATCTAGCTGAGAAACTAAAGGACGAAAGCACCTGGGCTAGGTCGCCCGACCGGTAACCTCATCGTGAAGGCCGCGCCGGCGGGCGGCTTGTTGGAGGCGGTAAGTGTGCCGCCATGCTCTGTGATTACACGATGAGCCAGGGCTAGTCCGATGCCGTGGCCTTTCTCTTTGGTGGTGAAAAAAGGGAGGAATATACGTTGAAGATCAGACTGAGGAATCCCTTCACCAGAGTCTTCTATTTCAATAAAGACCCATTCATGGCCCTCACGATCAACCTCTCTAAGACCGCGTAGCTTTACTCTCCGCTCCGTTTTGTCCTCAGGGACAGCTTCAGCCGCATTCCTTAATAGGTTCAGAATAGCCTGGCGGAGCATGCGCTCATCAGCGCGAACCTCAGGGAGGCTCGCCGTCTCCGCCATCACGATCAGTTCAACACGCCGCTCGTCATAAATTGTCTTTAATTCAGCCACGCATTCCGGTATCAGTTGGGAGAGGGAGACGGTTTCCATCTGAAGCGGCTGCGGGCGCGCGAAATTTAGAAACGCCGTGACCATTTCGGAGAGGTTGCGAACCTCATTCAGCAGTGAAGAGGCTGCCGTTTGCCCGCGTTCGTCCAGGTTAAGATTCTGCAGAAGCTGTGCGTAACCATGCAGCGTAGCGATGCTGTTTTTGAATTCGTGGGCCAGGCCTGCGGACATCTCGCCCAGACTCTCAAGATTGCGTTTGAGCGCTACCTGCTCCCGAAGTTCGGTCACTTCGGTAATGTCAGTCAAGAGACATAGTGCGCCTCGGCCCGCGCGGTCCGGGGAAAGATCGATGGGTGCAATTGTGCCTCCGAGGCGCCGTGTTGTCCCGTTTGAGGCAACTGTTTGAATTATTTCACGCCGATAGAGTCTGCCTGTCTGGAGACATTCTTCAACCATCTGGGCCAACTGGGGAATGTTGAGCAAGAGCGATGCGACCGGCTGACCCAAAGCCTCACCGTCAAATTCGAGCAGGGCGCGCCCGGGAGCATTGATCACCATCGAACGTCCACCAGAGTCGAAGGCGACTAACCCTGACGGCACACTCGCTACTATTCGTTCACTGAACTTGACTGCGGAATCGGCTCGCTCACTCGCCTGTGCGCTGAGTTGCTGCAGCTCTTTCCGTTGTGTTTGGAGCTGAGCTACTACGGACTGAAAGGTCTCCAGGACAAACTCGCCTTCGTCTCGGGATTTGCGACCCCTAAAATCAATGGGAGCCCGCTCAGCTTCGCCCACGAGCTGGCGATAGGGACGCAGAAGCCAGCGGAGCAGGAACAAGATGAAAACTAGACTGCCAATGAGAATAGCAACGAACGCGGTCAGGAGCAGCGGGCCACGTGCCGCGGTAGTCGCCGGAGACAGAGCGAAAAGAAGAGCGGCAAAGAGTGTTGCCAACAGGAATAGTGCCGTTAGCAACGAGAGGCCGAGTTTTATGCGGTTCCCGTGCATGTCGATATTTCCAATTGCCTATTGCCGATTGGCGTTCTTTTCTACCCTGACGAGCAAACGAGAGCCAAATTGCCTTTCACACAAGAAAGATCAAGCCTACATTGGCAATTGGCAATCGAAAATGGCAATGTCTTCGAATCGGCAATTGGAAATTGGAAATCGGCAATTATCGAAACTGTCCGGCGTACCACGCGACGATTTGCGAGCCTACGAATAGCGCCAGGATTGACCCAATCCCTAAGAAGATGCCGAAGGGTAGAAGCATCTGCATATCTTTCCTGCCTTGGAGTATCATCAGAACAATGCCAATAAGCGAACCGGAAAAAACGCCGAGGAAGATGGTGAGAATGGTGAGCCGCCAACCGAAATAGGCCCCGACCATAAACATCATCTTCACATCTCCCAGGCCCATGGCTTCAACGCCGCGAAGTTTTTCCCAGGTCCAGCCCATCAGCCACAGTGACCCTCCGCCAATCAAAGCTCCGATAAAGGCGCCGCCGAGTGACGCGGCCCAAACCGGCCAGCCAGCGAACGTGCCGTTCAATAGTCCGGGAAGATCATCGAAGTAAGGTGCTCCGACGAGATATGGAATCGCCAGCCGCGCCAAGAGCGCAAAGACGATTCCCGGATAGGTAATAGCGTTAGGCAGAATCATGTGCTGAGCGTCGATAAATACCAGCGCTACGATTGCGCTGACAAATGTGAGGTCGAAGGGCAGCGCCGCCGTCACACCTGTACGCCAGGTCACGGCGACAAAGAGCAGCGCAGTCAGTAATTCCACAGCGGGATAGCGAGCCGATATACGAGCCTTACAGGCCCTACAACGCCCGCCTAATAATACGTAGCTAAGCACCGGGACGTTGTCGTAAAAGGGAATCTCCGCCGAACAGGAAGGACACTTAGAGTTTGGAAATGCGACGGACTCTTCGAGTGGCAGCCGGTGAACTACCACATTTAAGAAGCTTCCGATAATTAAGCCGAAAGCGCCGGCTATGATGTAACTAAAAGGCGGGGGTATCAGTTGGTTAATGTCCGGTAGGAGCGTGATCAGGGAAAGGCTCATTGAAAGGCATTGTATCTTGCTGGACGCTTTAACGCCTACTAACTTCTTTTTTCTGCATTTCCGAGAGCATGAGGTGCTTGAGGAACGCATGGTGGGCTGCGAAGCTGGCAATGCTAAAGCCGGCGAGCCCGTCGCAAAAGCCAGCCCTAAGAACGTAGCTGCGCAAAAAAGCCAACGGGGCTGCTGTCGCAATTTTCAGTGTAGATGTGCGCCGACCAGCTTCAAACATTTGGCGGGCAGCGAGTGGGGCATAACGCTCGCCAATCATGCGGTGGTGATGCGCAGCATCGAGGACGCTGTAGTGCAAAAGATCCCCCGGTAGTTTTTCAATACGGCCGTCTATCTTCACCGATTCGTGAATGTGTTGTCCTTCCCAGCGGCCACGAGACTTTCTAAAGAGGCGCAACTGCCGATCGGGATACCAGCCACCACGTCTAATCCAACGTCCCTGGTAAAAAGACCGCCGCGAAATCAGATAACCATCCGCGAGTTGATCGGACTGATTTGCGCGCAGTGCGTCAATAGACGCTCGCAACTGGTCTGACACGCGTTCATCAGCATCGAGGCTAAAGATCCAGTCGTGAGAAGCAGCGTCGCTTGCAAACTGTTTCTGTGCCGCAAACCCGGGCCACTCCCGCCTTATCACTCGCGCTCCGGATTGATAAGCGAGCTGAGCAGTTTGGTCAGTGGATTGTGAGTCAACTACAACGACCTCATCAGCCCAGGCGAGGGATTCGCAGGCCTCTCGTATGTTCGCTTCTTCATTGAAGGTGATTATTGTGGCCGAGATCTTCATCCGATTTGCGATCCAAAACTTGGAGATCTGCGATTGCTCAGGTACGGCAGGTGCGAAGTCCCCCACGCAGTCAGGCCGCGTGGGGTGTCAGTTTACCTTAGCAATCGTAAATCGGAAATCGCAAACGGGAAAAAGGTACTGGGTCACTTTGAGCCCGAAGTTCAGAGTTCAACCTTTAGGTTGCGGCTTGCGGACAAGCTAAAGCTTGATGTTGTGAACACTAAACTGAACCAGCACCTGAGAAGGAAACCCTAGGGAGTGGGAGTTTCAACTACAACGTTGTTAGCGCGAAGCGTTGAGGACGTCGCGCGCTGAAGCTCGGCAAGAGCTTTGTTGTAATCGGTTTCCGCCCTGAGTTCAGAATTGCGCGCGTTCGTCAAAGCATTTTGGCGTTGAAACAAAAGGAAGGTGGTTGATCGGCCCACTTGATAGAGTCGCTGTTCGCCCTCAAGTTGTAGTTCAGCATTGATCCTCGCTTCTTTTGCCGACAACACCCGCTGACGAGAAGTTTCCACGGCCTGAGCCGAATTGCGGACGTCAACTTCAATTATTTGATCCTGCGAGCGTGTCGATGCTTCAAGTTGCTCTCTTTGAATGCGTGCGCCTGCAAGATTTGCTTCCGCGGTTTTATTCTTAAAGGGGATCTGAATCGCCACGCCGACGATGATGTTATAGGTATTAAGTCCAAACAGATTGCTAAGGTTTTTACCATACCCGCCTACCAAATCCGACGGAGCAAGATTGGGCGATTCGACAAGAGGAGACGAGGCAACCGGAAAGCCGGCCCGTCGCTGAACATCCTGAATCTGACTAAGTAGGAACGCATTTGCCGCGAAGTTCGGATCGCCCGAAATCAAAGGCACAAGTATACCGGGAGCAATGGTTGCAGCCGCAGTCCCCGCCAGCCCGGTAGTCGCCAACGTAGTCTGAAGATCAATCTGTGGTCTCGTCTGGTTCTTGTAGTACTGAATGTCAATACTATTAATATCGTTGTCCAAACGCAGACGGCGCAGTTCGGGCCTGTTCTCACGTGCCTCTTTCAAAGCTTCGTTCAGATTCACCGGAGCTGTACTGAACGCCGGAGTATCAGTCGGCGTTAATTGTGCCGACCATTCAGGCGTCATCGAGTCTTTGAACATGAGTTGTTTGAGATTGTTTTCAGAGATGGAAACGTTTTGCACGGACAATAGCAGGGCCGACTCGCGGTTCGCGAGTTCGGTTTGCACTTCCGCCCTCTCCAACGGGGCCTTCGCACCTGCGGCTATTTGCGCCTCAACATTCCTGAGATTCTCACGCGAAAGATTGAGGTTCTCAAGCTGGTTTTGCTGATCGCGCAAAGCAAATACCAACTCCCAATAGGCCTGCTGGACGCGCGAGATAACATCTATGGTGCGCAGTCGAAAATCCGCGTCTGACTGCTCAAGGCGCTTCTTCTGAATGCGAATCTGCCTGCGGTTGTTGTCGAGCGAACGGTTACGCAGCAAAGGCTGCGTGAAGGTCAAAGCCAGATTCGAGGAATAGAATGGGTTCAGGGTACTGTTGGTGGCACTCGTGGTTGTCTTGTTGTTGCTAAAGCTAAGTTCATAATTTCCGCCACCTCTTGAGAACTGTTTGTTGACTGAGGGATTCAAGCTAAAGGCAGTGTTGGAAACCTGGCCGGAAGTGCCGGCTCCAGCAAAGATGTTCTGAACCGGGGTAATGCGCCTGTCGATTTGCGGCGTTATGCTAAAAATCGGATCGAAGATCCCCTCGAGCGAGCGCAACTGAGTCTCAGCAAAACGAACGTCATCACGAGCAACTTCGATTTCATTATTGTTTTGCAGCGCGCGTTTCACCGCATCATTAAGCGATAGGGTCAACGTGTTATCGCTGGTCACACCCAGACGAGTCATGTTAGGCATGGGCGGCAATGGCCTGCGCTCGACAACTGGGAAATTGGGGTCGGCCGGGTCCTGAATAGAAGGGTTTTCGGACGTTGGAGTTGCCGTAACCTCAGGAGACGGTGCGATAGTTGGGGTTCCTGGCGTGGACGGTACCGGTCGCGTTATGGGCTCCGTAGGATTTCCGGGCGGGGCTTGCGGGGGCGGCTGTTGAGTTCCAGGGGGAGCCTTAGGTGGGGCTTGCTGTGTGCCCGGTGGCGTATTGGGATTCTGCGTTTCGGAACCTGGTGGACGCGTTGCGTCGCGCGGGGCTGATTTCGGAGTAGTTGGCGTAGTCTGCGCCAAAGCGTTTGCGCCCGCCACTAGTAGCACTGCCCCCAGGAAAGCTCCGCTAACTACACCATGGATATTCATTGTAAGCATCGACCAAAGCTCCTTCACGTTTATTGCCAAATCTCAACGCAGCGACTTAGACCGCTGGTCAAACAGACTCCGCCCCATCAAGGTTTCTCTACGTTGTACGAATTACGGAGGTTTCACAAGATGTAGTGCGAAGAGCCTTACAGCTGCTTAAAATGCTGCTAACTGTACCTTGACAGCAAGAGCGCCGTCGCATAGGCTTCGTATTCATTGCTCCCGTGCAAATCTCCCCTTGCTCGCTACTTTTAGCCTTGCCATTATGATTGACGCAAATGATTAAGCGGTTTCTCGGTCTGCGGTTTCACCGTACTGCTCAATTTTGGTTTGCGTTGTGTCTCCTGGCGAGCGCCCAGGGACTAGCGCAGGCTGATCCTGAAAAGCCGATCTTCCTTAGCGAGTCAACTTCGACGCGCGCCATTGCACTTGATGCGTTGATTCTCACGCCCGAACCTTTCTCTCCTTCAGCCTCATCTTTTCTATATGGTTTAGATAGGCGACCTCGCATTATGCTCTTCGTCAGGAATCTATCAATACAATCAGCCGGGGACATATCTGCCATGTCTGCAGACGCCGAGGACGTCTCACGTCGGCACTACGGGCTGAATGTCGAAGACGTAAGGCCGGTGCCGGGGCAGATCTGGATGAGCCAGATCATCCTGAGATTTAAGGAGGAAATAGGCGATGTAGGTGATGTGCTAATTGGCATGGCTTATCGTGGCATTGCAAGTAATCGCGTGAGAATAGGCATTGGTCACATTGGCGGCGGACTTCCGGATGACGTTGGAGCGTTGCCAACACCTGCGCCTCCTTACACCATAACTGGTCGAATAACATACGGCACAACAGGCCTCGGTGGAACCTTAGTCACACTCGGCGGTCCGCAAGCAGGAGTAACTACAACCGATGATAACGGCGCTTATTCATTTACCGTCACACCTGTCGGCAACTACACAATCACACCCTCAAAAGCTTTCTACACTCTTACTCCCTCAAGCAAGACCCTGAATGATCTAAGCGGAAACCGGACTGTGGACTTCACCGCAATCAGAACAATCCGAATCAGTGGTCATATAACTGATAGCAACGGAAGAGGTATCATTGGGATCACCTTGGACCTAAGCGGGTCTGAGCAGGGCAAGGTAATAACCGGGAGTGACGGCTCTTATTCGTTTATACCGACCACGGTCGGTGACTACCTTTTGACTCCATCGAAAGAGCAGAACTTTTATACTTTTACCCCGTCAACTAAGCGCTTCAGCGGCTTGAATGATAATCAAATCGCCAATTTCACAGGGCTGTTGTCGTCAAGTAGCAACCCCAGTTATGTCCTCGAATTCGATGGCTCTCCCATGACAGTAGATTACCGCGATTTTTGGCCGGTGAATGTGGGCTTACCCCACTTTTTCTGGGAGCTCTGGGCGATGCCCGGTGAAAACACCTACACCAGATATCTCTTGTCAGACGGCTATGGTGGAGCTCACGCTCTGTTATTTGGTTTCAACTATAATGTGGAGCCTGGACGTTACAACCTATTCGGCAACATATGGGACGGCTCAACATGGACCCAGTTCGTAAGTGACGATGGCCCTTCGCCCGGTGAGTGGGGACACTATGCCGTAGGCTGGGACGGTATGAACATCATCACATACTACAACGGCGTGCCCGTGGGTAAGCAGCCGTTTGCGGGTCCGCGTATTTGCATGGGCCTAGGTTGGGGAGCTAGCATGCTCCTGATTGGCGGCTCAGATCACCAAAACCTGATCGGGAGAATTGCACAGGTTCGCGGCTACGAAGGTAGCAATCCCAGGGAAGGTGCGCCAGAAACTTCCTTTGCTCCACAGACAGTCTTCTCGCGGGACGGTCAGCTACTGAGCTACTTCTTCCGTTCGGCGCAAACGGTCGCAGACCTATCTTTCGGTTACAACTCCGTTACGCATCTAGGGAAGCTTCGTGGGTTTTCTAACGGCTACACTGTGGATTGTCCTGATTGTCCCACTCCGCGATTTGTGCTCGATCCGACGGCGCCCGATTTTTCAAATCCGAGCAATCCGGGGACGATAATCGCGCCGTTTAGCCCTGCTCCAGCTACGCCGTCCAGCGCACTGATATACGATTCTTTCTCCAGTAACAATTCTACTTATATTTTAGGTGGCAGCGGGGGGCTGGGCGCCACGGAAGGAGGTGCGGCTGGGACGCAAACTTGGCAGACCAACGCGGATGCATCCGGGCCGCAGCCTTTCGGAATCCTTAGCGGCCGCGCCATTCTGTTGGCGAACGACACTAGCCTTGCCTGGGTGCCCACGGGATCAAGCACCGGAAATTTGGATATTCGGGTTGATCGAAGGCTAGGTTCGTACGGAAACGGCGTCAACACGGGTCTTTGCTTTCGCGTCATTGATAAGAATAACTTCTTCTTTGCGTACACGAGCGACGGCACAGACCTGCCTTCCACGTCCAAGAAACTCTCAGTCGGCTACTATCGATCGGGCTCTCAAATTTTGCTCGCTAGCGACATCACTATTTCCTCGCCGAATTGGAAGACTTTGCGAGTGGTAACGCTACAATCGGGCAGTATCAACATCTATGCTGATAATGTGCTGCTCTATTCCACCAACAGTGTGGTTTTAGCTGCCGCTGCCGGGGCTGGCTTATACAACAATGGCCCCCGGTTGGGTCTAACAAACCGTTGGGATAACTTCACCGTGCTACCTGCGCTGTGACAAGGTAGCCACTAACGAGACCCGCTAGGCCCACCAACCCCGATCAATTAGTCGCAGCCTTAACCTGCTGAGTCGCAAACTGCGTCTGCGTGTTTGGCCAAATTATGGAGCCGAGCTATTGACGAACGTGGTAGACGACCGTTGCTCGTCGCGATTTTTTCACTTGCTTGACAGTCAAGCTAAGCGCGCATAACCTTACCGTTCACAAAAAATGGACATTCTTCAGGTTGTTCGCGGAGAACAATATGTGCCCGTTTGAATGCGCGAATAATCGAAGATGATTTCCGTTCGGAAAATCTTCTGAAACGATAAACGGCAAGGAGCCTACAAAATGGCAGTCAAGGTTGGCATCAACGGTTTTGGTCGGATCGGACGAAACATCTTCCGTACGTCTCTAGGTGATCCGGATATCGATTTTGTAGCAGTAAATGATCTTACGGACACGAAAACACTTGCACACCTGCTGAAATACGACTCGGTGCTTGGTAACCTCGATCTCGATATATCTTCAACAGAAAACGGAATCAAGGTCGAAGGCAAAGAGTTTCGTGTGTTTTCGCAGAGAGATCCCGCGGCCATCGACTGGGAATCGGTTGGCGCCGAGATCGTGGTTGAATCCACCGGGATATTCACCAAGGCGGAAGATGCGATGAAGCACCTGCGCGGTACCGTCAAGAAAGTGATCATCTCCGCGCCCGCTAAGAATGAAGACATCACAATCGTGCTGGGCGTGAATGAAGATAAATATAACCCAGCCGATCACCACGTAATTTCCAATGCTTCCTGCACTACCAACTGCCTGGCCCCCGTGGCTAAGGTAATTAACGAAAAGTTTGGTATCCGTTCGGCACAGATGACGACGATCCACTCGTACACAAACGATCAGCAACTGCTCGACTTGCCGCACAAAGATCTGCGTCGTGCCCGCGCTGCCGCGCTCTCCATGATTCCGACCTCGACTGGAGCAGCGAAAGCCGTCGCGCTTGTGCTACCCGAGTTGAAAGGTAAATTTGACGGCATCTCTGTGCGGGTCCCGACCCCTAATGTTTCCCTCATCGATGTGGTGATGGAGGTAGAAAGAGACACTACCGCGGAAGAGGTCAATCGCGCTTTGAAGGATGCGGCGAATGAAGAGCTTTCCGGGATCCTTTCGTTTTGCGAAGAACCTCTGGTTTCCAGTGATTTCAAGAAGAACTCAAACTCTTCGATCGTCGATGCCGAGTACACCAAGGTGATTGGCGGGCGCCTGGTGAAGATCCTATCCTGGTATGACAACGAATGGGGTTATTCATGCCGAGTCCGCGATCTCATCAAGTACATTGCGAGTAAGGGACTCTGAACATTTTGATTGCCAGTTGCCAATTGTCGATTAGGAAATCATCGAAAACAACACCATCAATCAGACCCACTAACTCAAACGATCGAAGCCCAGGCTTCGCAGAGCAAGCTCGCGAATTTGGCGGCAATCGACAATCGGAAATGCCAAAGCTTTCCATCAAAGACCTCGACCTCAAAAGCAAACGGGTATTCATTCGCGTTGACTTCAACGTGCCTATCAAAGAGGGGAAGGTTGAGGACGACACTCGAATTCGCGCCGCGATCCCCACCATCCAACATGCCATCGACCAGGGTGGCCGTCTGATTCTGGCTTCACATCTGGGCCGGCCACAGGGTGAGCGTGTTGAGAAGTACAGTTTGAAGCCGGTAGCCGAACATCTCTCAACACTGGTTGGCAAGCGTGCTGGCTTTGCGGAGGACTGTATCGGCGAAGCAGCGCAGTCCAAAGCCAAGGCGCTGCCAGATGGCGACCTGCTCTTACTTGAGAATCTCCGCTTTTACAAGGAGGAGGAAAAGAACGACGATCAGTTTTCTAAGCAGCTAGCCAGTCTTTGCGACGGCGTTTATGTCAACGACGCGTTTGGAACGGCGCATCGGGCACACGCTTCCACCGTGGGCATTACGAGACACGTAGCTAGAGCCGCGGCCGGTTTGTTGATGCAGAAAGAGTTAGATTACCTGGGACGAGTGATCGGCAATCCAGAGCACCCGTTCGTGGCAATTCTGGGCGGAGCAAAAGTTTCAGACAAGATTCCCGTCATCAACGCACTGATTGATCGTGGCGTTGATAAGATTTTGATAGGCGGCGCCATGGCCTACACATTCCTAAAGGCCGAGGGCTTTACCGTCGGCAAGTCGATGGTCGAAGACGATATGCTTCAGACTGCGCTCAACATCAAGAGACGAGCAAAAGAGAAGGGAACCGAGCTGTTACTGCCGACCGACCATCAGGTTGTTGATAGTTATGAGCCGGTAAAGGGAGAGAAGATCATCGCCAAGGCGATTCCGATCGAATTCACCAACCTCGGCCATGCGGGCATGGACATCGGAATCGAGACAGTTTCTCATTTCTCGAACGCCTTGCGCGACGCGCGCACCATTATCTGGAACGGGCCCATGGGTGTTTTCGAAGAACCGCCGTTCAACGAGGGCACACTCGCCATTGCCCAGGCAAGTGCCGCGGCCGCTGATCGAGGTGCGATCGTGATCGTGGGCGGAGGCGATTCCGTCGCGGCAATCACGCAGGCTGGAGTCGCCGATCGTATTACTCACATTTCTACCGGTGGCGGCGCCACGCTTGAGTTTCTGGCTGGTGAAGAACTGCCAGGAGTACACGCCTTGAACGATAAGAGCTGAAAAATGCGCTCAGGTCTTTGGCCTTAGAGCGGTTGCTCAAAAGCGGTAAGAAAGCGGCAAAAACGATCCACGAACTCGCACGAAGTAAACTCGAATTAATGCATTCCTTTCGTGCTGGTTCGTGTAGTTTCGTGGATCGTATTTGTTTTCCAGACCTCTTAGGTCTTCGGGCTTCTTTGGAGTGTGAAGAGTCTTCAGGGTACGCTACGAGGTCAAGACCAAAGCCTAAGTTTCAAGAACCAAGACCCACAGTCAAGCCCTATCGTCATGAGAAAACCTGTAATCGCTGGAAACTGGAAGATGTACAAGACGGTTGGTGAGTCGGTTGATACTGTTCTCGCGCTGAAGCCGCTGGTAGCTAATGCTAATCATTGTGAGGTGATAATTGCCCCTGTCTTCACGTCGTTGAAGACCGTCGCGGATCGGCTCGAGGGCTCGAACGTGCGAGTCTCCGGTCAAAACTGTTCCACTGAAGTCGAAGAAGGGGCGCACACGGGTGAAATAACCGTTTTCATGCTGCGCGACGCCGGGGCCAGTCACGTTATCGTCGGCCATTCTGAGCGACGTCAGTTGTATTCTGAGACGGACGCAATGGTGAGAAGAAAGTGTCAGGCAGCCATTTCCGCGGGTCTCACAGTCATCATGTGCGTCGGCGAAACACTGGACCAGCGAGAGCAGGGAAATGCTGAAAATGTTGTCCGCGGCCAACTAAACGGCGGACTCAGTGGGTTGACAGCCCTTGATCTCGACCGTATCATCGTCGCCTACGAGCCCGTTTGGGCAATCGGTACAGGACGCACGGCGACGCCGGAGCAAGCGCAGGAAATGCACGCGTTTATCCGGCGCGTTTTCGCGGAAGGGCACACTGCGACAGCTGCTAAAGCGTTGCGGATACTTTACGGTGGTTCGGTAAAGCGGGAAAACATCACCGGTTTGATGGCGCAGGCGGACATCGATGGGGCACTAGTCGGCGGCGCGAGTTTGAAGGCCCAGAGCTTTGCCGGGATTGTTAACTATAAGAGCGCGTAAATCGTGAATCGCATATCGTAAATAGCTTCGAATAGTGCAAGCAGACTACTATTCTTGCTGATTCACGAGTTTCGGGGAGATTGAATTGCTGACTTATACTCTATACGGACTATTTATTCTTTCATGCGTAGTTTTGGTGGTGGTGATATTACTGCAGCCTGGCAAGTCGGGTGCGGGAGATTTATTTTCAAGCAATCTTTCGAGCACAGCGTTTGGCCCTCGAGGCACAGCAAGCATCCTGGCAAAGATCACAATCGGAGCCGCGGCAGCTTTCATGCTGATCGCTTTGATGCTCTCCTTGCCTGGTATAACTGGTTCGCATTCCGTTTTGCAGTCAACGGAGGTTGATTCGCAGCCTTCGCCAGCTCAAACGCCAACTCCGCAGGCAACCGCAGCACCCACAACCTCCCAGTCGCCTGCCGAGACTGCATCACCTGCCAACTAGCCCGAAGTGAGCCGAAGAGTTTTATTAATGTTTGCGACCCTGACGACCAAAGATTTTTCGCCGCGACAATACTCGTTTTGAATTGCTGTCTGATAACTTGAGCCGAAGTGGCGGAACTGGTAGACGCGCACGTTTGAGGGGCGTGTGAGGTAACTCGTGGGGGTTCGAGTCCCCCCTTCGGCACCATCAACAATCTAAGTGTTCTGAATAATAAGGTTACGAGTGCGGCGATCTGGGCGTGTCACAACTAAGGCACAAAGTGCCGCACGAAGTGCTGGGAATATTATCGCGCATGCCGAAGTTATTCTGCCGACCGGAAAATCATGGCGGTCGATTTTGGGGACCAGCCCGCCCTGACGTTTGAGATCTTACTTACCCCCTTGGCGGGGAATGTCTCCAGGTACATCTCATTCCTGCCAGACTCGGTCGACCTACACGATGTGGGTCCGTTCGTTCGGAGGGCCACCCACGGTTAAGCATTTCATCATCATCATTAAGCTTTTGGTGACGCTGTTCTTAGGAGGTGGGCCTGTTAGGAGAATGAGTGGCCACCTTGCAGCGGCATATGCAGTGACAAAGTAAAAGGCACCGGATATTTCACCGGTGCCTTTCCTGACCTAATCTTCAGGATATTGAGTGGACAACCTCTTTCACCGACAGCCCAGCACCACCTTTATCTGGTTGGACGCAGAAATCAGTTGGTTAGTCTGAGCCTGCGTTAGCGCCTTGCCTGTCTGAGCCAGCACCTCATTGTTGAAAGCAACCATATAGTTGCAGGCCGTGGCCTTGTCCTTTTTGACTGCTGCTTGATAGGCCTTCAACGCATTTTCCAGCTTGGCGTCAAGACCATTCTCTATTCCTGCTTTAAGGTTATAGCTTTTGACGAGGCGAACCAGGTCGCTGAACTGGTCGGCGGCGCCTTTGACTACTCGACCGTGAAATGACCGGAAGGCAGGGATATCACTCAGGGGTTCGTTGCGCCCAGGGAAAAAGTGACGTAAAAATCACCACGATCTTCACTGACTTCTTTCCCTCTGAAGGTATAGACCCTGAGCAGCTTTGCGATGTTCTTCGCCTGCCCGCTGACGGTCGCGCTCGGCTCGATCGTCCACTTGTTACACGGCGCGTTCGCATTCGCCGGGTCACCCACGACACCTGTGCAGGTGATGCGCGGCATGTTCGTCTCGCCATATACAAAGGGATTCATATAGAGCCTGTAGGTCTGCCCGCCGTATTGGAAACCTATCGACATCGGACAGCTTATTTGAGAGTTCACTCCCTTCATGCCGCCTAGCCCCGTTTTATAGGTCGTGTACTGGTAGCACTTGGTGATAAAGCGAGTGGGCGCCAACTGTCTGGCAAATGGTGGACTCGTGACGCTGCTCGTCACCGGGTCGCGCAGGTCTATAGAGACCGTTCTGACGGTTGAGGTTCTCATGTCGAGTTCAAAATCCCCCGCGGCTTGAATCTGGGAGATTACCGAGTAGGTGCCGTTCAGGTATGATCCCAAAAGGTCACTTTGGATGCTGAATGGTAGGAAACTCACCGGGTCGTAATCCTGGATCGTGGAGGTGACAGGTATCGGCGAAGGTGAAGTTTTCTTTTGCGCCTCGACTTCGGTCAAGAATACTGAGCCGAAGCAAATTAACAGATTCATGAAAAGGGAAAGGGTCTTTGTCATCTTTGTTCCTTTGGGCCGCAGCCTAATCTTGGTCTCACTCTTCATAGCGAGAATTCTCGGCAGTTGCTATCATCAGGCCGAGATTTTTCTTCCAGTGTCACCGCTTAAGAGCGAAGTTCGCCCACCACATACTTGCCGAGTTGAATCTCAAATCGTTCCGATTGGTGGCCTCAAATGTGAGTTATGTCCGGTGTTCCCCAGGAAATCACTCAACTCTTATTAAGCTGGAGCAAAGGCGATAAGGCGGCTCTGGACCAGTTAGTGCCGCTTGTCTATCCGGAATTGCGCATGCTGGCTCGCCGCTACATAGGCCGGGAAAATCCAGGACACAGCCTGCAAACCTCTGCGCTAATCAATGAAGCGTATCTGAAGCTGATCGATCAACAACATGTCGAGTGGCAGGATCGCGCCCACTTCTTTGCCGTGTCTGCTCAGGTAATGCGGCATATCCTAATTGATCGCGCGCGCAGTCATCGTTACGGGAAGCGCGGAGCGGGAGCGCAACACCTTGCTCTCGATGAGGCGGCCGTAGTCTGTAAAGAGCGCGCGGCTGAACTAGTGTCACTGGACGATGCGCTCACAAGCCTGGCCAGGATTGACGAGCGCAAAAGCAAGATTGTCGAATTGAGATTCTTCGGCGGGCTGAGCGTCGAGGAAACCGCCGAAGTGATGAAAATCTCTCCAGTCACGGTCATGCGCGAGTGGCGAGCGGCCAAGGCATGGCTTTATCGAGACATAAGCGGGAAAGAACCCTCTTGAGTATTGCCCTGCAAGCGATGATAGGTTTGATGCGAAATTCTCGCTAGATATCTTAAGGGCAGCTTTCCAGTATGACTCCTGAACGGTGGCAGCAAATAAATGACTTATTCCACGCCGCAGTGGAGATCGCGCCTGGGCGCAGATCTGCCTTTCTCGACGAAGCCTGCTCGTTGGATGAGACGTTGCGGAGTGAAGTTGAGTCTCTCCTCAAATCTGACGAACATGAGTGGGGGTTGATCGAGAAGCCTGCTTTAGAAGTGGCCGCTCCTCTCCTGGCGGATGACCAGCCCCAACTCGCGCCGGGCCAGCACATCCTTCATTACGAGATCGTCGCCCTGATTGGCAGAGGCGGCATGGGAGAAGTTTATCTGGCCAGGGACGAGAGGCTCAACCGCCGGATGGCTCTTAAACTCTTGCCGGCTGATTACACCAGACACAAGGACCGCGTGCGACGCTTTCAGCAGGAGGCACAGGCTGCCTCAGCGCTGAATCATCCGAACATCTTGACCATTTACGAACTCGTTGAGGTGAATGGTCAGCAGTTCATCGCCACTGAGTTTGTCGATGGCGAGACGCTTCGCCAGCGTATGAAGCGTAGCGGTCTGAGCGTAGGAGAAGCGTTGGAGATAACAATTCAAGCAGCCGGCGCTCTGGGGGCGGCGCATCAAGCGGGGATAGTGCATCGCGATATCAAGCCTGAGAACATCATGATTCGGCCTGATGGCTACGTGAAGGTGCTGGACTTCGGACTGGCCAAACTCACTGAACAACATGAGCCAACACCGCACGCGCGATTAGCAGATCAATTGGATATCTCATCTGGGCTGGTGATGGGCACAGTGAAATACATGTCGCCTGAGCAAGCGCGTGGACTGCCGGTAGATCATCGCAGTGACATCTTCAGCTTAGGCGTCGTGCTCTACGAGATGCTGACAGGCCGTGTCCCGTTCAAAGGCGAGGCTGCCGGGGATCTGATCAAGTCGATATTAAAAGAAGAGCCCGCGCCTCTATCGCAGTGTCTGCCAGAACTACCAGTTGAATTAGAGCACATTGTGAGCAAGGCCCTGGCCAAGAATCAAGCGGAGCGCTACCAGACGATAACTGACTTGCTAGCCGCGCTCAGGGAGATGAGACAGGAGCTGCAAATTGAACAAACGCTCGGGGGGCTTCGACGCGCTGAGTCAACCATTGGCACATCGAGAACGACCGCCCACCCACTGAGATCAGAAGCTTCAACGGCAGCTCCTAGCCAGTCAATCACGCTGCAGGTAGTCAGCGTGGTCACACAGCATAAGCTGCAGGCAGGTGCGACGTTATTGATCGCCATAGTTGTGGCCGCCGGATTCTTCTATAGCGCGAAGAAGTCCTGGCGTGAAAAAGCGGCATTTCAAGACGTGACAATGGCTCAGCTCGTCGAAACCGACAAGTCCAGATTGGTCGCGATTTCACCCGATGGCAGGTACGTCGCCCATACAGTGAATGATGGAAATAAGCAGAGCCTGTTGCTAAGGCCGACAGCCACAAACAGCAATACAGTCCTCGTCCCGCCGACTGATGCCTGGTTCTCCGGGGTGACTTTCGCGCCCGATGGAAACTACGTGTACTACGTGATGTGGGAAAAGGATGATAAGACCTCCGCGCTTTATCAAGTCTCCGTATCAGGAGGCGATTCTCAAAAGCTCTTGGCGAACGTCAGTAGTCCAATCACGTTTTCCCCCGATGGCAAGCGTTTCGCCTTTGTGCGAGATACAACCAAGGAAGAAACGGGGTTGTTGATAGCCAACGCGGATGGGACTCAAGAAAGATTGCTTCGGCAGCGTCGATCTCCCAGCTTCTTCTCTCCGACCGGGCCTTCATGGTCACCCGATGGGAGCCTAATTGCCTGCGCTGTTTTTGATCAGAATCCAAATGAACGCCCGGCCTTTATGAATGTGGCTGGAGTGAGCGTAGCAGACGGCACTGAGAAGTTGCTCACGAACAGGAAATGGTCGAAAGTCCTCCAGGTCGCATGGCTGTCAGATAACAGCGGTCTCATAATGGCCGCCACGGAACAAGGAGAAGGGGCGCTACTGTGGCAGGTATCCTATCCCCAGGGTAACTCTCGAAGGATCATCAACGACCCAAGCAACTACCCAAGCAACTACAACAGCATAAGTCTGACGGCAGACTCCGGGACGCTTGTCGCCTCGCGATTTGAGCAGCGGGTCAATCTGTGGACTGCGTCAGCAGGGGATCCCGGCCAGATTAAACAGATCACCTTCGGCGGAAATCACCGTTACCAACGACTTGCGTGGACTCCCGACGGCAAGTTTGTCTTTCCATCAGACGCAAGCGGTGATCGGGAAATTTGGATGATGGACGGAGATGGCAGCGGTCAGAAGCAACTGACTGCCGATGGCCACTTCAACCAATTGCCCACAGTTTCACCCGATGGTCGCTATATCGTTTTCGCTTCCGGCACAGAGAATCGCCATATCTGGCGAATGAATATTGATGGGAGCGCTACTGTACAGTTGACACACGGCGAGGACGAGTTTAGCCCCCGGTGTTCGTCAGATGGCCGATGGGTCTTTTATATGTCCAGCGCCTCCGGCAACATGACAATATGGAAAGTATCCATTGATGGAGGCGAGCCCATGCAGTTTACTAAAGAAGTTTCATCCTGGCCGGACGTGTCGCTTGACGGAGCACTGGTTGCTTGCTGGTGGTGGCTCTCACCAAGTGCACCGGTGAAGATAGCCATCATTCCATTTGGCGGAGAAGAGCCGGTAAAGTTCATTGATGCTTTGCCTGGAGCAGCAAAAGACCTGCCTATGCGCTGGACCTCGGACGGAAAGGCGCTGGTCTACTGTGTCACACCCGACAACATCTCGAACATTTGGAGCCAGCCTTCAGACGGTGGCCCGCCAAAACAGTTGACTGACTTCAAATCTGAAACGATCCAGGGGTTCGATTGGTCGCGCGATGACAGGTTGTTATTGTCGCGAGGTTTCACTGCCCGCGAACTCGTCTTGATGCAAGATCTCAACCGCTGACTGCTCCGGTGGAGTGTACTGATCAAATTAACCACAGGTCACCACCAGGGACCGTTAGCGAGGCCTCAGTTTCAGGAGCAAGTTATGAATGCTTTAAGACATGGAGTCAGATCACCACATTTCTTAAATGTACTGATCATCGTTTTTGTGGGGATCGCACTCGGTTTGGCGCAGAATGGTGACTTGCTTGGAATGCTGACTGCCCGCGCGCAGTCGGCGACTGCTTCACTAAGCGGAACGGTTTTGGATGAGAACGGCGCCGTCATCTCGGACGTGAACATTACGATTATCAGGACGGAGACGGGGCTGCAACGGAGATCGATCACAAACCACAGTGGCTACTTTGCCGTCTCGCAGCTTTCGCCAGGTCGCTACATTGTGACGGCCCGGCGTCAAGGATTTGCCACGCTGGAAATCAAGGATGTTGTGCTGAGTGTCAACGATCATCGCTCGTTGCGGATTGAATTAAAGGTCGGTCAGGTGAGCGAAACGATTACAATCCATGGCGCGTCACTGGTTAAGACTGAATCTGCAGCAGTGAGCACGCTCGTTGATCGTCAATTCGTGGAGAATCTTCCGCTCAACGGAAGAAGCTTCAGCACGTTGATTGAACTAACTCCCGGCGTTGTCTTGACGAAAGCGGACTATGCGAATCAAGGTCAATTCAGCGTCAACGGCCAGCGGAGCAATGCCAATTATTTTGTCATTGATGGCGTCGGAGCGAACATCGGCATGAGCGGCGGCGTCTTGCTCAACCAAACCGGCGGGGGCACCGTTCCCGCATTCAGCGCTCTGGGCGCCACGAATAATCTGGTCTCGATTGACGCCTTGCAAGAATTCAGCATACAGACTTCTACCTACGCTCCGGAGTTTGGCCGAACGCCTGGCGCTCAGGTATTGATCGTTACCCGCTCGGGCACGAACGAGTTTCACGGTTCGCTTTTCGAATATTTTCGCAATGAGGCGCTCGACGCTAATAATTGTTTTGCGAATAGCCAGAATCTTAAGAAGCCGCCGTTGCGGCAGAACGATTTTGGAGGCGTGTTCGGAGGCCCGATTATCAAGAATCGTGCGTTCTTCTTTTTCTCGTATGAAGGGCTGCGCGTGCGTCAGCCTCAGGTCGCCATTCTCGCGGTTCCCACGACCAGCACTCGTCAAAGCGCCGCGCCGCAGCTACGGCCGTTTCTAAACGCGTTCCCTGTTCCGAACGGCCGCGACCTGGGAAACGGGTTTGCGGAGTTCGCTGCGAGTTTTGCGAACCCGTCCAACGTGGATGCCACCAGCATTCGTGTGGATCACATCGTGAACAGCAAGCTGACTCTCTTCGGCAGGTATAGCCATGCTCCTTCCGAAATCACCGAGCGGAGTCTAGCTAATTTGAATAGAACGCTTTTTAGAACGCAGACCCTCACGGTCGGTGCAACGCAGGTTCTGACGGCGCGAATCACTAACGATTTTCGGGCTAACTATAGCCGGGCGAGGGCTGGTACGTATTCCGCACTTGACGGGTTTGGTGGCGCAGTTCCTCCACCGGATTCGCTTCTCTTTCCTGCCTTCACCTCACGGCAAGATGCGAATTTCAGTTTTGTCGTTAGCAACGCGCTCTATTCGGTTGGGAAGAACGCGGACAACTATCAGCGCCAGATCAATTTGGTCGACAACCTCTCGCTGGTCACCGGTCAGCACCAACTGAGATTCGGGGTTGATTATCGGAGGCTCTTTCCGATTTCCGGTGGGGCTGGGTACAGCCAGCAGGCCAACTTTGACGACCTGAACAGCTTAGTGACAGGAATCGCTTCAGGGGTCACGATAAGTTCCACTAACGGCCGCCTGTTTCCCCTCTTTCACAATTTTTCCGTTTTTGGGCAGGACACGTGGAGGGCGACAACCAGGCTCACGCTTACTTGCGGCCTGCGCTGGGAGATCAATACTCCCCCAACGGAGCAGAAGGGTAATGATGCGCTCACAGTGGTAGGGCTTGATAACCCAGCTACGTTGACTCTGGCTCCTCGCGGCGCGCCGTTATGGAAGACTTCCTATGACAACTTCGCGCCGCGCCTTGGGTTAGCATACCTCTTGTCGCAAGGGCGCGGCCGCGAGACGGTGGTTCGAGGAGGATTCGGTGTTTTCTATGACTTGGGAACGGGAATGGCCGGCAATGCCATTAACAGCTTAGCGAACACTGCGACGAAGACTCTAAGTGGGGTGCCATTCCCGCTCGCTCCTGACCAGGCTGCTCCACCAACGTTTAGTCTCAATCCGCCGTTTCGCCTATTCTTCGTATCTGAGCCTGATCTCGAATTACCGCGAACTTATCAGTGGAACGTCGCCGTCGAGCGGGCGCTTGGCGTGCATCAAACTTTCTCCGCCTCATACGTTGCCGCCCTCGGTCGTCGTCTATTGCGACAGGAGATATTAGCAAACGCTAACCCCAGTTTCGGGATGGTGAGGGTTACAAGAAATACCGCCACTTCAGACTACCACGCGCTGCAGCTACAGTTCATGCGTCGGCTTTCGCGGGGCCTGCAGGCGATGGGTTCCTACACCTGGTCGCATTCGATTGATATCTCCTCCTCGGACTTTGCCTTCAATTTGCCCGCGACTAGAACGGACCCGAGAATTGATCGCGGTTCATCCGACTTCGATGTGCGCCACTCTTTCACCGCCGCACTCACGTACGATTTGCCAAAGAGGATTGAGAACAACATCGCCAGGGTGCTATTAAGCAACTGGTCCGCTGACGCGATCTTCAGAGCACGCACGGCCACACCGGTCAACCCTGTATTCTTCAACCGTCTCTTTGGTGTCGCGGCGGTGAAGCGCCCCAACTTGGTTGCCGGTGTTCCACTTTATCTTGACGACCCAACGGTCGCAGGCGGAAGACGGATCAACCGAAGCGCGTTCGTCGCGCCACTGCCAAATCAACAGGGAGCGTTGGGACGCAACAGCCTGCGTGGATTTCCGGTCTCCCAGTTGGATTTCTCACTTCGTCGCCGGTTCAAACTTACAGAGCGATACAACCTGCAACTACGCGCTGACTTGTTCAATCTTTTCAATCATCCCAACTTTGGTGATCCTGACATCCTTTTCGAGAGTGCGACGTTCGGCGAGTCAGTGAACATGCTGGGACAAAGCCTTGGTAGCGGCGGTATCGAAACTGGCTTCAGTCCGCTCTACCAGATGGGCGGCCCGCGCTCGATGCAATTAGCTGTGAAGTTGGCTTTCTGAGGTGGGCAAGATCTCCATCTCTGTTGAACTGCCTGTCACAACTAAGGCACAACGGAGTGCTGAGAGTGGAGAAAGTGTAAACGGTGTAGACCAAAAAATGTGCGGAATCTTCAATAAAATGCAACAGTCCCTAAAATGCGTGATATTCTGAAATCGCTCTGAATCCCCCCTTCGGCACCAAACCTTCTTCAGTTTTCCTCAGTAAATCCGCAGACTTTTCAAGTTAGTGCCCGCTTAGTGCCCGGTCGACTGGATTATCGAGTGGACGCAGTGCACCTAAATTGCGGGAGCGTCTCCGACGTTCCGTCAATAGGCGGCGACCCCGCCTCACAATATTCTCCTAGCAGGCTGCTGAAAAACTAAAGATTCTTCCCGCAGGTTGATCACGGTCAACTATAATCTGGTCCAACGCCAAAGACGGAGGAACAGAATGCGGGGAGACAACGAACAACAAGCGGGCAT
>Ga0136617_10000178_pt1 | contig 49002 bp, 37 predicted proteins | sample AntDrymUQ3222106_2_FD_129672 | JGI IMG/M metagenome (GOLD analysis project Ga0136617, IMG submission 129672) | Polar desert sand microbial communities from Dry Valleys, Antarctica - metaG UQ322 (21.06) | ecosystem: Environmental > Terrestrial > Soil > Desert | place: Antarctica: Dry Valley... | reverse complement strand
GCACCCGGCCAGACAGCCGGGCCGCCGCCATGCCCGCCGCCCGATATCACTCTCCGTACACCACTCGGAGATCATCACAAGAGGTCCGCCGCTCCGCGAACTACCTCATCTCCCTGGCATTGGCGGTCCCGCGCAGGCGCTGTCGTCCGGGGTGCGGCTGCTGGCCAGAGCGGCGACTGCGATGGCACGAGTGCAGCTGGAAGGTTGCGGTGTCGAGTCCGTGAACAACTCTCGTGTGTCACGCGGCTGTTGGATCAGTTGAAGGCGAGCGGAGTCAGTTCATTCGCCATCAGTTGCAGGCGCTGTTCATGATGACGATGAACCGGCGGTGCATCTTGGAGGATTCGCGATGGCGAGCCACCCAGCCTGGGCCAACACGGGCCCAATGTTGACGGAATTCTGGATTCATAAAGAACTCGTTGACCAGCGAGATTCGCAGCCCGAACTCATCAATGTCATCTGTAAGATACGCGAACTGAAGGTACCTGATCCACTGAGTCCGATAGATCTGTCTCCGGAACCAAGCGGAGGAGTCCGAATTGCATCTCTCGCACCGCCTGACTCCTTGCGACTGCGATCTGCTGGGTTTGCAGTCGTATAGAGTAGGATACCCCTAAGAGTGCAACTCCGGACAGGAGTGCTGCGATCCCGGTGTAACTTTGTCCAATTTCGGCGAGTCGGTCCCATCTGAGTTGCAAGATGGAATCAACAATCACGAGGATGAGTGGTGATCCCAATATCAGAAATAGTGCTCCTAATATCATTGCCATGATCCTGAATAGCTGGTTGCGCAATCGCTGTTGTGTCTGTCCCATGTTCTCACTTCCGTCTGGGATGATGCCATGCAGTTGACCATGTTGCACTGTTGGGCGTAGGGAAGCATAGGCAAGTGCTCGTCGGGTAGGTGGGTTCTGAGAGGCTTAGTGCCCGTAATGAAATAAAGTGTTCATCTGGGACAATTGTCGAGCCTCCGACCTGCGATGATGCCAATCATGATGGATTTGTTACTTCATTACGGCCGCTTAGAGGGCGCGACTGGTCACTGCCTGGTGCGCCGGACGGGTGGGTCTTGGTCGGCGGGCGCTGATCCCACTGACATCCAGTAATCGCACTCTAGATTCACAGGACTAACGTGAAATTGGTGAACCTTAATCGACGATTCAAGGCTGTGCTCAGACCTTCTGTATAAGGACGGCCGTTGCATCGTCGGCCGGCTTGTTGCGGGGCCACCGGACGCCAGCAGGGTCACTGCACTCAAGCTCGCGAGTCTCACAGATTAGTTGTTTGGGGCCGTTGGCCTCAAGCAGGTCAAGCACGCCGGTCCAGTCACGAACGCCGAACGGCGTGACCAGTCGGGCAGCGCCATCGGTGAGTACCGCGGCCCGGCGACGGCGTCCGCGGGCAACTCCCCTGTTAGGGCGTGGCTCACGGCGGCAGCCTCGGCAGCGGCAACCCAGTACCCGTCCGCAGAGTTGCGAACTGAAATCTCGGCCTTCTTCATCTCGATCAGCGCAGCAGACTTCTCGGGCGACCCCGAAGGAAATGAATCAACAAGCCGGCGCTCCTCTGCGGCCGACAGATTGAGCCTAGTATCTGTCACAACCTCCAGACCGTTTGAGCGATCTAATATCACCGTCGTGTCGGACAGGACCAAGTAGCTAACGTTCGTTGAGCCGAACCTGACCATGGCAACTGCCGCCGCTGGCGTAGCCGGGTTAGACAGGTCGCACTCTGTCTTGTGGGCATGGGCGGTCTGCTCGATCGCGGCGGTGAGTGCCTCCGAGACGCCAAGGGGCAGGTTGCCGAGAATGCGCGACATTAGGTGACGGACATACCACGGCGTGCCGTGGCGACAGCCGCTCTCAGTCCTTGACGTAAGGCCGTCAAGGACTACGACTGTGTTGCCGCCGCGTCGATCAGGTCCGGGCTCGACCACGGCGGCCGCCGACCCCGGCGCTTGCCGCTACCCCGCACGGCCACCACGGATCGGAGGACCGCATGAGCACCACAGCCCCGCCCGCACTGCGCGTCCTGCGCCCGGCTCCGCAGATCGAGCCCGCCGAGTTGCTCGATCGCGTGACCGCGTTCTTGTCCCGGTTCTCTGTGTTCCCCGATCACCATTGTGCGCCGATGCTCGCACTCTGGTATGCGCACACACACGCAATTAGCCACTTCTACACGACCCCGCGCCTGATCCTCGATTCCGCCGAACCCGGCTCCGGGAAGACCCGCGTACTCGAAGTCGCGCAGTATCTGGTAGCCAAACCGGAGATGACGATCAGCATCACCACCGCCGCCATTTTCCGCATGCTCGCCGTCGGGCCGGTCACGCTGCTGTTCGATGAGATCGACGCGGTGTTCTCCGGCAAGTCCGGCGGGAACAACGAGGATCTCCGGGCGCTGCTGAACGCCGGATACAAGCGGTCGGCGACCGTGGCCCGATGCGTCGGCGATGCCTCGCGGATGAAGATGGAACGGTTCCCGGTGTTCGCGCCGGTCGCGCTGGCCGGGATCGCGGGCGGGATGCCAGCCACGATCACCACCCGCGCCATCACCGTCCACATGTGACGCCGCGCACCACACGAACACGCCGAGCCGTTCCGGGAACGGAAGGTGGAAGCCGCAGCTGAACCGCTGCGCGACGGGCTGGCCGAGTGGCTCGACAGGGTGGGAGTCGAGCACCTCGCCGGAGCCGAACCCGCCATCCCCGACGGGGTCGCCGACCGCGCCGCCGAGGTGTGGGAACCACTGCTGGCCATCGCCGACCTCGCCGGTGACCACTGGCCCGACACCGCCCGCGCCGCCGCCATCCACTTCGTCACCACCACCGCCGCCACTACCGGCAGCTCGATCGGAACCCGGTTGCTCGCCGACCTCCGCACCCTGTTCCACACCGCCGGCACGGACCGTATGGAGACCGCCGACATCATCGGCCAGCTACTCGACTCCGAGGACGGATCGTGGGGCGACCTGGACGGACGCCCCCTCGACGCCCGCCGGCTCGCCCGGGAAATGGCCCGATACAACGTCCGACCCAAGGACTTGAAGCTCCCGTCCGGGTCGGTCCGCAAGGGCTACCGCACCGACGGCCCCGACGGGCTCGCCGATGTCTGGCTCCGCTACCTCCCACCTGCCGCTACCAGCGCTACCACCGCTACCCCCCAGGTCAACGCGGTAGCGGCACAACCAGCGGTAGCGGCTACATCCGCTACCGGCCGCGACCCGGACCAACCACCAACCCCGCCCGGCACCTGTAGAGCAGATCACCCGCCCCGCGTCGGTCCGGCGGCCAGCAGAGATCAGGTAGCGGACGTAGCCGCTACCACCCCACCCACCGCTACCCACCTGACCAGGGCGGTAGCGGAGGTAGCGGCAGTAGCGGACACCCACGGGGAGGAGGACCGATGACCACGCCGAACCGGGCAGCCCAGATCACCGAGTTGCTCTCCCAACTCGCCGGGCTCATGACCGAACCCGACCGACCGGCCGCCACGACCCCGCAACCGCCGACACGGTCCCGGGTCCTGCTCACCGTCGAGGAAGCCGCCGAGCAACTCGGCATCGGCAAAACCACCACCTACGCCCTGGTCAGGTCCGGCGAACTGGAATCGGTCCTCATCGGACGACTCCGTCGCATCCACGTCGATGCCGTCGCCGCCTACGCCGCCCGCCTGGTCGCCGACCAGCGCCAGACCCGCCGCACCGGCTGAGGGGACGCGGACATGCCACGCGAGAAGCCGACCCGCAACTCCAACGGTCGATCAAGCATATTTCTCGGCAAGACCGACAACACCTGGCACGGCTGGGTCTCCGTCGGCCTCAAGGACGATGGCAAGCCAGACCGCCGACACGTTCGAGGCAAGACCAAGAATGAAGTCACCGAGAAGGTCCGCCGACTGGAGCGTGACCGAGACGACGGAAAGGTACGAAAGGCTGGGCAGACATGGACCGTCGAACAATGGCTCGCGCACTGGCTTGAGAATATCGTGGCACCGCCCGCGATCACCGAGAACGCCTACGACGCATACGAGAACGCCGTCCGAGTGCACCTGGTGCCCGGGATCGGCGCACATAAGCTAGACAAGCTCGAACCGGAGCATCTGGAACGGCTCTACCGGAAGATGGTGCGAGCCGACTCCAAACCGGCTACCGCACACCAAGTACACCGGACCATCCGCGCCGCTCTGAACATCGCGGTGAGGCGGAAGCACATCACCGAGAATGTCGCCACGTTGGCAAAGGCTCCGAAGGTCGATAGCGAAGAGGTGGAGCCGTACTCGGTCGACGACGTCATGCGCCTTCTACAAGCGGCGCAGCAGGGAAGGAACAGCGCCCGATGGGCTATCGCGCTTGCGCTCGGTCTGCGGCAGGGCGAGGCGCTGGGACTCAAGTGGGCAGATATCGACCTCACCGCCGGAACGCTGGTCGTGCGCCGCAACCGGCTCCGTCCGAAGTGGAAGCACGGCTGCATCGCTCCCTGCGGTCGGAAGCAAGCCGGGCACTGTCCGGACCGGCTCCCGCTTCGCGCTGAGACCGGCGAGACGAAGTCCCGAGCAGGAAAGCGCGGCATCGGACTACCGGACGAGTTGGTCGCCCTGCTCAACGTGCACCAGGCAGAACAGCGACAAGAACGGGCACTGGCCGCAGACCTGTGGCGCGACAGCGGGTACGTCTTCACCACGCCGGTCGGGGAGGCTCTCCACCCGCGCACGGACCACAAGCACTGGAAGCAACTCCTTGAGGCCGCGGGCGTCCCCGACCGCCGACTGCACGACGCCCGGCACACAGCGGCCACGGTGCTGTTGCTGCTCGGCGTGACCGAGCGAACGGTCATGGGCGTGATGGGCTGGTCCAACACGGCGATGGCGGCGCGCTACCAGCACATCACGGCCGCCATCCGTCGCGACGTCGCACAACGGGTCGGAGGGTTGCTCTGGAAGCCGACCGCGGCTGCACCGCCGAGCGGCGAGGGACCGCCGAGCGCCGCGTAGCGGACCAACTGCAACCGGAATTGCAACCAGCGGCGAAACGCCGAGCCAGCCGACCGAGCCAGCCCCAGCGTTTCGCCTGGTCAGAGGGCGGAAGCGGAGGGATTCGAACCCCCGGACCCTTGCGGGACTCTCGCTTTCAAGGCGAGTGCATTCGGCCGCTCTGCCACGCTTCCAGGCAGTACGTTACGCCGTCCGCCCGCAGCTCACCGCACACGGCGGTCGACCCACCATCGCGGACCCGGGTCCTGAACGTGATCATCAACAGTGACGCACCGAGTCACTGGCTCACACCAGCAGGCCGATCACAGCGATGACGACCCCGAGCAGGGCAAGACCACCACCTTTCACCCTTTGCCCGCGCCGGTGGCCGTCCTGGTCGGCGTGCAGCTCGCGGTCGGCTGCGCGAGGACAATACGAAGCCCGCCTCTGGGCGGCGAGCCGAACGACAATCCCCCTGCGGTCGGTCACCTCCCCCGTGTACGAACAGCGATATCCCCGCGCGCAACACCCCATTCGATGTTCGTGAAGTCAGTGCTTGCTGAGGTCTTGCTCGACGAACCGACTCAGCCTGCCCTCAAGCCCGGTTCCCGGTCGACGGGTTTGAACTGACCCTGTCGGTTAATCTGCGACATGGCTGTCGACCTCTACGCTGTTGATCGTCTGTGACGGCGTGGTTCTGTCGGCGGTTGGCCTCCCCCTGTTTGCCGGTCGCCCAGAACGCAACGAACGGCCGCACAGGACGAACAGCGCGGTGGTGCTCTGAGCGCTCACCTGTTCAGTGCGACTTACCGTCTCGTCCGAGATCTGGCGTGGTCGTGGGCCTGACCGTCTGTCGGGTACAGCTGCCGGTCCTCCACTGTCGCGGCTGTTCGAACCAGCGTCGAGGTCGACCGTGCGGCGTTTACTTCACCTCTGACTGGCGTCACCATCAAGGCCATCATGTGCGTCGGGTTCGCCTTCCCCCACCCCGCCGCCATCGCCGAGATCAGCCTTGTCACCTGAGTCTCCTTCTGAACGGGGGCCAGGACCGTAGGCTGACGACGACAGACCACCGGAGAGCCCTCACGCCGCTGACACAGCCGGGGGCACGGCCCGAGAGTTAGGAGGTTCGGACGTGGACGACGACACCGCCCTGCCCGCGGACGACCGCACCATCGGTCGCCGGTTGCGCTCGATCCGCACCGCACGAGGGAAGTCGCAGGAGGTGATTGCCGGGCTGGCGGGCATCTCCGCGAGCCACCTGTCCCGGCTGGAGTCGGGGGAACGCGCGCTGGATCGTCGGTCGCTGACGGTGGCGCTGGCGAACGCGCTACAGATCGCGCCATCGGAGCTGACCGGGCTGCCTGTTCCCGCGCCCGGCGATGGGAGTGCTGACGCCGCTATCGACGCGGTACGGCGCGCCGTGCAGGCTGTGACGATGGCTGTGCCGGACGGGCAGGTGATGCCCGTCGATCAGCTCTTTGTGCGGGTGCATGAAGTGCTGGATGCGAAGCAGCGATGTCTCCACGACCAGGTGGGCGCAACCCTCCCGACCCTGATTCGCGATCTACGCGCCTCCCTCGCAGCCGGTCACGACGACGGGGAGCTTCTCCGCCTGGCCGCACTGCTGCACCACGCCGGCACCGGGGCGTACCTGCACGGCATGGGTGCCCCGGCCGACCTCTGCTGGTCGGCTGCGCGGCTGTCCGGCGAGGCCGCCGAACGGCTGGACGAGCCGGTGAGCCTGGGTATAGCCGCGTTCGCCCAGGCGAACGGGCTGCTGTCCTGGGGGTCATTCGACTTGGCCGCACAGGCGCTGCACCGCTTCGACCTCACTCCCGGAGACGACCCGCAGCTCGCCGGAATGCTCACCCTGTCGGCATCGCTCGTCGCCGCTGCCGACTCCCGGCCCGCCGAGGCGGACGCCGCCCTCGAACAGGCCGCCGAGATGGCAGAACACGCCGGAGAGGGGAATGCGCACTACATGTCCTTTGGCCCGACGAACGTGGCGATGTGGCGGCTGTCGGCGGCCCTTGAGGTGGGAGAGCATGAGCGGGCCGTCGAGCTTGCAGAGTCTCTGACGCCTGAGCGGATCGTCGCACCGACGAGGCGAGCGAACTACTGGGTCAACTATGGGCGGGGGCTTTCGCGCATGCGGGGGCGTCTGGACGAGGCGACGGGTGCGATGCGGGAGGCTGAGCGCATCTCGGCGGACAAGGTGCAGCGCAACCCCGTCGCCCGCGACATCCTCGCCGAGCTGGTCGCGCGATCGAAGCGGGACGCAGTGGGCCGGGAGCTGCGCGGCATGGCTTTCCGCGCCGGCCTGCCCGTCTAACCCATCCGGGGAGATGTCACTGACGCGCACGTGACATTAGCCAGGTCTCGGCCGACAGTGCCGTTCGTTGCGGACAGGCGGGGAGTGGGGCCAGGCGGGGTGCGCGGGGAGTTGGGGCCGCATCATGGCAACGAACGACATTGTCGTCCGGTAGGTCTGGCCGAAAGTGCCGTTCGTTCGGGTCAGCACCAGCGGCTGCCGCGATCCCGCCGGTCGGGTAGCCAGGCCCGCGCCCACCGGAGGCCTCCGTGCGACAGGTCGTGCCGTTCGTTCGGAGTGCGATCAGCGGCGGGGCGGCGGGCGACCCCGGCCACGTGCGCGGCTCGCCCCTCGACCGTGAACTGTCACGTGTGGTGGGATCTTCGACGCTGGGCGCCGTCAGGGAGGCCGTATGCGGTTCGACGAGAACGCCGATCTCGACACATCACAGATCGACGACCTCCGGGGCTCCGGCGGCGGCGGGGGTGGCGGCCCGCTCGGTGGTCGGGTCGCGGTCGGTGGGGGTGGCCTGAGTGTCGTTGGGCTGATCCTCTACGTCCTGCTCTCCCAGCTGGGCGGCACCGGCACCGGCGGCGGGACCATGCTTCCCGGCGGCCTCACGGAGCTCCCCGGCGGGGATACCGCCAACACCTCGCAGGTCGCGGAGAGCTGCCGCACCGGCGCGGACGCGAACACCCAGCTCGACTGCGAGGTCGTCGCGATCGTCAACTCCCTCGACGGCTACTGGTCCGACGCCTTCGCCCGCTCCGGCCAGACCTACCAGTCGCCGCGTACCAACTTCTTTCGCGGCAGCGTCAGCACCGGTGGCTGCGGCGGTGCGACTTCGGACGTCGGCCCGTTCTACTGCCCGGCCGATGCCGAGGTCTACATCGACCTGACGTTCTTCCAGGAGCTGGAGACCCGTTTCGGCGCCCAGGGCGGGCCGTTCGCCCGTGCGTACGTGATCGCGCACGAGTATGGGCATCACATCCAGAACCTGCTGGGCACCTCCAGCCGGGTGCGGTCCGGCGCCGCGGGTCCGGCTTCGGGCTCGGTGCGCCTGGAGCTGCAGGCCGATTGCTATGCCGGGGCCTGGGCCAATCACGCGACAACGACACCCACCGGCAGTGGTCGCACGCTCATCACCGATGTGACCGATGCGGACGTGGCCGCAGCGCTGGACACGGCGTCCCGCATCGGCGACGACTTCATCCAGATCGAGCTCGGCGGCGGCCGCGTCGACGAGAGCCGGTTCACCCATGGCAGCTCCGCGCAGCGCGAGCGCTGGTACCGGACCGGGTACGACACCGGCGACCCGGCCAGGTGCGACACGTTCGCCCGCGGCGTCAACCTCGGCTGAGTTTGGTGCTTGCCCCGAGCAACTCACGGCAGCCCTCGACGCCCTCGACATCGAGCTTCCACTCCGGACGAGCGAACTCCTTCGGGGTGAGCAGCAGTCGGACGTCGACGGAGGGCGCACCGCGGCGCACGACGGTGTTCGTTCCGTCCCGGCGGTAGCCCAGCTTCGACGACACCCGATGCGAGGCGGCGTTGTCGGCGAACGCGTCCGACCGGGCCTGGGTCGCGCCCAGGTGGTCGAATGCGAAGAGCAGCACGGCCGCGCGCATCTCGGTGCCGATGCCGCGGCCCTGGTAGCGCATGCCCAACCACGATCCGGTCCTGACCTCTCGGGTCACCGCGAAATCTGTGGCACCCAGGCCCTGCGTGCCGGCCACCCGGCCATCCAGCCGCACCAGGAAGTTGATCCGCCAGTCCTCCGAGGCGAGCGCGGCTCGCCGGGACCAGTAGTACTGCAGCACCCCGCGTCCGAGGTAGGCGGGGTCGGCCTCGGTCCACGGCACCAGGAACGGCATCTCATCCGGCGGGTGCACGCCGAGGTAGGCCTCCTCGACGAGCTCGTGCAGGCCCTCGTCATCGTCCGGGCGCAGCTCCAGTCGCGGAGTGCGCAGCACCAAGTTCCGCAGTGGCCAGTGCCTGGGATGGGTCATGCCGCAACAGGATGCCGGATCGCGGCGCGGCGTTCGACCGAATAGCGTCAAGTCCCATGTACGCGATCACGGTGCGGGAGCCCGGCGGCCCCGAGGTGCTCGAGTGGAGGCAGGTGCCCGATCCGGAGGCCGGCCCCGGCGAGGTCGTCATCGCGGTTGTGGCCAGCGCGGTGAACCGGGCCGACCTCATGCAGCGCCAGGGCCACTACCCGCCCCCGCCGGGAGCGTCGGAGATCATCGGACTGGAGTGTTCCGGGCGGATCGAGTCGCTGGGCGAGGGTGTCGACGGTTGGCAGGTCGGCAACGAGGTGTGCGCGCTGCTGACGGGTGGCGGCTACGCGGAGAAGGTCGCGGTGCCGGCCGCGCAGCTGCTCCCCGTTCCGGACGGGATCGACCTCGTCACCGCCGGTGGACTGCCGGAGGTGACGTGCACGGTCTGGTCGAACGTGGTCGTGGCCGGGCGCCTCACCGCGGGCGAGACGTTTCTCGTCCACGGCGGCAGCAGCGGTATCGGCACCCACGCGATCCAGGTGGCCAAGGCGCTCGGCGCGCGGGTCGCGGCCACCGCGGGCGCGCCGGACCGCCTGGAGCGCTGCCGCGCGCTCGGCGCCGACATCGTCATCGACTACCACGCCGACGTCCCCGCCGAACTGAAGAAGGCCACCGAGGGCCATGGTGCCGACGTCATCCTGGACAACATGGGCGCCAAGGGCCTGGCCGCGAACATCGACGCCCTCGCTCCCGACGGCCGACTCGTGATCATCGGGTTGCAAGGTGGCGCCACGGGAGAGCTGGAGATCGGCAAGCTGCTGCGCAAGCGGGGGAGCGTGACAGCCATGGGGCTACGGGGGCGGCCGGTGGACGGCCCGAACGGCAAGGGCGTGATCGTCGCCGGGGTGCGTGAGCAGGTCTGGCCGATGCTGGTCGACGGCCGGGTGCGCCCGATCGTGCACGGGGTCGTGCCGATGGAGCGGGCCGCGGACGCGCACGCGCAGCTGGAGGGTGGCGGCGTAGTGGGCAAGCTGTTGCTGGTGACGCCCTCGGCCCGGCTGAGGACCCTCGCGGGTCGATCCGACGCGGCCGGCCTCCCGAGGCGTGAGCAGTGCGGTCCGAGTTCGAGCCGCGCCGGGACGAGCCCGCGCACCCGGGCGACCTCGAACGGCATTCCGACCCGGTAGCCGCGCCGTCGAGTTGATCAGCGATCCGTCGAGCACCCGGCCGGACGCACGGGCCATGATGGGGACATGAGCGAGCCAGCCGACAGCGACTACGGAGACAGTGCCGAGCAGCAGGTCATGATCATCGGTCCGGATGGCACCCCGGTCGGCATGGCCCGGGTACCGCAGCCCGGCGACGGCGATGAGGAGGACCAGGGCATCAGTGGGATGGTCGAGCAGCCGGCCAAGGTCATGCGGATCGGCACCATGATCAAGCAGCTCCTGGAGGAGGTGCGGGCCGCGCCGCTCGACGATGCCTCGCGCAACCGGCTTCGCGAGATCCACGAGAACTCGATCAAGGAGCTGGAGCAGGGGCTCGCCCCCGAACTGCGCGACGAGCTGAACCGACTCAGCCTGCCGTTCACCGAGGACTCCACGCCATCCGACGGTGAGCTGCGGATCGCGCAGGCGCAGCTGGTCGGCTGGTTGGAGGGGCTGTTCCACGGCATCCAGACCGCGCTGTTCGCCCAGCAGATGGCTGCTCGCGCGCAGCTCGAACAAATGCGCCGCGGCCTCCCGCCGGGTATGGGCGCTCAGCCTGCGCAGGGCATACCGGAAGGCCTGGGCCGCGGCACCGGACAGTACCTGTAGCCCGAGCCGCAGCTACCTGTAGCCCGAGCCGCAACGAACGGCACTTTTGTCCAGTAGGCCTGGACGAAAGTGCCGTTCGTGCGGCTGGGGCCGGGGCGGCTGGGAGCTGGGGCGGGGGCGGCCGGGAGCGGGGGCCGGGGTGGGTGGTGGCGAGGGGGTGCCTCGTTGCTGGCGACCGGTGGGCGGGCGCACCGCCGCGCCGGGCTGTCGGGTCCCGCCGGTACCCTCGGTCCGTGTCCCAGTCTGTCGCCGCCGATGCCGCCGAGGGCGGCACGGTGTTCGCCGGTCACGCGGCAGTTGCGGGGCCCCGCAGCTGGCAGCGTGCCTTCGGTGATCTCCGGCAGGGCTGGCGGCAGCGACCGCTGTGGGGCTACCTCGGATGGCAGGATATCAAGCAGCGCTATCGACGCTCTGTGCTCGGCCCGCTGTGGATCAGCATCAGCATGGGCGTTATCGCGCTGGCGATGGGCGTTTTGTACGCGGCGCTGTTCAAGCGGCCCGTCGCCGATTTCCTGCCCTATCTGGCAACCGGGCTGCTGATCTGGCGGTTCATCGAGGGCTGCATCCTCGAGGGGAGCGAGGTCTTCATCGCCAACGAGGGGCTGATCCGTTTCCTCCCGGCGCCGCTCAGCTTGCACGTCTACCGCCTCGTCTGGCGTCAGACGTTGTTCTTCCTGCACAACCTGGTCATCTGGGGCCTCCTGATGATCATTTTTCCGCAGTCGCTCGGGTGGTCGCTGCTGCTCGCGATCCCGGCATTCGCGGTGCTGATGATTAACGGCGCGTGGATCGCGATCGTCGCCGGCATCGTCGCCACGCGCTTTCGTGATATCCCACCGATCATCGCCAGTCTCACGCAGCTGTTGTTCTTCATGACCCCGATCGTGTGGTCCTATGAGATCCTCAAGGACAACCTGGCCGAGCGCGCCCGGTTCGTCGAGCTCAATCCTGCGATGCACTTCGTGGAGATCCTGCGCCAGCCACTGCTGGGGGACGCCATCGTCTGGCGGCACTGGTGGATAGCCGGCGCGATCACCGCGGTGGGTTGCGCAGCGGCGCTGATCTGCCTGCGCCAGTACCGGTCCCGCGTCGCGTACTGGGTCTGAGCACATGGTCAGCATCGACATCTCCGGGGCCTGCGTCGATTTCCCGATCTTCGACGCCAAGACGCGCTCGCTCAAGAAGGCCGTGCTCGGTCGGGCCGGCGGCAAGATCGGTACCGACAGCAAGGTGCCCATCATCGAGGCCCTGCGCGACATCACCATCTCGTTGCGCCAGGGCGACCGGGTGGCGCTCGTCGGGCACAACGGCGCCGGCAAGTCCACGTTGCTGCGGCTGATGTCGGGCATCTATGAACCCACCCGGGGTCGCGCGGTCGTCAGCGGCAAGGTCGCGCCGGTGTTCGATCTGGCCGTCGGGATGGACCCGGAGATCTCCGGTCTGGACAACATCCTCATTCGCGGGCTGTTCCTGGGCATGACCCGCAAGCAGATGGAGAGCCGGATCTCCGACATCGCCGAGTTCACCGAGCTCGGCGACTATCTGTCGATGCCACTGCGCACCTATTCCACGGGCATGCGGGTGCGGCTCGCGCTCGGCGTCGTCACCAGCATCGACCCGGAGATCCTGCTGCTCGATGAGGGTATCGGCGCGGTCGACGCGGAGTTCCTGGCCAAAGCACGCTGCCGGCTCACCGAGCTGGTGGAGCGCTCCGGCATCCTCGTGTTCGCCTCGCACTCCGACGAGTTCCTCGCCGAGCTGTGCGACACCGCGATCTGGATGGACCACGGCACGGTGCGCGAGCACGGTCCGCTGCGTGAGGTGCTGCACCATTACAAGGGCCGCGACGTGCTGGCCGAGCTGGAACGCCGGTGAGCTCGCCACTGCCCGCCGGCTCCGTCGTCGCGGTGGTCGTCACCCGCCACCGCCCCGAGCTCCTGGTCGACTCGCTCGCCGCGCTGGCCAAGCAGACCCACCCGGTGGCCCACCTCGTCGTGGTCGACAACGGGCCCGACCGCTCGGCCCGTGCGGTGGTCGAGGCCTGTGGACTGCCGGCCACCTGGCTGCCGTCCTGGCACAACCTCGGTGGCGCGGGCGGCTTTGCACTCGGCATGCTGCACGCCCTCGCGCTGGGTGCCGAGTGGGTCTGGCTCGCTGATGACGACGGGCGGGCCGCCGACGAGTCCGTGCTCGCCACCCTGCTCGACGTCGCCAATCGGGGGGGTCTGGCATCGGTGTCCCCGGTGGTCGTCGACGCCGAAGATCCGAAGCGGCTCGCGTTCACTGTGCGTCGAGGGCTCACCTGGTACCGCTCCCGGGCAGCGCTGGGCGCGCACCCGTCCGTCGACGCCGGGCTCCTCCCGGGAATTGCCGCGTTCTTCAACGGCGCGCTCTTTCGCGGGTCCACCCTCGACGCGATCGGGGTGCCGGACCTGCGGCTGTTCGTGCGCGGCGACGAGGTGGAGCTGCACCGGCGGATGGTGCGGTCGGGGCTGCCGTTCGGCACGGCGCTGGGGGCTGCCTACCTGCACCCGGCCGACTCCGGTGAGCTCGCCCCGATGTTCGGTGGGCGGCTGCACGCGCAGGACCCGTCCGACCCGATCAAGCGGTTCTACACCTATCGCAACCGCGGCTACCTGATCTCGCAGCCGGGTATGCGCCGGGTGGGGCTGCTCGAGTTCCCGCGGTTCGCCTGGTACTTCCTCCTCACCAAGCGCGATCCACAAGGCTTCGCCGAATGGCTGCGGCTGGTGCGGATGGGCCGGGCGGAGCGCTTCCACCGCCCCTGATCGGGTCGTTCCGTGCGCGGCACGTGCTGTTCATCAGGTGGATGCACAGGATGGCCGCACCGTCTCTTCGGGCTGCTACGTTGCGCCGGCATTGACCCCCGAGAGGAGCCGCCGTGTTCGCACGCCGGATCGCAGTGATCGGTACCGGCTACGTCGGCCTCACCACCGGGGCGTGTCTCGCCTCGCTCGGTCATCAGGTGGTCTGCGCGGACATCGACCCGAACAAGATCGACCGGCTGCGCCGCGGCGAGGTGGACATCCTCGAACCCGGCCTGCCCGAGCTGGTCGGGGAGGGGATGGCCGCCGGCCGGTTGGAGTTCGTGCTCGGGGCGCGCCACGCCGTCGTCCGCCCCGACGAGCCCCCGGTCGAGGTGGTGTTCCTCTGCGTACCGACGCCGATGGGCGAGGGCGGCGCCGCTGATCTCGCGGCCGTACGGGCCGTCGCGACCGAGGTACGGCACCTGCTGCCGGTCGGCTGCGTGGTGGTCAACAAGTCCACGGTGCCCGTCGGTACCGCCGAGGCCACCCGCAAGCTGCTGGGCCGCCGCGATGTCTCGGTGGTGAGCAACCCGGAGTTTCTCCGCGAGGGCAGTGCGGTGCACGACTTCCTGCATCCCGATCGGATCGTCGTCGGCAGCGACGCGCAGGATGCCGCAGAACGGGTGGCCGCGCTCTACGCGAAGCTCGGCGCTCCCACCCACCTCACCGACGCGGCCAGCGCCGAGATGGTCAAGTACGCGGCGAACTGCTTCCTGGCCATGAAGCTCTCCTACGTCAACGCCCTCAGTGAGCTCTGCGAACGGCTCGGCGCCGACGTCATCGAGGTCACCGAAGGGATGGGTTACGACCGGCGGATCGGGCAGACATTCCTGTCACCCGGCCCGGGCTGGGGCGGTTCCTGCTTCCCGAAGGACACTCGGGCGCTGCTGCAGATCGCCGAGGCCGTCGGGATGGACTTCGAGCTCGTGTCCGCGAGCCGGCGGACGAACGACCGGCAGCGCGAACGGGTTGTCGACAAGGTCCGTGCGGCCGTCGGTGGTGACGTTGCGGGGCGCCGGATCGGGCTGCTCGGGCTCACCTTCAAGGCGGGCACCGATGACCTGCGCAGCTCACCCGCATTGGACGTCGCCGCACTGTTGCGTGCGGAAGGGGCCGTGCTGACCGGCTTCGACCCGGCCTGCCCGGTCGCGGTGCCCGGTATGACGGACGCGGTCACGGTCACCGACGACCCGCTGCTGGTCGCCAAGGACGCATCGGCGCTGGTGGTGCTCACCGAGTGGCCGGAGTTCCGGACGCTGGACTGGGCCGCGCTGGGCGGGGTGGTGGACGTACCCGTGGTGGTCGACACCCGCAACCTGCTCGACCCTGACGTGCTGCGGCGGGCCGGTTTCGCCTGGATCGGGCTGGGTCGCAGCACCTGAGAACAGCGGCCTCAGCCGCGGAAGACAACCGTCCGCAGCATCACAAAGTTGATTACCGTGGCGGTCCCCTGCGCGATCACCCACGCAACGCTGACCCGGAGCGGCAGCTCCGGCAGCACCGCGAGCATGAGCGCGTTCATACCGACGTTGAGCGCGAACGTCGTGCCGTAGAGGAGCATGAAGCCAGCGAGCCTGCGGGACCCACCCGCGGTGGCGAACGTGAAGCGCCGGTTGAGCAGGTACGCGGTGATGGTGCCGCAGATGAAGCTGATCGCCTTGCCCAGGTGTACCCACGTGCCGAACGCGAGCAGCCCGTGATAGGCGCCGAAGTCGACCGCTGCTGCGACGGCGCCGACCGCGACGAACCGGCTCAGCTGCGAGACCAGGCCGAGATCGGCTGGCCCGGAGCGCGTTGCGGTCACCGCAGCAGGGTAGCGGGCGGGCTCGGAGTCGGTCTGGGCGCTGTACCTCGACGAGACGAGACGATGGTCCGAACGTCCTCGGCGTGGCCGGCTCGGACAGGGCGGCCCATCGGACGCGCGCCTCGGGGTCGCGCAGTAGCTCGGCAGCGGAGCGGATCGCGGCCTGATCGTCGCGCAGCTGGGCAGGGCGCGGCGGTCGCGCTCGTTCACGGTGTCCCCCGGGGTGCGGTTGGGTATGCGGGTGCCGAGCCCGGGGCAGGCATCCAGGTTGCCGCTCGTGCCCGCTCAGCGGTGCCTCTCGGGTCCGCTCGGTGCCGCTCCCGGCCCGGCTGAGACGGAACACAGGAGGTGAAACGGGTGGGACGCATGGCGTGCACCTCCACCCCGGCCGACGAGGTGCCCACCGCGCAGGGCGGCGCCACCTGGTACCCGGCCACCAATTCGGAAGGTGTACGAGGGCCAGGACGCCCGCCGGCTGCGGCTCGCGGTGTGAGTCGTGGGCGGTCCGGAGAGGATCGACACGGTGACGACAGGACGCGCGGGACGCGATCCTGTTAGCGCGGTTTCGAGGCCCGCTAAGAACCTGACGTCGGCAGGGCATATCCCCGCTGTACGGTGGCGGTGGCGGGCAGAAGATTAAAAGCGCCCCCACGAGCTAGCAGGCTCCGGGGGCGTGGACCGACAAGACGAAGGTGTCGGACGTGGATGAGTGTACCTCCGCGCTGGGAGATGACCGCACCATCGGTCATCGGCTGCGCCGAATCCGGATCGTGCGAGGCAAGTCGCTCGCGGTGATCGCCGGGCTCGCCGGTATCTCCGAGAGTCATCTGTCTCGGCTGGAGAGCGGGGAACATGCTCTCGACCGACTGTCGCTGATCGTCGCCTTGGCGGACGCCCTGCAGATCGCACCGTCGGAGCTGACCTCGCTGCCCATTCCCGCGCCCGCCAACGGACACACAGACTCCGCGATCGGTGCAGTGCGCCATGCGCTGATGGCGATCAACCACGGCCACGGCGGCGGCCAGGCCCAGCCCGTGGACGTACTCCGGGAGCGCGTCAACGGGCTGGTCAGGGCTGCGTGTCGCTGCGAGTACGAGCAGGTTGGTGCCGGGCTGCCCGGGATCATGCGGGACCTGCATGCCGGCATCGGCACCGGCCGGGATGTCGCGGAGCTGCTCGACTTGGCCGTACTACTGCATACCCAGGGCACCGTGGCATGGTTGCGGACGACGGGCGCGCCGCTGGACTTGTGCTCGCAAGCTGCGATGCTGGCCGCCAGGGCAGCCGAGGATCGCGGCACCCCCACCGCGCTGGGTCTTGCCACAGCCAGCACAGCTCGGGTGATGATCGTGGCGGGCGCGTTCGATCTGGCCCAGGCTGAGCTGGACTCGGTGACGGTCCCGCTCACGACGCCGGAATCGATGCAGCTGGCGGGGTTCCGTGCGATGCGCCAGACCGTGGTGGCCGCGGCGGACTCCCGCCCGGGAGACATGGCCGCACCCTTGCAGTACGCCGCCGAGCTCGCGGCCCGTACCGGCGAGGGCAACGCCTTTCATCTCGCGTTCGGACCGTTCAACATCGGCCTGTACGCGATGGCGGGCGCCATCGAGATAGGGGACAACGGACAGGCCGTGAGCATCGCCGAAGGCCTGCAACCCGATGCCGCTGATACGGCACGGCAGGCGTACTTCTGGGTGGACTACGGCCGTGCGCTCGCTCGCCTGCGGGGCCGCTGGGACGATGCGGTGCACGCGCTACGGCGGGCGGAACTGATCTACCCGCACAGCGTGCAGCGAAACCCGTTCGCTCGCGAGATCCTCGCCGAGCTGCTCACCCGGGTCAAGCGGGACGTGGTGGGCCGGGAGCTCCGCGCCATGGCCTACAGGGCGGGTCTGCTCGTGTAGTTTCGCCGGGCTTGTCGCACCAGCAAGAGCACGAGCAGACCCGCTCCTAACGTCCCACCGCATGTTTGCCGCACTTCGTGCTATACCTTCGCGCCGCGCCATACCGGCTCCCCCGCCCCGCCGCTTACTGGTGTGGCTGATCTCGGCCACCAACAGCCAGGATCACCCTGTCCCCCTCGAGGAGATGGAAGCCGGCGTCGCCGCGGGCCAGGGCACCTACCGCGCTGTCTGCGGCCATGCGGTGCAGGTGTGCGCGATGGTCACCCCCTTCGGACCGCGCTGCCTGTCGTGTGAGGAACTGCTGACGACGCCACCGCCACCGCCACCGCCGAAGCAGCGTTGGTGGACCGCAGCACTGCGCTCCGTCCCCTTGGCCGGCACCCGGTGAGCTGCGCGCAGGCCAAGGCGTGCCCGGCGTCCGGGGCGGCGAAGACCTTCGACGGCCGTGGCTTTATCGCCCAGCTTGCCGAGATGCCTGAGGTGGTCGCCCGGCTGCGCGCGGCGCACCTGCCTGACCGCTCGGGCCGGCACTGCCGGGACTGCCGCGGCGCGCAGGGTGCCCCGGCTCGCTGGCCGTGCTCGCTGCGTGGTCTCGCCGATGCTGCCCAGCAGCTGATCGAGCGCCGCGATCGGCCCGCGGACGATGGGACCGGCTGACCGTCTCCGAACCGGAGCGTCCGGCACGGAGATAGGGAGAGCCCCCGCCTGGCCGGGCAAGGGGAGTGGGTGCCACGTGCGGGCGCTGTCTCGATAGCTCGCTCACCCGCCCGAGGATAATGATGCGGCGGGCGTAGCCTAGCCCCGATGTCGAGCACAGTGTCGGGTCGGCCGGCGAGCCTGCGGGGCTGGGGACGCACCGCGCCCACCACGGCGCGGGTGATCATCCCCCGGTCCGCTGACGAGGTATCCGCCGCCGTCGCGGCGGTGGGCCCCCGCGGGATCATCGCCCGCGGCCTCGGGCGCTCTTACGGGGATCCCGCGCAGAACGCCGGCGGCACCGTCCTGGACATGACCGGCCTCGCCGCGATCGGATCGATCGACCCCGACTCGGGCCTCACGGTGGTCGACGGTGGCGTCAGCCTGGACGCCTTGATGCGCGCCGCGCTGCCGCATGGCCTGTGGGTTCCGGTGCTGCCCGGCACCCGACAGGTGAGCATCGGCGGGGCCATCGGTGCCGACGTCCACGGGAAGAACCACCATCGGTACGGCAGCTTCGGCAACCACGTCCGGTCGATGGACCTGGTGACATCCGACGGCACGATCCGCACGCTCACCCCGGACGGGCCGGACGCCGAGCTGTTCTGGGCCACCGTCGGTGGCATGGGCCTCACCGGGGTGATCACCCGCGCCACCGTGGCACTGCACCGCACCGAGTCGGCCTACTTCGTCGTCGACACCGACCGCACCGCCGACCTCGACGAGCTCATGGGCCTGCTCACCGACGGCTCCGACGACAGCTACGCCTACTCCGCGGCCTGGTTCGACACCACCACCGCCGGCGCACAGCTCGGCCGCGCCGTGCTCACCCGCGGATCGCTCGCCACCCGCGACGAGCTACCGCCCAAGCTGCGCCGCGACCCGCTGCGCTTCGACGCCCCGCAGCTGCTCCGGTTCCCCGATGTCTTCCCCAACGGGTTGGCCAACCGCCACACGCTGCGGGCGTTCAGCGAGCTCTGGTACCGCAAGGCGCCCCGCCGCCAGCGCGGGGCGATCCAGAACATCACGGCCTTCTACCAGGTGCTTGACCTGTTCGGCGACTGGAACCGGGTTTACGGCAGCCGCGGGTTTCTCCAGTATCAGTTCGTCGTTCCGTTCGGTGCCGAGCCCACCGTCCGCCGGATCGTGGAGAAGATCGTGGCGTCGCCGCACTCATCGGGTCTCAACGTGTTCAAGCGCTTCGGTGCCGCCAGCCCCGCCCCGCTGTCCTTCCCGCAGCCCGGCTGGACGATCACCGTGGACTTCCCGCTCGCGCCCGGCCTGCACCGCTTCTGCACCGAGCTCGACGAGCTCGTTCTCGGCGCCGGCGGGCGGCTCTACCTCGCCAAGGATTCCCGCGCCAGCGGCGCCACGATCCGGCGCGGCTATCCCCGGTTCGACGAGTGGCGCAAGGTCCGTGACGCTGCGGATCCCGACGGGGTGTTCGTTTCCGACATGGCACGACGGCTGGAGCTGACGACGTAGATGATCGATGCCGTGGGGAACCCGCAGGCCGTGCTGCTGATGGGTGGCACGTCCGACATCGGGCTGGCCGTCGTCGAGGCGTTCGCCAGCGACCGTCCGATGCGGGTGGTATTGGCGGCGCGGCCGTCCTCGCGGCTCGCTGCGGCGCAGGCGCGGTTGGCAGGGCTGGGGTGCGCGGTGGAGACCGTCGAGTTCGACGCGCGTGCCCTCGACACCCACGCCGACGTCGTGCGTAAGGCGTTCGTGGGCGGTGACATCGACGTCGCGATCGTCGCATTCGGGTTGCTCGGTGACGCGGAGCAGGCGTGGACCGATGTGGCGGCCGCCGTCGAGCTGGCGCAGGTGAACTACACGGCCGCGGTGTCGGTGGGGGTGGCGCTGGCCGAGCACCTGCGGGCGCAGGGCCACGGCGCGCTGGTGGCGTTCTCCTCGGTGGCCGGCGAGCGGGTGCGACGGTCCAACTTCGTCTACGGCTCCACGAAGGCCGGGATGGACGCGTTCTACACCGGGCTTACCGAGGCGCTGCGGCCCGACGGTGTGGGAGTGACGGTCGTACGGCCCGGGTTCGTGCACACGAGGATGACCGAGGGTCTCAAGCCCGCGCCGCTCTCCACCACGCCCGAGGCCGTCGCCGCCGTGGTGGTGGACGCGGTGCGCAAGCGTCGGGGGCTGGTGTGGGCGCCGGCGCCGCTGCGGATCGTGATGAGCGTGCTGCGGCACCTGCCGCGGGCGGTGTTCCGCCGGTTGCCTGTCTGAGCGGAGCCTCAAGAGTCAGCGTTCGACCATTCGACAATCCGGTCACGATTCTGTGGTGCAAGTGCTGGCCGCGTCGACGGATCGCCGCACTTGGTCACCCTCGCCGGGCCGCCGGCGTCGGCGCGGCAGTAACGCGGCCCGCGACCGCAAGGTTGGGCATCCTCCAGTCCTGCGGAGCTGTATCGACCCACCCACAGATGAAGATCGTGAAGGGTCGAGGCTAGGCTAGCGAGCGCCACACATGCAAGCCAAGATGGTCAGGCATGGCGCGGTGACGCGGGTCCGGCAGTATCGGCACCGAATCCGCTGTAGACGTCCGGGAGTCGCCACGTCCGTAGATCCGCGCCTGGGCTAATGCGGAGTGTTGGAGATCATGGCAGGGGGTGCGGGTGGAAGCCGTTGCGCTGGGCGGTCGCCATGCCGACCGCCCAGCCATCTTTCTCAGCTACTCGTCGAAGGACCGGGGGGCTGCCCAGGAGCTCGACAGCGCACTACGAGACGCGTCGTTCTCGACCTGGTTCGCACCCCGCAACGTCGAAGCTGGTGATTCTTTCGCCGCACGCATCGTTGCCGCAATAAGGGAGTCGAGCCTGGTCATCGTGCTGTTCACCGCCGGCTCGAACGGCTCCCCCCACGTCGAGCGAGAGTTGGCGCTCGCAGTTCATTTCCGGAAGCCGATCCTGCCGATTCGGGTCGACAAGATCGTTCCTAACGACACTATCTCCTACTTCCTTAAGCTCGTGCAGTGGATGGACGTCTTCCTTCCGCTTTCCGACGATCTCCCTGAGATCATCGCGCGCGTGCGGGATATTCTCGATGCCGAGCAGTCGTCCCGCGGGGGATCGGCACCGTGTGGGTCCGAGCTTAACCCGGCGCAGCTGTTGGCCCAGCGTGACGCCCTGCATCTCGGTTATGTGCATGCAGATCTCATCGTGTTGCGTGCCAGACAGCCGACGCCGGGGGACGTGGCCGTCATTACGAGATTGGGACGGTGGGCACTGCTGCTGGGACAGCGGCTTGAACTGCCCATCGATGTCTCGCTGTTCCAACCAGCGGTACTGGCTCGCGAGGCGTCGACGGTCGAGTTCGTCCGCCGGGTCGGCCGAGCCTGCGAGCGGATTCGCATCCAACTGGACAGCATGCACGACGTTCGGATCGCCGGCGCCGTCGTGCTCGCCTTTCGGGTTGGCGGGTCGGTGTTGTACCTCAACGGGATCTCTCGTGAGTCCCGGCTGGACGCGGTCGGCGAGTGGAGGGGCTTAGCGCGGCACGTCGAGCTTCCGGCGATGGCCTTCGACGAGCTCCAGGCACAGGTCGGCGGTATCAATGAGCCTGAGTCCGGTGTGCGGCGGTTCCGGCACCGATCCGTTCGATACTTCGAAGATCGGATGATCTTCGAAGTGGGTTTTGCCAAGTACCGAGCCAACGTCTGGAAGATGGGCCGCGCCGCGGCTCTTGCCGCACACGTTCAAGCCGACGGCGGGAGCGGCGAGCAGGTAGACGAGCTGATGTTCCGCGCCGAAACTTATGCACGTGCCCTCGGCGCGACGATCCCGCCGCTACCGTTCCGAACCGGTGACCGGGTCGGCGACTCGGCCGCTGCTCTCCACTACATGTTAGTCACCCTCGTCGAGCAGTTCCGGGAGGAACTGTACATTCTGTTCGGTGAGCGCTTCGCCGCGGTACTCGACGCGGCCCTCAAGTCGCAGGTGCTGCTAGTTCTGTATCACCCCGATTACGAGCAAGACGATATCGTCACCACTGCCGCCGACGTCATAGAACGGTCCCTCGGTAGGGCGGGTATTCCCGCCGACCTATGGCATCCGATGGTGAGGAGCGTTCGAGCGCGTGCGGAGTTCTCCCTCGTCCGGGACCGCCTTCTGGCGATGCAGGTTGCCGTCAGCAAGTTCCTGACGAGCATAGATATGGCGATTTGATCTTTCGAGCTCGGTGACCCGAACGAGGTTCTCGCGCGTTTTCCACAGGCCTTGATCCCGGAGGTGGACCGCTAGCGATGAATGTCGCTGAACTCGGCGCCAACATCCGTCAGCACTTCACTCAACGGGCATTCCGACTCGAGACGCTCCAGCAGTACGAGGTCGCCTCCGACGGCTCCGACTTCGCCCGCTACCTGGCCGGCGAAGCGGAGCCGACACAGGCACGTAAACAGCCGTGGCTGGATCGGCTCCGCGCCGAGCGTGACCGGGCCCGGAATAACCCGAGTGCCGCCACGGGAAAGAGCAGGTAGGCCAGCCACTCGGCGCTGATCGACCAGGTGGGGCCCACCCAGGAGGCGCCGTCGAGGAACGCGTTGCCCCAGACCTGCATCATGAACATCTGCTGGAGTCATTCGTCGATGCTGACCACCGGCTGCACGGCCTGGAAGGCGATCTGTGCGTCCGAGCCGAACACCAGGCGCGCCACCAGCCAGATCCCGAACAGGTGGAAGACGAGCGCGTACGCCAGCCACATCCGGGACACCCGGGCCCACACGAACCGGGCCGTCGCGCCGAGGCGCAGCGCCGGGCCCCCAGCTTCTCCAGATAGGTGTAGGCGATGACGAAGCCACTGAGCACGAAGAAAAGGTCCACGCCGAGCGCCCCGGAGGTGATCAGCGGCCCTAGCACGTCGACCACCTCCGCGACGCCGGCCAGATTCGTGAAATGGAAGTGGAACGCCACCACCGGGTCGTACCGGTATGCCGAGTTTGCTCACAGCAGGTGCCCGGCTGGCTAGAACGATCGGGTGCCCAGGAGCCCAGGATGGCCCATGCATCCCGACAACCACCTGCTCATGATTGGCTACCAGCGATCGACGTGCGACACCGCGTCTAGCGATCCTTGGTCGCTAGCGACCAAGGATCGCTAGAGGCTCGCGCGGCATCGGCTTGACGTTCTCGCCGGTGGTCAGTCCCGCAGCTCGAGCACGAAGACCGACGACTCGCCGCTGCCGGGTTGCAGGAACAACCGCCCGGCGAGGAACTGGACCAGCGACGGGCCCGCCCGCAGCGCGGCGTCGATCAGCTTCGGCAGGCGTCCGTACGGCACGTTCCACAGCCCGTCACTGCCCTCACGGACCACGCTGAACCCGGCGGCGACGAGGACAGCGCGCCACTCGGCATGCGGTTTGAGGTTGATATGGGTGGGGTCCTGGTACCCGTTCCAACCGGGCCCCGCGAGCGAGCGGGCTTTCCCCGCCGGATCGGGCATCACGACGAGTGCGCGCCCGCCGGGCCGCAGCACCCGCCGCCAGCAGACGAGAACGGCGGCTGCGACGTCGTCGTCGAGATGCTCGAGGACGTGAATCGCGGTGAGCGCCGCGAAGCCGTCGGTCGGCAGGTCCGCCATCGTGGCGTAGATCGTGCAGCCGGGCGCGGTGGTCCGGGCGGTCGTGGCCGAGTACTCCGAGATCTCGAATCCCGATGTCGCACCGTGCGCGGCCAGGCGGCGCACCAGGTGGCCCGTGCCGCAGCCGAAGTCCAGGTACGGGCCCACCCCGGCGTAGCGGCGAACCATCCGCACATACCAACCCAGGGCAGGCCGGTCGCCGGCCTGGCCGTTGGCGTCGTAGTAAGACCGGTCGTAGTGGTCGGGCTCGACCTGGCCGGGCTCGAACTCGTTGCTCATCGGCTGGTCCGTACCTGGTGGGCGGCCTTGTCGAGGACGATCTCATAGGCGTCCAGTACCTCCGGCACCGAGAATGCGCGTTGGGCGCGCTGAGCGCCGGCCACCCGGTCCGGAGGGTTGGCCTGCAGGTCGAGCAGTGCGCGCGTGATCGCAGCGGGATCTGCGGGTGGCACCAGCACGCCGAACCCGGTCTGCATGACGGGCTGGCGTACGCCCGGGAGGTCGCTGGAGATCACCGGAACACCGCCCAGCATCGCGACAGCCTGCACGATCCCGAAGGCCTCGAACGCGTTCACCGAGGGCAGCGTGAACACGTCGAGAGAAGCGTAGAAGTCGCCGATTCGTTCCTCGGGCACGAAGCCGAGCAACTGGATGCGGGGGTCGTCGCCGATCGCGGAGCGGACCTGCTCGACGACGCTGCCCCCGGCGACATGCGTGAAATCGCCGCCGATAAGCAGCCGCGCGTCGGAGTCCGGAACGGCCCGGAAGCCCCGTACCAGGTACTCCAGGCCCTTCTCCCGCACGATCCGGCCGAGGAACCCGACATGCAGGCCGTCGGTCTCCCGGTAGGTCGGCTCGCCCGGCGGCGGTGCGGGGCACGGTGGGGCCACGATGGTCATCGACGGCTCGATGGCCAGCCACATCCGACTGTGCCGAGCATAGTCCTCGCTGGTCACCCCGACCGCCGCGGAGCTGCGCAGGGCGAATCGGTTCGAGGCGTCGACGACGAGGCGTTGCGCCGCGTTGATCAGGCCCGGCGGTAGCGTGACGTCGCAATGGTATGTCGAGACCAGCGGGGTGCGCAGGCCGGCGGCGATCGCGCCCGCCTCGAGCATCGGCAGCTGGAGCGCGGCCACCTTCGCCCGCGACATCGTCGCGCGGGCCAGGCGGACGAGCTGGGGGCTGAGCACGCCACGCCCCAGCCGGGCCAGCACCGGGGCGCGCAGCACGCGGACCCCGTTGATCTCCTCCTCGCGCGGCAGCGAGGGCTCGTACCGGCTGGTCACGACGGTGACCGAGCGGCCGCGGGCTGCGAGGCCCTCGGCCAGGTCGCGCGCCATGTTCGTCAGCCCGGACACGTACGGCGCATAGTAGGTCAGGGCGATGACAAGATCGTCGTGACGGCCAGCGCGGGGAGCTTCACCGGACACTTTGCAACACTCGCTCTCGTGGTTTGGTCAGCACCAGCGCGGTTCCCACGAGCCAACCCGCCAGGGAGCCGAGGAGGAAGGCGAGCTCTGCGCGCAGCAGCAGGTCCGACACCAGGGTCATGGTCAGTGCGGCGACCAGTAGACCGGACAGCCAGCTCCAGCCGACCAGGCGGTGTCGAACGGCGGCCACCAGGACCTGCGTCACGAGCACCATGCCGATGTAGGCGGTCACGCCCACCGCGAGGATCGCGACGTGACCGGCGGGAAGCACGTACTGGGGCCCGAACACCAGGCCCACCAGCCAGGGGCCCGCCAGGTACGCCAGCGTCAGCGCCGCGGTGGCCAGCGCGAGGAGTCCGGCGGAGATCCGCCGGATCACCCGGAACAGGGCGGCGCGATCCCCGGAGTGCAGCGTCGCGGTCAGCATCGGCAGCAGCGCGGTCTGCAACGGCACGACGAGGAACAGCGGGATGCGGGTCAGGGTGAAAACGGCCAGGAACTGACCGGCGCGGGTGGCGTCGATCTCGTTCCCCGCGAGGGCCGGGACCAGCACGGGCGGGCCGTTGAGGAGGATCTGCGCGCACAGTGAGCCGAGCAGCAACGGGGCCACCGCGGCCCACACGGCGCGCGGGCCGAGCGATCCCGCTGCCGGGTCGGCCTCGGTGGCGGCGCGGGTTCGCCGGCGCAGCAGCGACACCAGCTGCGGAGCATGGGAGAGCGCGATCGCGGCGACGAGCGTGCAGGCGAACTCCGGGCTGCCGGGATCGCCGACCAGGAGCGCGACGAGTGCTGCGAACCCGACCCGCAGCGCCGCGTCCAGGAACATGATGAATGCGTGGCGGCCCATCCGGTCCATGCCGATCAGCGCGCCGCGGACGACGAACTGCCCCGCCGAGACCACGCACAGCACCCCGAACGCGACCACGGTGACGGCGTGCCCACCGAACGCCCGGCCGAGCAGCGGCCAGGCGAGGGCGAGCAGCGCGATCTGCGCGAGCGCCATCGCGCCTGCGGTGAACAGTGCGGCCTTGAGGACCCCGAGCGGACGGCCAGGGGTTTGCAGCAGGCGCGCTGTCTCCTGTTCGACGGACAGGAACACGCCGAATCCGGCGACCAGGGCCAGCGACCAGAACGCGCCGAAATAGGCGTAGTCCGCGGCCGGGAGGCTCCGCGCGATGATGGCGAGGTAGGCGTTGACGAGCAGACCGGAAGCCACGATGCCGAGGCCGACCAGCCCTAGCGAACGCGTACGGGAGCTGGGATCGTTTCCCAGGACTCTGACCTCCACCTGGTGCCAAGCACCGTCTGTCGACGCCCGAGTATGCCGGGGCCCGGGTTGCCGTCACGGCCAGGGGTTCGGCGCACCACCCGGGCAGCCGGCCGCGCGGGTGATGTAGAGGCGGCTCTGCCAACGCGGACCCGCGCTCGTGTCCTCCTCGATCGACACGGTGACGCCCCCTGCGTCGGCCACCAGGCGGGTGACCTCGGCCGGCGGGGTGCCGTGCATCTGCATGCCGCGCCGGAGCCTGCTGAGCACCGGGGCCGGTACGAGCGCCAGGACCGCGTGGACGACGCCCGGGACGGGTTCGGACGGCAGTTGGAAGACTGCCACGGCTCCTGGAGCGGCCACCCGGTAGAACTCTCGGACGTAGCTGTGCGCCAGCGCCGTGGGCATGTGCTGCAGCACGCGGCAGGAGTAGACGAGGTCGACGCTCCGGTCAGGGATGCCGGACAGCCGCGGGTCCGTGTTGTGCACGAACTCGCAGCGCGGGTCGGGGACGAGTTCGCGGGCCTTGGCCAGCATGGTGGGGGAGATGTCGACGCCGATCGCCCGGCTGAACCCGGCGGCGACCAGCCCCGCCGTCAGGCGACCGGGTCCACAGCCGAAGTCGAGCGCCGTGCCCGGCACCGGGCGCGCACCTCGGTGGGTGAGCAGCGCCAGCATGGCGTCGACCTCGTGCCGGCCGGTGCGCAGGAACTCCGCGGCCTCCCAGCGCCGGCCGGAGCGGCTCGGGTACGTCAGCGCCGCCCACAGCGGGTCGCGGCTCCCGAGCTGATCCCACCGGCGGGCGACGACCCTGAGCTGACGGCCCATGCACGCACTCTATGGCGTGTCATCCGGGCCGGACGCAGCGCAACCACGCCGCCGTGGGAGCGTTCCTCAGGCGCCTGACCGATTCTGATGGGAATGAAACGACCGTGACACCAGCGCCCAACACCCTGCGTGACGGTATCAGTTCCGACCGGGCGCAGGCGTGCGCCGCGATGGCTGGCGCGCCGGCCACCACCGCGGCCCGCCCGCCCCGCGGTATCGCGGTGCTCGCCGCAGTCGCCGGGCTGATCGCCGCGGTCTGCGCGCTGCTGCTGCCGTTCGCTCCCGTGTCGGTCAACCAGCCGACGGTGAGCTGGCCCCGCGACCCCGCCCGACCGGAGTCGACCCTGCTGACGCTGACCGCGTACCGGCCGCTGGCCCTCGACGTGCGCTTCAGCTGTGACGTCGCCCGGCTCGCCCAGGAGGTCGGAGGCGTCGTGGTGTCCACGGTGCTGCCCGGGTCGCCGGCCGCCGGGTCGGTCGGGATGCTCGTCACCGCGGCGGAGGGTCGGTTGCGGGTGCGCGCGCTGGACCGGCTGCTGCTCGACGAGCCGCTGGGGGCGGGAACGTGCGAGTACCGGATCACCGGCGAGAGCCGCGGCCTGCCCGGTTTCGTCGGTGCCCCACCCGATCCGGCCGATCCGGCCGCTCCCGACCTGGAAGCGTTCGCGGGCCCGGACAACGCCGAACTGATGATCAGCCGGGACGGCACCGCGCTCGTCCGCGCTTCCGCCGAGCAGCTCCCCGACGTCGATGTCCTGGCCACGTCGCTGACGCTGGTCCCCCCGGGGGAGCTGGCTGTCGAGCTGCGCGTCGACGACGAGTTCACGAGCAGCCCCACCCCGGTCAAGAGCGTGCTCACCGGGATCCTCGGCTTCGCGCTGCTGAGCGCCGCTGTCCTGTTATGGGGGATCGACCGCCGGGTCGACCGGGTCCGGCGGGTGCGGGTGCGCGCGGTACCCCGGGTGGTGGACATCCTGGTGCCGTCGGTCGTCGTGTTCTGGATGTTCGTCGCCCCCGCCACCGACGACGACGGCTACTACGCGGCGATGGCGCGCAATGCGCAGGCCTCGGGCGACATCGGCAACTACTACCAGCTCTACGATCAGAGCTTCACCCCGTTCACCTGGTTCTATCAGGGGCTTGCCTGGTGGCAGCAGCTCCTCGGGAACGCGCCGGTGTCGCAACGGATCCCGGCCGTGGTGTTCGGGTTGCTCACCTGGTTGGTGCTGCGCCGGTTCGTTGCGGCCGCAGTGACGCAGTGGGCGCCGGCGCGGCGCCGGGTCCGGGTTGCCATGCACGGCGTGCTCGCGGTGGTCTTCCTCGCCTGGTGGGTGCCGCAGGACATGGGAGTGCGCCCGGAGACCGTCGTGGCACTGTGTGGAGCCGCGACCATGCTCGCCGTGCTGGTCGCCGCCCGCCGGCAGCGGCTTGCCGTCGCCTGGACGGCGTTCGCGCTGGCCGGGCTCGGGTTCGCCGCGCATCCCACCGGGTTCACGCTGCTCGCTCCGCTGGTCGCCGGGTTGCCGCTGCTCCGGACGCTCGTGTGGGTCCCGGGTGACCGCGCTGGCACCGCGCTGCGCGTCCTCGCTGTCGGCTCCGGCGCGTTGGTGGCCCCGCTGGTGGCCTTCGCCGACGGGGCGATGCGCGACTTCCTCCGTGGTCAGGCGATCTTCCTCAGCATCCAGGGGCAGGATGGCTGGACCACCGAGATCCAGCGTTACAGCTTTCTGCTCACGGCCAACCCGATGGGCAACTACGCCAAGCGGGCCGCGATCCTGGTGTGCCTGGTCGCGCTCGTCTGGTTCGCGGTGCTCGCCGTGGCCGCCCGCACGCGCCGCATCGCGCTGCCGATGCCGCTGTGGCTCGCCGGCTCCACCACCGCGCTCGCCTTCGCCGCGCTGTGGCTCACGCCGTCCAAATGGACCCACCACTTCGGGGCGCTGGCCGGTGTCGGGTCGGTGTTCCTTGCCTTGTTCCTGGTGATGGGGGTGCCGCTGGCGCGGCGGGTGCTCGGGGGGGCGCGGATCCCGACGGGTGTGCTCGTCGCCGCGGCTGGGTCGTTCGTGGTGGCGATCGCGCTGGGCTGGCACGGCCCGAACCAGTGGCCCTACACCCACCTCGACGGGATCCGCCGACCCAACCTGCCCCCCGCGGTGAAGAACGTCAGCCTGGACAGCCCGACCCTCTGGGTCCTCGTCGTGGTGGCCACGGTCGTCGTCCTGATCGCAGCCCGCCGGTTCACCGGCATCCGTGGCCACCGGTGGAACGCCCTCTGGGCGGTGCCCGTCGTCGTCGTGCTGTCGCTGGCCGGCACCACCGGGTACACGGTCGGGACGTTCGGCGCGGCCGCCGTCGACGGGGTACCCCGCGAATCCCTGTGGGCGCAGGGCCTGGCCGACCCGACGGCGCAGGAGTGTGTCGCCGCAGGCGCAGTCGAGGTGTTCGACCCCTTCACCGCCACCCCGCTGCCACCGGCGGTCGGGCTGCCGACATCGGCTGCCCCGGACGGCTTCGTGCTCGGCGGCGGTTACGTCACCGAGAGCAGGCCGTTGGGCAGCGCGACCATGCAGGTCTGGGGCAGCCTCGTGCCGCGTGGCGGCCGCACGGCCGAACGGACCGCCGGTGAGATGTCAACGCGCTGGTACCGAATGCCTACCGGAGGTCCGGACGGCTCGGCGGTCACCGTACTGGCGGCTGGAACGCTGGCCGGGGGCAACGTTCTCACCGCCGTGTACGGCCGCCAGGAAGACGGAGTCGTGATCCCGGCCGGTACCGAGTCGATCAGCGACGATGTCCGGAGCCCGGTATGGCGGACGTTCCTCCTGACCCCCCCCGTGGGTGCCGACGTCGTGCGGCTGGACGCCGTCGATGCCACCGGTGGCGTCGACGGCTGGCTCGCGTTCACGGCGCCAGCGGTGCAGCGCCCGGTTGAGCTGGCCGAGCTTATCCCGGCCGGCGCCCCGGTCGCGTTGGGCTGGCAGGTTGCTTTCGCCTATCCGTGCCAGCGGCAGGTCAGTGTCGTCAACGGGATCACGGAGGCGCCGTCCTACGCCGTGCTCTTCGGCGACAAGCCCCTGGCGGGGCTGGCCGACGCCACCTGGCAGCCGTTCCGGGGTGGGGTCTTCGGCCAGGTGACACGCAGCCAGTCCGGGCAGCAGCTGGCCATGGCGCCGGCTGAGGGGGCCTCCTTGCAGGTGTACGCGTTCGGGAGCTCCCTCGCGCGCAGCGGCTATACCCTCACCACCGACAGGCGCATCGCGGCGGGCGCTTCGATGGCGGTCGGCTGACCCTGCGACCGCGCCGACCAACGGCCTGCCCGACAATGGCCACGATCGCCGACGCACCGACCGGAGGGGACGACCGCTTCACATGCTGCGCACACCGGACAACACCGATACGCAGGCAGAGCAGGGCTACCCGGAGCCGGTCACCACGCTCCGGGTGGCGCCGAACAGGATGCCGGTTCGGGCATCATCGCGGTTGGTCGCCCAGCGTGGGCTGTTCTTCGGCCCGTCGGCGCTCGTGCCCGAGGACCTCTACGCCGTGGTCGAGGAAGGCCTCGCGCGGCGCGAGCGCGACCAGGTGGCGCTGTTGCCTGGGAGCCGCGTCAGCACGAACACCTACTTCGGCCGGTTCCACGCCACGTACTGGCAGCGCTGGACCGACGTCGCCGAGGTCGAGGTGGCCGCGGTCGTGTCCGGAACCGGCCGGGTGCGCGTGCTGGCATCGGACACCAACAAGGTCTGGCGGATCGTCGCCGCCGAGGAGATCCGCGACGCCGCGGCCGGCGCGATCTCGCTGGTCGCCCAGATCGACCGGTTCCTCGACGGCGGCGGGCTCTGGCTCGAGATCACCACCGAGACCGGCGAGCTCACGGTCTCCGACGTGCGGTGGACCGTCGCCACCCCGGAGCTCAGCCGGCCGACCGCCGTGGTGATCTGCACTTACAACCGCGTCGACGACTGCCTCAACACCCTCCAGGCGATGGCCGACGACCCGGAGGCGCTCAACACGGTCAGCCCGATCTACGTGGTCGACCAGGGCAGCGATCCGGTGGAGTCGCGGCCACGCTTCATGACCGTCGCCGCCCGGCTGGGGGAGCGGCTGCGCTATCTGCGCCAGCCCAACCTCGGCGGCGCCGGCGGCTTCACCCGGGGCCTGTACGAGGCCACCGCCGGTGACCCGGATGATCATTCCGACGTGCTGTTGATGGACGACGACGTGCTGTTGGAGCCCGAGATCCTCATCCGGCTCACGGCCTTCGCCGCACGCACCACCCATCCGACGATCGTCGGCGGGCAGATGCTCAACCTGCTGCATCCCGCGCACCTGCACATCAGCGCCGAGTTCGCCGAGCCGGAGCGGCTCCGCGTCGGCCGTCCGGTGCCGGGCGCGCTGCGCGAGGCCTACCTGCTGGGCCAGGACGAGCGCGGCCTGCCGACGGTGCAGGACCGCCGGGTGGACACCGAGTACAACGGCTGGTGGTCCTGCCTCATCCCGGCCGCGATCGTCCGCGCGATCGGCTACCCGCTGCCGCTGTTCTTCCAGTGGGACGACATCGAGTTCGGCTATCGGGCGCGCGCCCACGGCTTCCCGACGGTCGCGCTGCCCGGCGCCGGCGTGTGGCACGCAGACTTCGGGTGGAAGGACTGGGACGAGTGGCACCGGTACTTCAACATGCGCAACGGCCTGATCACCGCTGCGCTGCACACCGGGTTCTCGGTGAAAACGGTCGGTCGCACGCTGTCGGTGCTGCTCGGCCAGTACATCGTGGCCATGCATTACGGGCTCTCCGCCACGCTGATCCGGGCCGTCGAGGACTTCCTGGAGGGTCCCGAGATCCTGCGTGACGGCTCGGCCTCCGCCGCGGCGGAGATCCGTCGGATCCGGGCGGCGTACCCGGAGACGGTCATGCACTCCCTCTCGGAGGCGCCCGAGGACTTCCGCGACCTGCAGGTCGTCCCCTCTCCCGGGATGCCGAGCCGCGAGCTCCTCACCTGGGCCAAGCGGGTGGCGTATCAGGTGGTGGACCGATCGGTGCACCGCACCGGACTGGTGCCCGCCGGCGACGCCCACTGGTGGCACGTATCGCTCTTCGAGCGCGCGGTGGTGACCGACATGTCGGAGCAAGGCATCCGGGTGCGCACCCGGGACCGCGCGCTCGCGTGGAAGCTCGCGAAGCGGGGAGCGCGGCTGCTGCGCCGGTTCGCCGCCGAGGGGCCAGCTGCGGCGGCGCGGTACCGCGCGGAGATGGGGCAACTGACCAGCCGGGAGAACTGGACCCGGCTCTACGAGTTGGACGAGCAGGGCGAGTCGCGGGTGAAGTGAGGTGGCCCGGCGCCGAGTCGGCTCAGCCCTCGAAGACCTGCTTCCACCCCTCGCGGCTGGTCAGCTCCGGCTGGGCCTCCCGGTAGCGGCGCCGCAGCTCCGGCCAGGCCTTCGCGACCTCCCGATGCTGCGCGATCGACCGGGCGAGCATCGACCGGAACAGCTGCGGATCGCGCCGGCGGAACGTCACCCCGCGGCCGTCGGGCGTGGACACCGTGGCCGAGTCCAGCTGGGACAGCACGAACCACTGCGCCTGGCGCGACGGCACGTTGCGCTGCGGTACGGTCCGGTGCGCCGCGTCGGGCGTCCGGAGGTTGCGCAGGACACTGCGGGCCAAGCCCTTGACGATCGCGACCTTGCCGCTGGGTGCCTCGGGGAACGTCTGCGCTGCGAGCTCGTCGAGCTCGGCGAGCGGCACCTGGGTGGCCGAGTCGAGCGGGCGGCCGTCGTCGTACTCGGCGCGTTTGGCCCGGATCTCCCCGAGCACCGTGGGGAGCTTCGGGAACAGCGCCTCGGGCCCGGCCAGGAAGTCGCGCAGCGCCATCTCCTGGAGCGCCACCGCTGAGTACTCCATGAGCATCAGATGGCGCAGGGTGCGTTTGAACGTGTCGAGCAGCATCGCCCGCGGGTTGCCCGGCCCGTGCAACGCCGCCGCGACGAACCGGTTGCGGTAGTGGAAGTAGGCCTGCCAGTCGCTCGTGTCGTCCTTCTCCAGGAACGACATGTGCCAGATTGCGATGCCCGGCACGGTGGCGGTGCGGTAGCCGCGGGATCGGGCGCGCAGGCCGTACTCGGCGTCGTCCCATTTGATGAACAGGGGCAGTGGGAGCCCGAGGTCCTCGGCCACCGACCTCGGGATCAAGCACATCCACCACGCGTTATAGTCGACGTCGACGCGGTGATGCAGCCACGGGGTCTGTCGTAGTGTGCGGTCGGCGAGGTCGTGGTGGGGGTGGGTCCGCGGGGCGTTGCGCCAGAGGAACCTGTTGCGGTCGACGACCTCGCCCATGGTGGACAGCTGGGAGCGCTGTTGCAGGGAGAGCATCTGCCCGCCGACCAGCATCGGCGCCCGTGCGTAACGGGAGAACGCGACCGCGCGCAGCACCGAGTCGGGTTCGAGCAGGATGTCGTCGTCCATGAACAGGATCTGCTCACAGTCGGTGCTGCCCAGCGCCTCGTACATCACCCGGGCATAGCCGCCGGATCCGCCGAGGTTCGGCTGGTCGATGATCCGCAGCTTGTCGCCGAGCGGCGCTGCGGCCGCCGGGAAGCCGGCCTGGTCGCGCATCTTCTTCGTGCCCTGGTCGGCGATGATCACATTCGTGACGGCGGCGAGCACCAGCGGGTCCTCACCGATCGCGGTGAGGGTGGCGACACAGTCCGCGGGCCGGTTGAACGTCGGCATCCCGATCGTCACCGCGGCCCGCCCGGCCCCCTCCTGCGCGGCGTACCAGCCACCCGCATGCAGGGTGAGCTCGCCGGCGTCGGTGGTGAGGTCGAACCAGTACCAGCCGCCGTCCTCGAACGGACGCAGGTCCAGCGCCAGGTCGAGCTCGTGGCGCGGCGCGGCGTCGCGGTGCCCATCGACACCGGGTCCGGGACCGGGCAGCACCTCGCCGCGCTCGAAGATCTGCGACCCGTCGGCCTTGGTGCGGTAGACGTCGACGCGACCGGCACCGGACAGCGTGAGCCGCAGGTGCACCTCGGTGAGTGTCGACCAATGCCGCCAATAACCGGCCGCGAACGCGTTGAAGTACGCCCCGAACGACACCTCGCTCTGCTCGGGAAGGACCGCCGTCGTCCGCGAGGTGGGGCGCAGCCGCCGCGCACCCACGGTCGAGACCGTCAGGTTCAGGTCCCGCTCCAGTGGAAAAGCGAGGTCGGGCTCCAGTGGGGTGAGCCGCACGCCGGCCCGGTCGTCCATGTACAGCGCGCGAACGCTCATCGGATCGCCCGAGCGGGGCAGGATCACCCGCTGCAACAGGCTGCCCGACGGGGTGGGCTTCTCGAAGCCCACGGTGTGCATCTCGGCGGTCTGCGTCATAGGTCCTCAGCGCTCTCGGTGCCAGCGAGCGGCCGGCCCTGGGTGAAGTACGGCACGATCCGGTTGTCGAACATCGTCAACGCCGACCCGATTGCCATGTGCATGTCCAGATACTGGTATGTGCCCAGCCGGCCGCCGAAGAGCACGCCTCGGGCGGCGGTTTCCCTCCGCGCGAGCTCCCGGTAACGGGCGAGCTTGGCACGGTCGTCGGCGGTGTTGATCGGGTAGTAGGGCTCGTCGCCCGGCTGCGCGAAGCGCGAGTACTCCCGGACGATCACGGTCTTGTCAGTGGGATAGGCCCGTTCCGGGTGGAAGTGCCGGAACTCGTGGATCCGGGTGAACGCCACGTCCGCGTCGTTGTAGTTCATCACCGAGGTGCCCTGAAAATCACCCGTGCCGACGACCTCCTGCTCGAAGTCCAGTGTGCGCCACCCCAGTTCACCCTCCGCGAAGTCGAAGTAGCGGTCCAGCGGGCCGGTGTAGACGACCGGAGTGCCTTCGGGAATCTCGTCGCGGATGTCGAAGTAGTCGGTGTCGAGCCGCACCTCGATGTTGGGGTGGTCGGCCATCTTCGACAGCCACGCGGTGTATCCGTCGACCGGCAGACCCTCGTAGGTGTCGTTGAAGTACCGGTTGTTGAAGTCGTAGCGCACCGGTAACCGCGCGATGATCGACGCCCCGAGTTCCTTGGGGTCGGTCTGCCATTGTTTCGCGGTGTATCCGCGGACGAACGCCTCGTACAGCGGGCGACCGATCAGCGAGATCGCCTTCTCCTCGAGGTTCTGCGCATCGGCGGTGTCGATCTCGCTGGCCTGCTCGGCGATCAGCGCGCGCGCCTCGTCCGGAGTGTGCGACCTACCGAAGAACGAGTTGATCAATGCCAGGTTCATCGGGAACGCATAGACTTGGCCCTGGTACTTCGCGAACACCCGGTGCTGGTAGCTGGTGAAGTCAGTGAACCGGTTGACGTAGTCCCACACCCGTTTGTTGGACGTGTGGAACAGGTGCGCGCCGTAGCGGTGAATCTCGATTCCGGTCTCGGGTTCGGCCTCGGAGTAGGCGTTGCCGCCGATGTGCGGGCGCCGGTCGAGCACCAGCACGCGCTTGTCGAGCTCGGCCGCGGCCCGCTCGGCGATGGTCAGCCCGAAGAAGCCCGAGCCGACCACCACGAGATCGAATCCTGGGTACGTCACGGCTCCCGAGGGTAACGGGCGTCCCCGATCCCTTCGCAGGCCCTGCCGGGCCAGCCGCCTCGGCGACCCGAGCACCGGACGGTTGTCCGGCTGCCGCACTTCTCAGCCTGAGGCCCCGGTGCACCAGCGCCGCAGGACCTCCCTCGTCGCAGGTCGGGAGAACATCGAGCAATGCCAGGTGTCGCCACCGGCCGGGTGCTGGAGCCCGCGATCTATTGGGACGGGGAAGCACACGGTCTGTTGGTCCGCTCGGGGCGCAGGCACCTCCACGGCGATACCCCTGCGCCCATCCGACGAACGGAGCTGTGTTCTCGGTGCACCGGCAGCGGGTCGGGCCACGATCCGGACCGTGCGGAACGGTGTGAGGTCGTTGCGGGCGAGCGCCTCGACCAGCGCCGGACTGAGCGTGTCCACCTCGGGCGCGCGCTGTCCGGGACCGGTCGACGGGAGCAGGCTGGCCGTGCCGCGCAGACCGGGAGTCCGCAGGCGGACGCCCCGGGCGAGTACGACGACCCGCCCGGTCTCGTCGAGGTTCTCCTGGTCGGTCACGGTGCGACCCCTTCATCCGACGTCCGGAGCTTGAGTTGCGGATGTCCGTAGTAGACGTAGGCCATCGGCACGAGTGAGGTGCTGTCCGGCCCGAACTGCGCCCGGATGCGGCGGACGACCTCCCCCACCGGGATCCCCTGATCGAGAGCGGCTTCGTAGAAGGCGAGGGCGACACGGCGCGCTTCCTCGTCACCCACCTTCCACAGTGGAGCCAGGAACCCCCGGCAGCCCTCGACCAGCAGTGCTCCGGCCAGCCCGGCATAGGTGCTGAGCAACCGGCCCGCGGTACCGACCTCGCAGGCGTTGAGGAAGACGAACGGCCGGGAGAGCCGCGGCAGGTCGGATCCGCGGACCACGAGCGGGTCCAACCTGCGCTCACCCACCAGCACGATGCCCGTGTACTGCTGGGCCTGCGGACTGCTCTCCCCGTGGGCGGCGAAGTGGACGAGCGCGGGGTGGAACGGCGAGCCGTCCTGCTCCAGCCGGCCCGCCATCAGGAGCAGGACGTCGCTGTCCTTGGCCGCGAGTCTCCTGGCGCGGTAGGCAACGGCGAGATCGCGTCCCTCCTGCACCGCCCCCGGCAGCTCGCCGGCTGTGTCGCCCGCGTAGTCCCCGACCACGATCGCCATGCCGCCGACGTCGACCAGGTCCTCCGGTGGAGTCGGTGGCATGTCGGCACCCGTGCGGTCGCGGGTGACCGGCGGTATCCACCGGCCGACCTGCACAAGCGCGCCCAGCGTCGAGGTCGGGTCCGGCAGAAGGTCGGCGGCCACCCGCCGGTCGTCGACCCAGGCGAGCTCCCATGGGATCCACGGATCCGACGTGATCAGCAACAGCGTCGGTACCTCTGCGGCATCCCGGGCTCGGCGCCACACGAACTCCAAGAGTGTCCAGAACTCGGGGGGCAACACGTCGGCGACGGTGCGGCCGGCTCCCCGGAGGGTCTGCCACATCGAGATCGACGGAGTCGTCGGGATCTGGGCCATCAGCTGGATCGCGAAGGCCTGTGACGAGCCGTGGTCGAGCTCCGACGTGACGCTCCTGCCCGGTCGGGGCAGGTCGTCATAGCGGGAGGAGAACAGGAACTGCAGCTCCGGTAATCCGTCCCGGCCGTGGATCTCGACGGTCAGATGCGGCGCATCGCTGTGATCGACAACGGTGAGGCCCGAACCCCCGGTCCGGCCGAGCCCTTCAGGGGCGGCCGTCCCTGATGACTCCGTCACCAGGACGTCGTGCCACGCCAGTCCGCACACGTTGCCCCGGTACTCGTAGGACACCTCGAGCGATCGCAACGCTTCACCGTCGACCGGTTTCGCCTCGACGGTCAATTCAACAGAACCGGTCTCCGGGTCGTCCCTGTCGACCAGGAGCTGTCGCCGGATCCCTCCCGGGAAGGTGAATCCGAACCCGACCACCTGCACGGTGAACCTGAGGAATGGATCCGCTCCGGGAATGATGAGCGGGACGTCAAAGTCGTCCCGCGGCGTCGATCGGAAGCCGACGCGAATCGTGAAGGGCACACCGGCCCGCACCGCGTTCGGTGCCGCGAGTGCCGGAAAGGCCCGGAAGCGTCCTGCGGCCGGCCGGCCGATCACCGGTGCTTCCGTCGCGGCTGACGTTGCCGACTCCGGCACCTCGTCGGCCGCACCGTGGGCAAGCCGATCGGTGGGCGACGGCCCTCCCGACCTCGTCCCCCCGTCCTGCTCGACCACGCCGACGACGGTGCGGCCGAGCAGGACCACGGTTCCAGGCAGGGTGAAAGGCTGGACCTCCGAGAGGTCCACGGAGCTGACGGCGGGCAGCTCGTCCATATCGAACGCGTCGATGACCGATCGTGTCGAGCTCTGCGAGAGCCCGCGTAGGAGCATTTTCGTATCGAACAGGTAGTAGCGCTCGTCCCGTCCAACCTGCCTGAGCACGACGGTCTTCGTCCTGGCGGCGAGGAGCCGCAGCACCTCGGCCACCTCGGCCACCGGGCGCTCTCCCCGTACGACGTGGGCCGGCGCGACCCGCACGCCGTTGTTCTCACCCGCGGCGCGGCTCACGTGTAGATCGCCAACGGCATGGCGTCGATCCAGTCCTGCTCGGCGGTCATCTGGACGACCGCCTTGTAGTGTCGATGGAGGGTGGAGACGACGTCGTAGACACCGTCGCCGTTCACCGCCCCAGGACTCGACCTGGGCCCGACGGCCTCGCGACTGGCGCGCAGCAGGTGGCCTGCGGACGTGGCGACGGCCTGATCCTTGACAGACCAGAGGGGCAGCGCGATGGCGCCGGCCCGCGCAGCCATGAACGCGCGGAGGAATCCGGCCACGTCACCGCTCACGGTCTGGGCGCCCTGGCCGGCGACGCACGCGCCGAGGATGGTGAGCCGGTTGCGGGGCAACCGCACGCGCAGCGCAACATCGAACGGCGTGAGCACGTCGTTCTCTCGATCGCCACTCGCGTCCTCGATCTGCAGGTACGGCCCGAGCTGGCCGTACTGCGGTAGGAAGCTGCCGTGCCCGGCGTAGAGGAAGAACTCCGGTCGCGTCGCTGTGATCATCTCCAACCCTTTCCACGTCGCCGCGGAGATGGCGTCGACGGCACCGGCGAGGCCGAACGGCACATCGCCCGCCACGTTCAGGTACGTCTGCTCCCAGTTGGCCAGCGTGAGCTCGTCGCCGCTGACCCCGTCATCGCGCAGGATCATGGCCGCGAGGTTGTCCGTCGGCTCGACCCGTTGACGGCGGAGCTGGTGGCGGCTTCGGAGCAGGTAGGCGGCGAGACTGACCGAGTTCGACAGCGGGAGACGCGCACCGAGAGGGATGCCCCCTGCGGGTGCGGCTATGTGGAAGGGCACCGCGAACAGCTCGTCGGAGGGGACGATGAGCAGGTGCTCCGGTTCCTGCCCCTCGGGGGCAATCGCGTCCCAGATGGGCGCGAGGAGCAGCTCCCAGATCCGGCGAGCATGCTCCGTGGACGGGCTGTCCGAACCGACCAGCTCATCGACCAGCCCACGCACCTGCCCATAGTCGCCGCACTCCACCGGGCTGTGCAGTCCGCCGCGGATGACGAACGCCCCCAGCCGGGTCGGCTGATCGGGGTGCTTCTTCTCGGCATCGAATCCGAAGTAGCGGACGATGCACGTGCCCGGGTTGTTGAGGACAAAACCCTCGGCCTTGCGCGCGATCTCCGGATCGTGGGCCGCCGCCTGCAGCGGGTTACGCAGGAACTGGCTCTCGAACTCCCGCTCACGCTCCAGGAGCGTCTGCTGAACTCCCGCCGCCTCGCCCGACCGAGTGCGCCGAGGCCGACTCCGCCGCAGTGAACGCGTCGTTCCCGCGCTCGGCCCGTTCTGCTCCGGATCCCGCAGGGAACTGGCCACCATCGTTGAGGCCCGGTCCTCCGGCCGACCAGTGGGCGGAGCAGGCCGTCCAAGGGTCGGCAGGGCCGCGCTCACCATCAGGTCGAGCAGCTCCCGGCCCGTGGACTCCTCGACCAGGGCGAGTGCCTGCTCCCAGCGCTCACTGTCGGAAAGACCCTCCGGTTCTTCGTCCATGAGCTCGCGCACGCCGGCCAGATACACCGGTCGCATGGCCCGCGAGTAGGAGCGCTTGTACGCCGGTAGGGCGATCACCTGCCGCACCGAGCGGGCGACGGTCTCCTGCACCCTGCGGATCTCCTTCCGCCAGTGGTCCTGTTCGTCGAGCGGCAGGTCGTCGACCAGGGAGAGCGCGCGCGTCGCGGCGAACGCATTGGATTCCACATCGAGTCCGGTCAACGCTCCGGGCTCGTCGGTCGAGGACCGGATCTGACCGAGCAGGTCACGGATTCCTTCTGCACCGCCCCTGAGAACGGCGAGTTGCTGGCGTGCGATCAGCTTGCCGCGATTCCAGCGGAGCCCGTGGAGGACGTCGAGGAGCTCACGGGCCGTGTCCGCAGCATGCGCCTCGCCCCGGATTCGTGACATGAGCGGCTGGATCCGCTGCAGCAGCGCCTGGGCCTGCCGGTACTCGTCGTTCGAGCTGGTGGCCAGGCGCTGCCCGCGCTCGGCGAGTTCGACCGAACCCGCCTCGTCCCCACTCTGGTGCAGCGCGATCGAGAGATTGTGCAGGAGGCTGAAATACCCGCGCGCGAACTCGCGGTGCCGGACGGGAGCAGGTGTGGGCACCCCGGTGAGCGGTACGCCTTCGGCCGCCGCGACGGTTTCCTGGTGTGTGATCTCGGCCCGCAGCGCCGCCACCGCCGCGTGCACTGGCTCCTTGCTCCTCTCACCGGCTATCTGGGCCTCCTGGAGCTGTGCGCGGAGGTAGTTGCTGCGCATGTCGGGCAGGCACCACCAGAGGCCTCGCTCCTCAGCGATCCCGCATGCATCCTGGAACAGGATTCGCCCGCGTGGATAGCTCCCTGTCCGGTAGAGGACCTTGCCGGTGCCATCGGCCCAGCGGGCCGCGGCATAGCTCTCGAACTCGCCGAAGTGGACGCGTAGGCGCTTCGCATCGGCCTGTGACCGCTCGATCGCGGCGAGCGCGTGTGCCAGGTCGAACCGAACATCGTCGCTCACGATGCGGCACCAGAAGGCTCCGACACGCACGGCGAGCGCAGGCCCGTCCGCATCCGCGCCAACCGGGGTGAATGCTCCCTTCATCTCGAGCAGGCCGAGAGCCTCGGGGTGCAGGAATGGAAGGTCGAAGTCCGCATCGAAGCTATAGACCAGGTTCTTGACGTCGAATTGTGCGATTTTTTCTCGAATTAGTGTCAGGAGGTCGTTGTGATACGTCATCGTCACTCCCTGCTCATGCGCCCATGCCTCGTGACAATTGTCGTCGTACGGGCGGCGATGGTTCGCCGATCAGCGGACATTAAAGGTTCGTGGGGGAGCGAGCTTCCGAATAATGGCTGCCGACGTGCGAACTCGCCAAGCTCCTCCGCTTGTGACGGAGGCGCTTGGGCCGGTCGCACACACGATGCTCGTTCTGCGGCGCGAGGTCGTTTCACTCCGCTACGAGATCGCGGCAAACATACCCGATTGGCCGATCGTTCACGACTGACCGTTACAGGCTGATCCGGCCGTGTACGGCGGCCGCGGTGAGCGCGGCGAGCGTGAAGCCATCGACGATACGGCCGACCCGGATCTCCTGGCGGAGCGTCTCCAGATCAGCCCAGCGCACACCTTTCACCTCGTCGGTGTCAAGCGGATCGGCGACCTCGGTGCGGTAGCGCGCATGGACGAGGTGAACAGTTCCGGACAGGAGCCCGGAGTTGGGCGTCACGGTCCCGATCGAGACGACCTCGACGGGCTCGGCTCCCAATTCCTCCGTCAGCTCGCGGCGAGCGGTCACCAGTGGATCATCGCTGTGGGCGAAACCCCGCGGGATAGCCCACTCCCACTCGCCGAGTGCGTATCGGAAGGTACGGACCAAGGCGAACCGCCCGTTGCATTCCGCGAGTGCGGCGACGCCTGGGCGGCCACCGCTCTCGATGATGCGGAGATAACGGCCTGCCCGACCGTCTGGGAACTCGATGTGGTCGTCCATGACGGTCACGAAGCAATTCTGATAAACAACCTGTTCGCGAACCGTCTTGATCGGTGCATCCGTCACGCGGCCCTCCGTCTTGCGGGACTGCCAAGCCTGCTCGGTCGAGCCTAAGCAGTACGGTACTGGACATCGCAGAGCCACACGCCCGATACGCCACGGTTGTCGCGTTCCTCGGCCGAACCAAGCCACCGGCGCTGGACCAGACCGTAGGGCGGTTGCAGGATGCGTTGACCGATTCGCTCGGCTCCGTATTCGCACGAAGACCCATGTCGGACGTCCACGCGACGTTGATCGGCCTGGAGGGTCTCGGTCCCGTGCAACAAGGCAGGGAGCTCGAGCAGCTGCGGGCGACCAGACATGGCGCCGACGTGCTCGGATTGGCTCGACATCTCGTTGCCGCCCTGCATGTCGAACCGGCAACGGTGCAGTTCGGGGGATTCGTCGATCGGGACTACACCCTGTCGAGCCGCGGAAAACGCTTGTTCGAACGAAGCGTCGCGATCGACGGAGACAAAGTGATCATGACTGGTTGGATGCTGGATGCCAGCGGTGAGCCCGATGCGCGGCTGGACCGGCTGCGACGCGAGATGCAGCAGTTCGGGCTGACACATCGCTACCATGCGTCACCCGACGCCACTGACCACGACGCCTACATGGTGGTCGGTGAGTTGACGAAGCGCGTCGAACCGTCGGCGCTGAGCACGGTCGTGGCATGCACTCGCGAGATCGTCGCCGCCCAGCCGTGTCGCGTCGAGCTGGGTTCCGACCAGCTCATGATCGCGTGTTACGACGACACACGCCTGCCCGCAAGCACGACCACTGCCTCATCCCTCGTCGAGTTCGCGAGCGGTGCAACCGGGTATCGATAGCCTTGCGGAAGTGCTCCTACCCCAGCCCCAGGTGGACGGCAGCGCCGGGGCCGGCGCGCATGCGTCCCGTGCGGTCACCGTCGCAGGATGCGGCGGTCGCTCTGGCTGCCCTCCGGTCAGGCATATACGGCGAAGGCCAGCGCGGCGATCCACCCGAGCGCCAGCACCTGCAACACCCGGTCGCCGAGCGCGATCTCCTCCGGCTCGCCGCCGTTGCCCCCGTCCACGTCCACGGCGTAGCGCAGCACCGCGATCACGAACGGCACGATCGAGATCACCGACCACACGGTGTTGTGGGGCTGCGCCTCGCGGATCTCGAACGCCCACAGGCAGTAGGTCATGATCAGCACGGTGGCCGAGAGCGCCCACACGAATCGCAGGTAGGACGCGGAGTAGCGTTCGAGCGACTTGCGGATCTTCGCGCCGGTGCGCTCGGCCAGCATCATCTCCGCGTACCGCTTGCCGGCCACCATGAACAGCGACCCGAACCCGGCCGCGAGCAGGAACCACTGCGACAGCGGGATGTCGGTCGCGGCGCCACCGGCCACCGCGCGCAGCAGGAACCCCGAGGCGACGATGCAGATGTCGAGCACCGGTTGGTGTTTGAGCCAGAAGCAGTAGGACAGCTGCACCGCGATGTAGACGCCGATCACGGCGACGAGCTGCCCGTTCGCCACCGTGCTGATCGCCAGCGCCCCGATCATCAGGATCGACGCGACCACCACCGCGAGCCGGGCGGGCACGATCCCCGCGGCGATCGGGCGGTTGCGCTTGGTGGGATGCGCCCGGTCGGCATGGACGTCCTTGGCGTCGTTGATCAGGTAGATGCCGGACGCCGCGAGCGAGAACGCGACGAAGGCGACGGCCAACTGCACCGCGACCTGCGCGTCGAACAGGTCGCCTGCCGCGAAGGGCGCAGCCAGCACCAGGACGTTCTTCACCCACTGCCGCGGCCGCATCGTCTTCAGCAGTCCGCGGGCGACTCCCAGCGGGGTACGCGCCCCGACGGGCTCCTCGACCGGCAGGTCGGTGCTGGTCATGTCGGGCCTGGTCATCCGGTGGCCTTTCGCCCGATGCGACGCACAGCCGCAACGACCGCCGCGCCCAGAGCCGAGCCCGCCAGCACGTCGCTGGGGTAGTGCACGCCCAGCACCAGCCGCGACAGGGCCATCGGGGGCACGAGCAGCGCGACCAGCGGTCGGCGCAGCAGCGCGCCGAACAGGATCGCGGCGGCGGTGGTGGAGGTGGCGTGCGCGGAGGGGAAGCTCAGCCCGCTGGGCGTGCCGGCCAGCACCTGCACATGGGGGTGGTCGGGGCGGGGTCGGCGTACCACTCGCTTCACCCCGACCGAGGCCCCATGGGCGATGACCACGGTGAGGGTGGCGGTGAGCCACTGGCGGCGCCGGGGGTGGTCGGCGAGCGCTCCGATCGTGCCGATCGCGAGCCACCCGGCGGCGTGCTCACCAAACAGCGACATCCCCCGGGCGACGCGCACCAGCGCCGGCCCGCGAGCGGCGCGTTGCACGGCGGCCAGCGCGCGAACCTCGACGGACGGCGCGGGAAGCACGACGGGGGGGCCGATCGGCGGATGCAGCATCGATCGGTGATGCTACGCCCGACCCGGTGCGGGCTCAGAACCAGCGCTCCAGGATCAGCGCCAGGCCGTCCTCACCGTTGCTGGCGGTGACCTCGTCGGCGATGTCGAACAGCGCCGGATGGGCGTTGCCCATCGCGACGCCGTGCCCGGCCCAGCGCAGCATCGCCAGATCGTTGGGCATGTCGCCGAACGCCACGACGTCAGCCGCGCCCAGGCCCAGCCGGTGAGCCACCTCGGCCAGCCCGGTGGCCTTCGTGATCCCCGGTGGGGCCGCCTCGACCAGCCCCCGCGGGGTGGAGAAGCTCAGGCCCGCCGCGTCGCCGACCATCGGCGCGAGTGCTGCCACCATGGCGTCACTGGACAGCTCCGGACAGCTGATCAGCAGCTTGACGGCGGGTTCGGCGAGCAGCTCAGCGCGGGGCGCGAGGCCGTTGTCGGTCGCCGGCCATACGGACCGGAAGTTCGGTTCGGCGACGAGCGCGGGTGCTGCGTCGAACGCACGCGCACAGACCCGTTCGACGGCGAGCCCGCAACCGGGCAGCGCATCGAACGCCGCGACGGCCAGCTCGGTGAGGGTCGCGGGATCGAGCGTGCACGACCACACCACGGCGTCGGCGGCGGTGTCGTACAACACCGCGCCGTTCGCGCAGACGGCTATCCCGGCCATGTCGAGCTGGGCCACGACCGGCGGGATCCACCGCGGCGGCCGGCCGGTGACGAGCACGAACCCGACCCCGGCCGCGACCAGCCTGCCGATGACCGCGACGGAGCGCGGGCTCACCCGCTCGTCGGGATCGAGGAGGGTGCCGTCCACGTCGGTGGCGACCAAGCGGGGTGCCTGCACCCGGCCCAGAGTAGGTGTCGCCCTACCCGGGCCGATATATCCAGCGAAGCGCGCACCCTCCGCGCCCCAACAACGATCTCGACTGTTGTGGGTCGGTTTCCTGCTGTAGCGCGGAGGGTGCGGCATGGAAATTCGGGTCTCGACGGGCGTCGAGTACGTCTTCGGGATCCCCGGCGAGGAGAACATGTGGCTTTCCCTTCTACGCTCCGTCCATGCGCGTACCGCTCACCACCGCCGACTTCCTGTACCGGGCGGAGACGGTCTGGCCGGCCGCGACAGCGGTGGTCGACGAGCCGGCCCAGCCGGCAGCACCGGTGCCCACCACCACCTACGGCGAGCTGGCCAGGCGGGCCAGGGCGTGGCAGGCCGGACTCGACGCCCTGGGGGTCGGGTTCGGGGAGCGCGTGGCGGTGGTCAGCCACAACGCGGCCCGGGTGCTGGAGCTGCTGTACGCGGTGCCGGCGAGCGGTCGCGTCTGCGTCCCGGTGAACTTCCGGCTGCAACCCGACGAGGTCGACTACATCGTCGAGCAGTCGGGTTCGTCGGTGCTGCTGGTCGACCCGGAGCTCGACGAGCCGCTCAAGGCGGTCGGTGCTCCCCACCGGTTCGTGCTCGGCACGGAGACCGAGGAGCACGTCATGCGCTTCGACAGGGAGCCGCGGCCGTGGGCCGAGCCCGACGAGGACGCCACCGCGACGATCAACTACACCTCGGGCACCACCGCCCGGCCCAAGGGTGTGCAGCTGACCCACCGCAACATCTGGGTCAACGCGATGAGTTTCGGGCTGCACATCCGCGCGTGGGAACGCGACATCTACCTGCACGCCCTGCCGATGTTCCATTGCAACGGCTGGGGCATGCCGTTCACGATGGCCGGTCTGGGGGCGAAGCAGGTCGTGCTCCGCAAGGTCGACGGGGCGGAGATCCTGCGCCGGGTCGACGAGCACGGCGTCACTCTCCTGTGCGGCGCGCCGGCGGTGTTCTCGGCGGTGCTGGACGCCGCGGCCGGCTGGGACGGCGAGGTGCCGGGCCGCGGCCGGGTGCGGGTGGTGTGCGCGGGCGCGCAGCCGCCCAGCCGGATCATCGCGCGGATCGACGACGAGCTGGGCTGGGAGTTCCTGCAGATCTACGGCCTGACCGAGACCGCGCCGCTGCTCACGTTCAACCGGCTCCGTCCCGAGGACGACGATCTGCCCGCGGCGGAGCGGGCCCGCAGGATGAGCCGGGCGGGCGCGCCCGCGCTCGGCGTCCGCCTCCGGATCGCCGAGGGTGGCGAGGTTCTCGCCCGATCCAACGTGGTGTTGGACGGGTACTGGGACAAGCCCGAGGAGACCGCCGCGGCTCTCGAAGATGGCTGGTTCCACACCGGTGACGGCGGCACCCTCGACGAGCAGGGCCACCTGAGGATCTCGGATCGCAAGAAGGACGTCATCATCACCGGCGGCGAGAACGTGTCCTCGATCGAGGTCGAGGACTGCGTGTTCAGCCACCCCGCCGTCGCCGAGGTCGCCGTCATCGGCGTGCCGGACATGAAGTGGGGCGAGACGATCAAAGCCCTGGTCGTCCTGACCGACGGTGCATCGGTCACCGAGGAGGAGATCATCGCGCACTGCAAGGAGCGGATGGCCCGGTACAAGGCACCCACCTCGGTCGAGTTCCGGGAGTCGATCCCGCGCACTGCCACCGGCAAGGTGCAGAAGTTCAAGCTGCGCGAGCCGTACTGGGCGGGTACGGATCGCCAGGTCAACTGACGCTGCCGTCAAGCCCCAACCGCAGATCCGCGCCCGGGACACGATCCCATCGGTGCTGTCACTGCGTTGACCCGCGGTCTTGCCCGGGCTGCCTGACGAGGGCATCCCTCGTCAGGCAGCGGGAGGCCGGGGGTCGTTGGGGGTGGCCTTGGTACCGGCCCTGTTGCGGTCCCCCGGCCACGCCCGCAGGATCGTGATCATGGGCGAGCGAGCCGAACCGAACGTTGCCAGGTGTATGACCGTGGAACACGGACAGGGTAGTTGGGAGTTGCTCCGCGGCACCCCCCCACGCGGGCTGGTCGGGCCGGCGTGGTCAGCGGTGGCCCGCTCGACGGTCACGCGTTCCGTGGATGATCGGTCGATCACTGTGGTCACCGATCACCGGGGAGCGGCCGACCTGCTCAGCAGTCCGCTATGGGGTCGCGCTGCAGCGCAACGCGACGTCGTCGGCCCCGCCTCGGCGATGTCGGTCACCGACATGGACCCGCCCCGCCACACCCGGTTTCGGGGGCTGATCGGCAACGCGTTCTCGGCCCGCGCGGTCGAACGTCTACGACCACACATCGCGCGACGAGCATCCGAGCTGGTTGGCGAGCTCAGAACCACCGGGCCTCCCGCCGACCTCGTCACACGCTTCTGCGTTCCGTTCGCCTTCGGTGTGCACTGCGACCTCTTGGGTATTCCCCACGACGCCCGTTCCACGCTCCTTCTCTGGTCGTTGGCCCGGTCCGGGCGGCCAGGAGCCAGTCCTGAACAGATCGCGCAGGTGGAGCGGGAACTGGTCAGTGTGGTGACCAGCGTGCTGGACCGACAGCGGTGGAGCGGTAACGGCGACGGACTGTTCCCGGTCCTGCTCCAGTACCACCGCGACGGTGAGCTCGGCGACGACGAAGTCCTTGGCCTGGCCGCCTCGCTGTTCTTCGACGGTCACATCCTGGCATCAGCGCAGATCGCCCACGCTGTGCTGTGCTTGTTGCTGCATCCTGAGCAACTGCGCCGAATTCGGATCGACCCCACACTGATCCCTGCGGCCGCCGAAGAAGTGTTGCGTTTCAGTCCCGCGATCACCCTGGGGATGACCCGGACATCCACCTCAGTCGGGGTGACCGCCGCCAGTGTGGCATTCGGCCTGGCTAACCGCGACCCTACGGTTTTCCGGCACCCGGAAGCTTTTTCCATCGACCGCCGTCCGAACCCGCACCTGTCGTTCGGCCGGGGCGTGCATCACTGCCTGGGTGCCGCCCTGATGCGGCAGGAACTGCACGTCGCGATCGAGGCGCTCCTGTGCGCACTGCCCCGGTTGCGCCTCGCCGAACCCGAGCACGCGATCGGGTGGTCGGCGAGCCTGGCTATCCGGTCCCTCGACATGTTGGTGCTGGATTGGCAAACTTGATCCACCCCGGCCTCGGGATGCAAGAGCAACGAAACCGGGACTGGCGCACGCGCGGTCTCCCTCACGGAAAGCTGCTCTTGCGGCTGCCTGCGGACGCCGAAGCTGGCACCTCGAAGAACCTGACCGCCCGGCGAGGGCATGCCCTTCTGCTCGGCGAGTCTGATTACGTGGTGTCGATTTCCCGGCTCCAGCGCAGGCGAACGCCGGCAGGTCGGTCAGCCCAGAAGCAACGAAGGTTCAAGCCGCGAAAGAACTATCCTTGACCTAGACCTTCGGGATGGAACGGATGACGGGAATCAAACCCGCGTGTTCAGCTCGGCGTGCCACCGGGGACCGTGGTTGGCCCAATGCCAGGGAGATGAGGGGTTTCGGGCCCCGGCGGGCAGCTGGTCGCGCGGTCACGTTGAGTGAGGTGGGGCTGGTGGGTGGCCCGAGGTGGTCGGGGGTGTTCGGCGTGTCGTGCCCG
>Ga0136617_10000177_pt1 | contig 49007 bp, 53 predicted proteins | sample AntDrymUQ3222106_2_FD_129672 | JGI IMG/M metagenome (GOLD analysis project Ga0136617, IMG submission 129672) | Polar desert sand microbial communities from Dry Valleys, Antarctica - metaG UQ322 (21.06) | ecosystem: Environmental > Terrestrial > Soil > Desert | place: Antarctica: Dry Valley... | reverse complement strand
GTCGCGCTGATGATCGTGCCGCTGCTCGCCACGTGGGGGCCGCAATCGGCGACTAAGCTCGGGGCCCCGGTCTTTAGCCCACCTGCTGTCGTCGTTCCTACGCCGGCGGGAGCGGCTCCAGCGGCTGTTCCGTCCGCCGCGCCGGTGCCGGCTGCACCCGCTACCGCGCCGCCCGCGCCAGCGCCTGCGGGGTCAGCTCCGAAGTGACGTTCGTTTGTTGCATGTCAAGAAAGGGATGAAACATGGCCAAGTGCGAATGTTGTGGCAACGATTATGACAAGTCCTTCACCGTGACGATTGCTGGCAATACGCATACGTTCGACAGCTTCGAGTGCGCGATCTTCACCTTGGCACCGGCCTGCACCAAATGCGGATGCCGGGTGATCGGACACGGCATCGAGGCCAACGGCAACTTTTACTGCTGCAAGCATTGCGCGGAAAGCGTCGGAGTCGCAGGAATCGTCGATCGCGCGGATATCGGTGGGAAACCGCATCCATGAGCCGCACTTCATATGCGGACAAAATCCGGTGACCAGGACATGAGCAAATGCCGATTCGCCACGGTGTCCCGTTGTGCCGCGACGCTCGGCTTGGTTGCGGGCATTGCGCTCACGCCAGTCGCTTCGTTCGCGCAGAACCAGGCGCCGGAACGTCCGTCGGGATGGACGGACAAAAAGCCGGTCACCAGCAAGCGCTTCATGATCGCTGCGGCGAATCCGCTCGCGGTCGAAGCCGGGTACCGCATCTTGAAGCAAGGCGGAACCGCCGTCGATGCCGCGATTGCCGTCCAACTCGTGCTGGGTTTAGTCGAGCCGCAGTCCTCCGGCTTGGGCGGGGGTGCATTCCTGCTCGCGCACGACGCCAAGACCAAAAAACTCGTTGCGTACGATGGCCGCGAGACGGCGCCAGCGGCGGCCAAGGCCGACCGCTTTCTCGGGCAGGACGGCAAGCCGCTTGCGTTTTACGATGCCGTCATCGGCGGCAAATCTGTTGGCGTACCCGGGACCGTCCGGCTTCTGGAAACCGCCCATCGCAAACACGGCAAGCTCGCTTGGGCCTCGCTATTCACGCCGGCGATCGAGCTCGCCGACAGCGGATTCGCGGTGTCGCCGCGATTGCACACGATGGTCGCGGCGGAGAAGTATCTGACGCAACCGCTCGCACGCAGCTATTTTTACGACGACAACAACCGCGCACGCGCTATCGGTGCGGTGTTCAAGAACCCTGCATATGCCGCGACGTTGCGCAAGATCGCTGCCGGCGGTGCCGAGGCGTTCTACACTGGCGAAATCGCCCAGGACATCGTCGATACCGCGAATTTGCGACCGGTCAATCCCGGCGATTTGACCCTTGCCGACCTCGCAAGCTACGGCGTGAAAACGCGAGAACCGGTTTGCGGCGTCTATCGAACGTATCGCGTGTGCGGATTTCCGCTTCCGTCCTCGGGCGGTCTGACCGTCTTGCAAATGCTAGAAATACTCGAGCCGTACGATTTGCGTGCGATGGGGCCCGCGTCATTCTTTAGCGTTCACTTCTTAAGCGAGGCCGGACGACTCGCATACGCCGACCGCGGTGCGTACATGGCCGACCCCGACTTCTACAAGCCTCCGGCGGGGCTCCTCGATCCTGCCTACCTCGCGCAGCGCAGCGCGCAAATTGCAAACACCTCGAGTCTCGGCCGGGCCAAGGCCGGGCAACCGCCTGCGCAAGCAACGCCCTCCAGGAAGATTGCTGCTGGCGACGACACACCACTCGAGTTTGCGTCGACGTCGCACATCTCGGTGGTCGATCGCTATGGCAACGCCGTGGCGATGACGACGACGATCGAAGACGCGTTCGGTAGCCGGTTGATGACGCGCAGCGGCTTCCTCCTCAATAATGAGTTAACCGATTTTTCGTTTGCACCGAGCGACGAGGGCCAGCCGGTGGCCAATCGCGTGGAAGCGGGCAAGCGACCGCGCTCGTCGATGGCGCCGACCATCGTCTACGATAAATTTGGCCGCGTTGCGATCATCGCCGGTTCCCCGGGCGGCAGCGCGATCATCAACTACGTTGCAAAAACGCTCATTGGCATCATCGATTGGGGGCTCGATCCCCAAGCGGCGATCGCGTTGCCCAACTTTGGCAGCCGGAACGGCCCAACCGAGCTCGAGAAAAATACGTCGATCGCGGCGCTCGAACCCAAGCTCAAAATCTTGGGCGCAGACGTTCGCGTCATCGATGCGACGAGTGGGCTGCAAGCGATCGTGCGCACGAAGCAAGGCTGGATCGGGGGCGCCGACCCACGGCGTGAGGGCATCGTCAAAGGCGATTGACCTCTTAACGCTTACTTTTTTCGATGAATCCGAAGTCGCGGCCCCACAGCATTGTCATCGTCGGGGGCGGTGCGGGCGGATTGCCGCTTGCGACGAGCTTGGGCGATCGCTATGGCCGGAAGGGCGACGTTTCAGTCACGCTCGTCGATCAATACCCGACGCACCTTTGGAAGCCGCTGTTGCACGAAGTCGCGGCGGGTCGCTTGAATGCCGACGCGCACGATCTCGATTATTTGGCGATCGGTTACTGGCACCACTTTCGTTTCCAGCAAGGCGCAGTGGCGAGGCTCGATCGGGCGCGGCATGAGCTGCATCTGGCCGTCGTCTTAGATGACGACGGCGGCGTGATGCTGCCGGCCCGAGTGATTCCGTACGACACATTGATTTTCGCCGTGGGCTCGGCGAGCGACGACTTTGGCGTTCCCGGAGTTGCCGAGCATGCGGCGGTGCTCGACGGATTAAACGACGCAGAGCGCTTTCATCGCCGGCTCTTGGCGGCGTGCGTGCGTGCGGACGCCGATGCCGCCGCCGGAAATCCGACTGGCGTCGCGATTGTCATCATCGGCGCGGGAGCGACCGGTGTGGAGCTTGCCGCAGAAATTCGCCAGGCAACCTCGGATCATGCCGTCTATGGGTTGCCGAATTTGAACGCCGCGCGCGATATCCACATTACGTTGCTCGAAGCGGCGCCGCGCATCCTGCCGCCGCTCTCCGAAGCGTTGGCAACGGCGGCTCTTAAACTCCTCGCGCGCCTCGATGTGATGGTGCGGACCGACCGCAAGGTGACGGCGGTCGTGCCCGGTGCGGTCGAGACGCAGGGGGGTGAAACATTCCGCGCAGACTTAATCGTTTGGGCAGCGGGAATCAAGGCGCCGGAATGGCTCGCTGCGCTCGACGGCCTCGAAACTAACCGGACGAATCAGCTGGTCGTGCTACCGACGGTACAAACCTCCCGTGATCCCGATGTCTTTGCGCTCGGCGATTGCGCAGCATGCCCCTGGACAGGCGGCGCAGCTGGGTCGCTACTGCCTCCACGCGCGCAAGTGGCGCATCAGCAGGCGACGTTCCTACGGACGTCGATGGCGGCGCGGATCGAAGGTCGTGCGCTGCCGGTATTCCGTTTCCGCGACTTTGGCTCTCTCGTGTCGCTGGGAGAATTGTCGGCGGTCGGTAACCTGATGGGCGGATTGATCGGTGGCAGCTTATTGATTCAGGGGATGATCGCGCGCGTCATGTACGCCGGTCTTTACAAGCTGCACCAGATCTCGATTCATGGCCCCATCCGTGTGGCGCTCGACACCGCCGGCCGCCTCCTGCGCGGCGGCGTCGAGCCGCGCGTCAAGCTGCACTAAAGTCTAGCGCTCGATCGCGGGTCACTGCGTTGCACTATCCCTTGCGTTTGTATCGATCGCGCAACTCGCGAATGCGGTCGTGATTTTCTTGCACGCCCTCGAGCTGGCGCTGTACCAGAGCGCGTGCGCTTTCGGGAAGGTCCTCCTCCAACGCATCGCGGTACTCGTCCAAGGCGGAGTCCTCGCCACGCTCGCATTCAGCAAGGATGCCGGCGTCGTCCTTGCCTGAGAGTGTTGCTTTAATGTCGACCCAGACGCGGTGTGCAGCGCCGGCAACGCTACCTCTATTTTCCGGTTTACCGCCAAGGCGACGTACCTCCTCCGTGAGTTCCCGAACCGCCCCAGCGCAGCGCTCAGCGCCTTCTAGGAAGACCGCCTTCAACTCCGCCGTACGCGTATTCTCGGCACAGGTGCGAAAACCTTGCTCACCGTCGCGACTGGTTTCGATCAGGTCGTTGAGCGTCGCGATTGCATCGTCGTCAGTAGTTGCCATATCGAGTCCTTTTGTAACGTGGATGGAAAAATCGGGGAACGCGCGGGTAAAAGTTTACCGCGCCCACCGTTGATGCTGAAAGCCCTTACTGCGAAGGTTGAAACCCTTTCACACCGGCCTGCCACAGCAAAAAAGCGAACGTGTCCGCCCGCTCTTCATATGCCTGTTTCTTCGTCGAGCCGAAGCCGTGCCCCGCATCGTAGTCGATACGCAGCAAGATCGGCTTGTCGCTACTCGTTGCCGCCAACAATCGCGCTGTCATCTTGCCGGCTTGCCACGCATCGACTCGCGGGTCGTTGATGCCCGTGGTCAAGAGGACCGCCGGATACTTCACCCCGTCCTTCACCCACTGATAGGGGCTCATCTCGTAGAGCGCCTTGAAACCCGCCTCTGTCTTGACGGTGCCGAACTCGGGAATATTCGGGACCCCGTTGGCCGAGAACTCCGCGCGCACAGCGTCGGCCACCGGGACTTGCGCGACCGCCGCGCCGAATAACGCAGGCTTCTCGGTAATGCTGCGGCCAACGAAAATGCCGCCGGCACTGCCGCCCATGATGGAGAGCTCGCGCGTGGACGTGTACTTGTTCGCGATCAGCCATTCCGCGCACGCAATGGCGTCGCGCCACGTATTGGGCTTGGTCGCTTTGTAGCCGGCTTTGTACCACTCGTCGCCGTATTCCCCGCCGCCGCGCACGTGCGCGACCGCCAAGACTCCGCCGCGATCGAACCACGGCAGCCACGTCGGCCGAAAAAATGGCGTCTGCGAGACGCCGTACGCGCCGTAGCCGTAAACAATCGTGGGATTCGTTCCGTCGAGCCGCAGGCCCTTTTTGTGCACGATGGAGAGCGGCACCAGGGTTCCGTCGGGCGTTTTGATTTTGACTTCCGTGGCGGTCAGGTTCGCAGGGTTGTCGTACTTTCCTTGCGGTTGCAAGCCGGTATCGGCAACTTTCTGCGATTTCGGGTCGTAAGAATAAAAACCGCCGAAGCGCGTCCAGCCACCCATCGGAAACACGACACCTGGCTGTCGCGGATCCACGGCGAGGCTCTCGACATCGCCGGGGAAGGGTAGCGCTATCGGCGTCTCGCGCGCGCCCGGCACGTGCTCGACGCGAAAGAGCTCGCTGATCCCGCCGTTCATCTTGCGCACGTACAGCGCATCCTTAGCGCTCGCGACCCCGCTGATCACAGCGTCACTCGGTGCGACGATCAACTCCGCACGGGCAAGGTCTGGGCGATCAAGCGATGTGCGCACGACCTTGAAGCGCGGAGTGCCCTTGTGCGTCAGCAGATAAATCGAATTGCCCGAGACTGCGAGATCGGTCACGTCGTCCGCAGTGTCCGCAATCTGAACCCAAGGCGTTTTCGCGCCGGCAAGCGAGGCGAGCGGTGCCGCCCAGACTCGCAGCTCGCGCTGCACACCGTTGATGCCCAGGGCGATCACGTACGACGAGCCGGGCGGATTCGCCGCGAACACGAGCTCGGTCGCGTCGATCTTTGCGATCGGCGAGACCCCGGCGCCGAAAAGAGGAGTGTCGTTGTCGGCGTTATCGCCGAGCCGATGGATGAACACGCGCTGGTTCTGGTAGCGGTCGGTCACCGGTGCTGAGTCGGCGAGTTTTTGCAGGCGGCTATAGATCAGGCGACTATCCGGTAACCATGACGGCGACGCGTATTGCGCACGGTCGATCACATCGCCAGTCGATTTGCCGGTCGCGACTTCGAGGACGTTGATGACACTGTTCTCCGATCCCCCTGGCGATATGCCGTACGCCAGATACTTGTTGTCAGGCGACGGCGCATAGTAGTCGAGCGCGCTATGCTTTCCATCCGCCGACGTCACTCTTTCCGGGTCGACCAGAAGGCGTTCGCGACCTCGAAAACCGTCGCGCACGTATAGCTTGGGAATGTTCTCGTTGGCGAGCCGCTTCTGGTAATACACCTTCGCGCCCACGATTTGCACGTCGAACACCCGGGCAGACACCGCGTCACCACGTTGCACGATTTCTTTGTAGAGAGCAGCACGCCCAGGAATATTTTTCAGTACGGCGTTCGCATGGTCCGCCTGCGCCTTCATCCAGGCGACCACCTCGGGATTCTTCATGTCTTCCATGTACCGATACGGATCGGCGACGGCGAGGCCAAAGTACGTGTCCGTCACCTCACGCATGGGAGCAGTGGGAGGTTTCGGCGCGCCTGCGGCAATGGCGGAGGCAACCACGAGCAAGGTTCCAGCGGTAGACGCGAGCGGCGGCGCCAGCAACGATCGAAGAAATCGCACGAACCTAGGCATAGAAGGGCTTTCGTCTTTCGGACGTCACGATTATCGCATCCGTCCACGGTGCTCGTTGCGCAAAAAAGCTGGCGTTATACTGCATGGCGCTGCTTGATTCGTTCCTACGGCAAGCTTGAACGCGAGCTTAAATGCAACGCCGAAACACGATCACCGGAGAGCCGACGGAAGCGCGGACGATCGAGGTTTGGGACCTGCCCGCCCGCATCGTTCATTGGGCGATGGTCGTTTGCCTCGTCGCGTCGATTGTAACGGTCAAGATCGGCGGCAACGCCATGGACTGGCATGTGCGATCGGGCATCGCGATGCTGATTCTTGTGCTGTTCCGGGTGTTGTGGGGGTTTGTCGGGACGCGCTACGCACGATTCACGGGTTTCGTGCGCGGACCCAGTGCGGCGCTCGAATACGCGCGGTCGATCGTCAGTCCGCCGCACCCGATCCACGTCGGCCACAATCCGTTGGGTGGCTGGATGGTGATCTTATTGCTTGCTGCACTGCTGGTTCAAGCGGGTACCGGCCTCTTCTCCAACGACGACATCGCGACCGATGGTCCATTGAATCCGAAACTTGAGGGCGCGGCAACCCCTGCAAGTTTCGCCGAGTTAGCCGCATTGCTGGCTTGAGGAAACGCGGAAACGTCCTGACCCCCAGGCGATTCAGCAGGGACGAAGCCAGCCGTCTTCCTGCTTCACCGCTCCCGCGCGCTCGAGCTCGCGCACCAGCATTTCGGCAAGTCCGACGGGAGATAGTTGCAGGCAGCATGCATTGATGTCGCGAAAGAGTCCGATGCGGCTGACGTACGCGGGTAGGTCAGACAGCGGCATGCGCTCGCGATTCAGCAGACTGAATGTCAGCGCGACTTTGAGCGCATGCCGCGCGAGCCGCTCGGGAACCTCTGCGAAAGACTCAGTCCGTGCGAAGGCGCGCGCGAGCGCTGGCTCGACGTCAGTGAAGACGTCGCCGTGTCCGGGGACGACCACACGGATATCGAGTTCCGCCAACGCGACAAGCGTGGCGCGCGTTGCGGCCAGCGCCACCGGATCGATCGCCGGCGGCATGACAAATCCGTAGCCGTTCTCCCATAGAGCGTCTCCGGAAATCAAGATGCGGTATTCGGGATTGTAGAAGACGACCGCGCGCATGTCGTGGCCCGGTGCCGCGATGACGTGCCATTCAAGATCGCCCCACACGTGGACATCGTCGCGGCGCAGGAGCTCGTCCGCAGCAAATCGCGGCGCCGTTTGGTCGGCGTAGTCAAGCAACAATGCTTTCGTGTCCCACTGGGCCACGATTGGTGCTTCATCCTCGGGCAGCGCGATTGGGCAAGCGTATTTTTCTTTGATCGCTGCATTACCTCCCATATGGTCCGAGTGGCAGTGAGTGTTGACGACCTTTGCCAATGGCTCACCCGCGAGAGCGTAATCCGATTCCAGCAATTCAAGCGTCAGCGCTGCATGCTTTACATATCCGGAATCGACCACGACGTGACCGTCGCGGCGGCTTCGCAGCACAACGTTGTTGCCGGAGAGCCAGTCGCGTACCAGCACGCGCAGCTGCGGGGGCAATAAGCTCCTCATCGCTGTCATCTTATACATACTGGAAAAAGTGAAGCATCCGCTGGTTCTTGACCAGATTACCTAACAAGTGTTAGTTTTACGCGATGGCCATGCAACACGTACCCACCGTTCCGCGTGCTCTTCGGGTATCGGACAGTGCAGGCGTGAATCGTCGCGCCAGTCCCACCGGTGCCCGCTCCGTGCGTCGAAAGCATGAATTGGCACGGGCCGACAACCGCCAGGCGCAGCTGCTCGATGCCGCGGCACGGCTCTTTCGTGAAAAAGGGTTTGGGGGCACGACGATGCGCGACATTGCAACCGCCGCAGGAATGCTGGCGGGCTCCATCTACTATCATTTTCCGAATAAGGACGCGTTGCTGATCGCCGTCTACACCGAGGGTGTGCTGCGGATTACGGCTGCCGTTGCATTGGCCGTCGAAGGAGTCGAAGGCGCCTGGCCGCGGCTTGAAGCGGCAAGTGTTGCCCACCTCGAGCATTTGCTTGCGCGCAGCGATTACGCGAGCGTCGTGATCCGCGTCCACCCGCAGGAGTTTGCAGGAAGGACAGCGCAGAAGCTGCGTTCTCTACGCGACGGTTACGAGGATTGGTTTCGCCGCCTTTGCAGCGCTTTACCGCTGCCGCGCGAAGCCGATGCGGAAGAGCTACGGCTGATGCTCCTGGGCGCGCTCAACTCCGCCGCGGCGTGGTATCGGCCCGGGCGGCGTAGCCCCGCGACCTTGGCTCGCCGGTTCGTCTGGTTGCTGCGCGCACCTTTGGAGCGTTCCCAATGACCATCATTCCGAAGGTGCTCGTGACAAAGATCGGTTTGGACGGTCATGATCGGGGCAGCCGTATCGTAACTGCGGCGCTGCGCGACGCCGGCATGGAAGTCATCTATACACCGCCGTGGCAAGAGATTGCTTCGGTCGTCAAACTCGTTCTCGAGGAAGACGTCGATGTGATCGGCATTTCGTCACTCGCGACCGATCACTTGATCGTCCCCAAGCTCATCGAGGCGCTTGCCGCTGCGGGTCTCGCGCACAAGCCGGTGATCGTAGGCGGGATCGTGCCCGACAGCGACGCTCGTGAACTCGAAGCCGCCGGAGTCGCTCGTGTGTTCCACCCCGGCAGTGCAATGCAGGATATCGTGACGTACATACGCGCGGCGGCGGAACGGTCGCGCGCCGCGGCTTATTCGGAGTGATCGGAGGCTTGACATGAACCGCTCGGTGGAAATGCCCGCGCTCGACGCGGCGGCGGCACAACAGTGGCAACGTGAATACGATGCGCAAATCGGCAAGGATCGCGCAACCGTCAATCGGTCAGGAATTCCGGTCAAAGCCTTGTATACACCAGCGGATTGGGACGGTACGCGGCATTTGCATGATTTGGGGTACCCGGGGCAGCCGCCATTCACGCGAGGCATCTATCCGACGATGCACCGCGGACGAACGTGGACGCAACGCCAATTGATCGGGCTTGGCACGCCAACCGATTACAACCTGCGCCTTACCGATTTGCTTTCGCAGGGGATCAGCGCTGTATCGCTCATCCCTTGCAATTCGGTATTTCGCGGTTACGACATGGACGAAACGCACGCCGAGCTCTTAGGAACCTGCGGCACGGTCATCAACCACGCAGGTCACATGGACGAAGCGTTGGCCGGCGTCGATCTCGCGCGCGTCTCGTGCGCAATGAACGATCCGTCGCCGTTCACGCTGTTTGCTTTCCTGCTCGTGACGGCAAAGCGCCGGGGTGTCCCTTGGACGCAGCTCACCGGTACCTCCAACCAAAGCGATTACCTGTCGCACTTCGTCGCCAACCACATGTTCTATCGTCTCGCCAATGCTGGCGCGCGCCGCGTGTTGGTCGATCAGATCGCGTTCGCCATTGAGCACGTGCCTCGATGGAACCCGATGTCGGTCGTCGGGCAGCACACCCAGCAAGCAGGCGCGACCCCTGCCGAAGCGGCGGCATTTACGCTGTCGACAGCGATCCAGAATGCCGAGGACTGTATCGCGCGCGGTCTCGATCCCGATCGCTTTCTGCCCCGGTTCACCTTTTTCTTCGATATCTCGGTTTCCTTTTTCGAGGAGATCGCTAAGTTCCGTGCGATGCGCAGGCTATGGGGAAGAATCGCCCGCGAGCGGCTCGGGGCAGGCACTCCGCAGGCATGGCGATTCAAATTCCATGGGCAAACATCTGGCGCCGATCTAACTCGGCAGCAACCCCTCAACAACGTTGCGCGCGTCACCATTCAGGCGATGGCGGGGATATTTGGCGGCCTGCAATCGCTGCACACCGACGCCTACGATGAGGCCGTGAGTTGCCCAACCGAGGCCGGCGCGCGAATCGCCATCGCGACCCAGAACATCTTGAAGGAAGAGTCGCACTTGACGGATGTTATCGATCCGCTGGGCGGCTCCTATTACGTTGAAGCTATGACCGATGCGATGGAAGCAGAAATCGAGCGCGTGATGGCGCGGATCGATGCGGTGGGCGGCATGTACGCCGCAGCGGAGAGCGGGCTTGTGCAGCGGATGATCGGTGAATCGGCGCTGTGCTTCCAACGGCAGGTCGATCAAGGCGAGCAAACAATCGTCGGCGTCAACAAATACGCCGCCGAGGATAATGCGGCGTCGCCGGCGCAGCCGAAACCCGATCCCGCGGCGATGGCGCAGCATCTGACTCAGTTTCGGCGATGGAAAGCTCTGCGTGACGGGGCAAGCGTCAAGCGAGCGCTCGCCGCACTTGCTCACGCAGCGGAGAGCCCGCGCGACAACGTGATGGCAGAGATTGTGAGAGCTGCGGAAGCTGGCATCACGCACGGCGAAATCTGCGCCTGCTTGCGCGATGTGTATGGCTTCGGCCGGCCGCTTGTCGCGGTCTAGACCGTTGCCTGCCACGGATCATGAGCGGCTCGCGCGAGCGGTTGCATTGGCCCGCAGCGGTGACCGAGCCGCGTTAAGCTGCGCGCTGACATTGATCGAAAACGGCGCGCTCGTGTCTGGCGAGATGAGCGCGGAATGGCAGCAAGCAGCGCTGCGCTGCCATCGCATAGGATTAACGGGAGCGCCCGGTGCCGGTAAGTCGACGCTCGCTAGCGCTTTGATCGGTGAATTCTTGCGTCGCGGCCGGTCCATCGCGGTGCTCGCCGTCGACCCGTCGAGTCCGATAACGGGCGGCGCGGTCCTTGGCGATCGTGTTCGCATGAGTGCGCATGCCGACGATTCGCGCGTCTTCATTCGGTCGATGGCATCGCGCGGGAATCCCGGCGGCATCGCCGCGACCACGGGCGCCAGCGCGCTGTTGCTTGCAGCCTGCCGCTACGACATCGTTCTCATTGAAACGGTCGGCACCGGGCAGTCGGAAGTTGCGATTGTTCGGGCGGCAGATTCGATCATCGTGGCTGTTCCGCCTGACGCGGGCGACGAAGTACAAGCGTTGAAGGCAGGAGTCCTCGAGATCGCGCACGTGCTGGTTGTCACCAAGAGCGATCTGCCGGCGGCCGAGCGCACGGCGAACGAGCTCACGGCTTCATTGCGGCTACGCGCGGACCGCGATCGCGCTGTTCGGGTTGTGCCGGTTTGCGCCCCGAAGAATCACGGCGTCCAAGCGCTCGTCGATGCGTTGGAAACGCAGCGCCCTCGCGGGACTGGAAAGCAAGACGGCGACCGATAGCGCGCCGAGCGTAAGCTCTGACGCGCGGCGAACGCTCTCCTTGGCTTAGCTGCTCCCGCTATTTCAATCCCGCCAAAAAATCTCGCACCAACGTCACGCGGTCGGCCAGCGTCGGCGTTGCGCGCTCGATGCGGATCTTGTCGTTTCCGGCGAATCGGATACGGCCGTCTTTTTGCACGCGGGTGATGAGCTTGGCGGCGTCGAATGGCGGGTCAGAGACGAACTGCAGCGTGCTGCGCTCGGGCCCAGCGTCGATCTTGCTGACGCCGTGCGCCTTTGCAATCAAGCGCAAGCGATGGCAGGCGAGCAATGCTTGGGCCGCTTCCGGCGTCGGACCGAAGCGATCGACCAGCTCTTCCTGAATCGCTTCGAGCTCCGCTGCATCGTCAACGCTCGCTAGGCGCTTATAGAGCACGAGCCGCTCGTGCACGTCATTGCAGTACGTCGCAGGGAGCAGCGCGGGAACATGCAAATTGATCTCGGTTGTAACTCCCAGCGGCTGGGACAAATCGGGCACGCGGCCAGCTTTAAGCGCACGCACGGCGGTCTTCAGCATTTCGGAATAGAGCTGAAAGCCGATTTCCTGCATTTCCCCCGATTGCGATTCGCCCAAGACTTCGCCGGCGCCGCGAATCTCCAAGTCGTGCATCGCGAGGTAGAAGCCGGAGCCTAAGTCCTCCATCATCTGGATCGCTTCCAAGCGCTTTTTTGCCTGCGCGGAAAGCGCTTCCCGCGGCGGGGTCAGCAGATACGCGTAGGCCTGGTGATGCGAGCGTCCCACTCGCCCGCGCAGCTGATGCAGTTGCGCCAGTCCAAACCGGTCCGCCCTTTCGATGATGATCGTGTTGGCGGTCGGCACATCGATACCGGTTTCGATGATGGTCGAGCACAAGAGCAGATTGACGCGCTGCTGGTAGAAGTCGCGCATCACATGCTCGAGCTCTCGCTCCGCCATCTGGCCGTGCGCAACCGCAATGCGCGCTTCCGGTACGAGCTGTGTTAGCGCCTCGCCTCTCGACGCGATAGTGTCGATATCGTTATGCAAAAAGTAGATCTGTCCGCCACGCTTCAACTCACGCAGTGCGCCCTCGCGCACGATGCCGGACGAGTAAGTCGCAACGAATGTCTTGATCGAGAGTCGCCGCTGTGGCGCCGTTGCAATGACGGAAAAGTCGCGGATGCCGTCGAGCGACATCGCGAGCGTCCGCGGAATGGGTGTTGCGGTCAGCGTGAGAACATCCACTTCCGCGCGCAGACGTTTCAACTGCTCTTTCTGCCGCACGCCGAAGCGATGTTCCTCGTCGATGATGACGAGCCCCAAATTCTTGAATGCAACGTCGGGCTGCAAGAGCTTGTGCGTCCCGATCACGAGGTCGATCGTGCCCTGCGTAATACCGGCCAGCGCCGCTTTGATTTCCTTCGCTGAGCGAAATCGCGAGAGCTCGGCGATGCGGACGGGAAGGTCGGCGAAACGGTCCGAAAAGACCTGGAAGTGCTGTTCCGCGAGCAGCGTCGTCGGCACCAGCAGCGCCACCTGTTTCCCGTCGGCCAGCGCGACGTATGCCGCCCGCAACGCTACTTCCGTCTTGCCGAAGCCGACATCGCCGCACACCAGGCGGTCCATCGGCCGGCCCGAAGTCATGTCGCCGATCACGGCTTCGATCGCGGCCGCTTGATCGGCAGTCTCCTCGAATCCGAAACCCTCGGCGAAGGCGTCGTAGTCATGCGCATTGAAGCCGAACGTGTAGCCAGTTCGCGCCGCGCGCTGCGCATACAGGTTGAGCAGTTCCGCCGCGGTATCGTAGGCCTGTGCCGCCGCACGCTTCTTGGCTTTCTCCCACTGACCGCTGCCTAGTTCGTGCAACGGAGCCGCGTCCGGAGAGGCACCGCTGTAGCGGCTGATCAGGTGTAGGTTGGACACGGGTACGTAGAGCTTGGCGTCGTTGGCGTAAATAAGTTGGAGAAATTCGTTGGCGCCGTCGCCCAAGTCGAGCGTGCCAAGTCCCAAGTAGCGGCCGATCCCGTGCTGCTCGTGAACGACGGGATCCCCGATGCGCACCTCGGAGAGATCGCGCACCATCGCGTCGACGTTCGAACGCCGCGCCGACTCGCGCACGCTGCGGCGAACGAAATTCGCGTACAGCTCCGCTTCGGTGACCAACGCGAGCTTGGCCGCGGGCCACACGAAGCCGGCAGCGAGAGGGCCAGCGACGAGCGCCACCGGGAGAGCGCTCGCCGCGAACTCGGCGAAGTCGCTAACCAGCGCGGGCTGCAAACCGTATTCGGCGAAATAGTGCTGCATCGTCTCGCGCCGGCCCGCGCTTTCCGCGACGATTGCGACGCGCGCGCTCGTCGCCGCGAGAAAGTCCTTCAATGCCGCGATGGGATCCTCGGCTCGCCGATCGACTTGGATTCGCGGGACGGCCACCGTTGGCCCATCGCGCTCCGCATCGCCGGAACGCAACACCACGCGCGCGAACGGCTTCAGCGCGCCGTTGAACTGATCCGGCAGCAAAAAGAGCTCGCTCGGAGCTAAAAGCGGCCGTGCCTTGTCGCCTCGCAAAAGGCGATACCGCGATTCGGTGTCTTGCCAGAACCGCTCGATTGCGCCGGTGATGTCGCCGTGCATGACAACGATCGGCTCCGGCGGCAGGTAATCGGCGATGGTCGCGGTCGCTTCGAAAAAAAGCGGCAGGTAGTACTCAATGCCTCCTGGCGCGACGCCGTTCGAGATGTCTTTGTACAACGCCGATTTGGAGGGGTCGCCCTCGAACACTTCGCGAAAGCGGCTGCGAAACCGGGTGCGACCCGTGTCGTCCAGGGGAAATTCGCGCGCCGGGAGCAGGCGGACGTCGCGCATCGGATAAAGCGTGCGCTGCGAGTCTACGTCGAACGTTTTGATACTTTCGATCTCGTCGCCGAAGAGATCGATCCGATAAGGCAACGCCGAGCCCATCGGAAACAGATCGATGAGCCCGCCACGCACACTGAATTCGCCAGGCGAGACGACCTGGGTCACGTGCGCATATCCGGCGAGCGCCAATTGCGCGCGCAGCCTTCCAGTGTCGAGCCGCTCGCCCTGCGTCAGGAAAAAGGTAAAGCCGGCCAGGTACGACGTCGGGGGCAAGCGATACAGCGCGGTCGTGGCGGCTACGATCAGCACGTCGCATTCACCGCGCGACACGCGATAAAGGGTGGCCAGGCGCTCGGACACGAGGTCCTGATGCGGGGAGAACTGGTCGTAAGGTAGCGTCTCCCAATCAGGCAAGAGCGCGACGCGCAGGGCAGGTGCAAACCATGGTATCTCCTCGCTTAGCCGTTGCGCCGACAACGGATCGGCGCTAACGACCGCGAGCAGCGTTTGCCGTTGTGCGCACTGACGGCCGAGTTGCGCGAGCGCCAGCGCATCCGATGAACCCGCGAACGGGCCGGCGGCAACCCTGCGACCAGGCAAGGGTAGATGAGCGAGGAGCGAAGGCAACTTCGCAAGCGGCGACATGGCCGCAGTGCTTGCGGCGCCGGCCGACGGCGAGACTTGACCGAGCGCCGCGGCCGGCGCATGGGCAAAATCGGTTTCGGGTGACATCAGTGGAATTCGAGCAATCGGCGGGAGGTCGAACCGCGCACTTCTAGGCCGGCACTCTCCCGTACTTATCGTCGAAGCGGACGATGTCGTCCTCGCCCAAATAGTGGCCACACTGGACTTCGATGATGGCGAGCATCTCTTCGCCGCGATTCTCGAGACGATGCTTCGTTTCGATGGGAATATACGTCGACTGGCCGCTCCCGATATCGAAGGTCGCCTCGCCGCACGTCACCCGGGCGGTACCCTTTACGACCACCCAATGCTCGCTACGTCGATGGTGCAGTTGGAGCGATAGCGAGGCGCCCGGTTTCACTTCAATTCGTTTGATCTTGAACTCCGCGCCTTCTTCAAGCACGGTGTACGTTCCCCATGGGCGGGCGACGGTCTTGTGCAGCCGGTACGCCTCATGGCCCCGCGTCTTCAGCTCGCCGACGACCTCCCGCACCCGCTGCAGGTGGTCCCGATGCGCGACCAACAACGCATCGGGGGTATCGACGATAACGAGATCATTCACTCCGACGGTGGCAACGACGCGATCTGCCGCGTAGACATAGGTGTCACGCGTGGCGATCGTTACGCGCTCACCGCTGCCGCTATTGCCATCATCATCGCTCGCGGACAACGCGGACATCGCCTGCCACGATCCGACATCGCTCCAATCAAATGTTGCGCGTACGACTGCGACCTCTGCTAATGCCGCAGCGCTTTCCATCACTGCGAAATCAAACGAAATCTCGGGCGCCGCTGCGAAGCTCGCCGGATCGATCTCGAGCACCGGCTCGCCGCTTTTCGCTCGCAACCCCTGCCATACCGTGCGCATCGCGGAGAGAACCAGAGGGGCGTGACGTTCGAATGCGGAGAGAACGCTCGCGGCGGAAAACGCGAACATGCCCGAGTTCCATAAATAGTTTCCGGCATCCACCATTGCGCGCGCCTCTACCATAGGGGGCTTTTCGACGAAGCGCGCGGCGACATACGCAGAGGGGCCGATCGCTTGACCGCACTCGATGTATCCGAATCCCGTTTCGGGGTGCGTCGGCGCGATGCCGAAGGTGACGAGGCGGCCTTCGTTCGCCAATTCCGCCGCGCGCGCTGCCGCCGCGTTAAATGCCGCGCCATCGCGTATGAGGTGGTCGGCGGGCATGACCAGGAGGATCGCCTGCGGTCCATGCCGCGCTTCGACGAGTAAGGCTGCCAACGCTATGGCCGGCGCCGTGTTGCGGCCAAAAGGCTCGAGCAGGTAGGTGCAAACGCGTGGCCCGTGAGCGCCTAAGGACGCGTAAATGTCCTTGGTATGAAAGTAATGGTCGCGATTGGTGACCGTGATCAACTCGCGAAGGCCGCGCAGCGCCGCAGCGCGCTGCCCCGTCTTTCCGAGCAGCGTCTCGCCATCCGGCAGCAGCATGAGCGGTTTCGGGGCGGATTCGCGCGAGAGGGGCCAGAGACGGCTTCCGACGCCACCGGCGAGAACCACCGGGATGAGCGGCAGAGCGATGTTTGGGTCCATAGTTGTTGGTGTCGTGGGTCCGTTATCGTAGTTTAGCGTAGCGAGCGAACCGCTTTCGCCAGCGTAACGTCGCGCGGGCGCCGCATCGGCACCGTCAGGGGCGTCGCAGTGCGGATTGAGCCCGTTCCCGGCGCCGGCGGAGCGGCATCGCCGCAAGTGCCGTCAGCCACCTAGCGCGTTCAATTGTTTGCTAAACGCGTAGGACTAGTGGGCGTCCTCCGGAGTGGCACATTGTAGGACATCTCCCACAACGATTTCCGACTCCTGCCGATGAGGGGGGGTGGTGGGCGCGCCTACGATCCGCACAGCAAATAAACCATAGGGAGACGCACAAAGCGACCATGTACAACGCCACGACCGACAGCATCGTTTGTGTTCCGTCATTCGCGACTTCGGTATCGCATACATTGGCGGAAACGCTGCCGTCGACACGCGCCGCGTCGGCTCCCGCATTGTGTCGCTTCGGCCGCCTGTTCGGGAGCTCCGAGGCGATGCAATCTGTCTACCATCGCGTCGAGAAGGTGGCGCCGACGATGGCGACCGTATTCTTATCGGGCGAATCCGGATGCGGCAAGGAATTGGTAGCGCGGACCATCCACGACCGCAGCTCCCGTTCGGCCGGTCCATTCGTCGCAGTCAACTGCGGGGCAATCCCCGGTACGCTGATTGAGGCCGAGCTCTTCGGCTATGAAAAGGGTTCGTTCACAGGCGCTGCGAAGATGCACCGCGGTTGTTTCGAACGCGCCGAGGGCGGAACGCTCCTCCTAGACGAAGTGACCGAAATGGCCCCGGAAATGCAGGTCCGTCTCTTGCGGGTGCTGGAAACCGGGCGCTTTACTCGAGTTGGCGGTGAGGGCGATTTGCGCGCTGATGCCCGGATCATCGCCGCAACCAATCGTGATCCTCGGGAGGCCGTACGTGCCGGGCAACTGCGCGAGGATTTGATGTATCGCCTCGCCGTGTTCCCCATCGCCATGCCGCCGCTGCGCGAACGCGACAACGATACCGAGCTCCTGGCCGAGCATTTCTTACACGCTTTGAATGCTGAGGAGGGCACCTCGAAGCGCTTTTCGCGGGCCGCTATCATCACTATTCGCACGCACCGTTGGCCTGGGAATGTGCGGGAGTTGAAAAACGCCGTTCAGCGAGCGTTTATTCTCGCCGACGAAGTCGTGGATCTTGAGCTCGCAGGTCTCGCCTGCCCACCGCCGGAAGGAGATTCCTTGCGGTTTCTCGTCGGTACGCCGCTTGCGGAAATGGAACGCCAGGCTATTTTTGCGACGCTTGACCTGTGCGACGGGAACAAACGCCGATGTGCCGAGATGCTCGGGGTCAGTTTGAAGACGCTCTACAACCGGCTTGCCGCATACCACTCGGGTAGCGCAGTTCAATCGGGCCGAGTTGAGCTCTCCGCAGCGACACGCCTTTGATGGTGGAATCACTTTGCGTATTGCTGCGCGACTGCTCTCGCTCCTAGCCGCTCGATGATCAGAATTCTCGTCGCCGACGATCACGCAATCGTCCGCGCTGGTTTGAAGCAATTCATCGCGGATCAACCCGATATGGAGGTCGCGGGTGAGGCAGCGACCGGGTCGGAGGCGATTTCACTCGTTCGGGCACGGGAGTTCGACGTTCTTTTGCTCGACATCTCGATGCCTGATAAGAACGGCATCGATACCTTGAAATCAGTCAAGCAGATTCGTCCGGAGATGCCGGTCTTGATGCTTTCCGGCTACGCGGAGGATCAATACGCGGTGAATCTGTTACGCGCCGGGGCATCGGGGTATCTCAACAAGGAGGCAGCGTCGACGCAACTGGTCGGGGCGATTCGCACCGTTGTTCGCGGGCGTAAATTCGTGAGTCCCTCGCTTGCCCAGATCTTGGCTAACGGCGTGACCGGCGACGCGGACCGGCCGCTGCACGGAGAGCTTTCGCAGCGCGAATTTCAAATTTTTTGCAAGTTGGCTGCAGGTGCAGCAGTCTCGAAAATTGCCGACGAGCTCCATTTGTCGGTCAAGACCGTCAGCACCTACCGGACTCGAGTTCTGGAAAAGATGGGGATGAAATCCAACGCTGATCTCACCTATTACGCCATCAAGAATGGGCTCATTGATTAACGGCAGCGTTGTAACCGACAACCGCGATCACGTTGTCGGCAGTCGATTCATAGTTGCCTGTGCCTGTCGGACAAAGGCGGACACTTAGACGCGGAGCGTGCTGATGACGCCGGCGCGCTGCCTTAAAGAAACTCGACAAAAGGGCTCTTGATACGTCACGTGCAAACAGGTCACCAACTCCGCGTTCTCCTAATCGAGGATTCACCGATCATTCGTTCGCGGTTGGTCGAAGCGCTTTCTGAGATTCCCAACGTCGAAGTGACTGGTCAAGCCGAGAATGAGTCAGATGCGCTTGTTTTGTTGCGACAGCATAAATGGGATGCGGTCGTTTTGGACCTGCAACTTCGTGGAGGTACCGGGCTCGGCGTCTTAAAAGGCATTGGCGGAGCGCGGTCGCCGGGTGCGAAGGTTATCGTGTTTACAAACTATGCGTTCCCGCAATATCGAGACCGTAGCTTGTCGCTTGGCGCCGATTACTTCTTCGACAAGGCGCGCGAATTTCACCGTGTTCGGGAAGTGCTGGAAGACATGGCCAAGGAATCGTCGGGGTTACACTGACAACGCCGTTGTAGCATTTTCACGATCGCCTGGCAGCGATTGCCGGAAGCATGCGGGCTGTCGTGTTAACAGGATGAATTGATTAATTTTGTGAGTGGCACGTTGCGTGCATGTAGGCATCCGCAGGATCGCACGCAATTTCAACCGCGACTTGAGTCGCTGATGGGTGAAAGGAGACATGATGCAGAAGATCATCGCTATCGTCATTGCCAGCGCATTCGCATTACTGGCAGGCTGCAACACGGTTGAGGGTTTCGGGACCGACGTCAAAGGCGCCGGCAGGGGTATCGAAAAAGCGGCTGACAAAGCAAAGTCGAACTGACCAACCGCTCTGATCGTATCGAGCGCCGCGTGGTATAAATCACGCGGCGCTTTTTTTTCACTGGACCCGAGTGAACGCACCAGCGGCAAGTGCTTCTGAGATGTCCGTCGGGCTACCTGCGGCGCCCGCGTCTGAAACGCGTCTTGCCGATCCCGCGTCGTCCGGACTGACCGCCGCACCAGCCGCACCCGCTGCGGAGATCGCGGCACCGAGCGATGTTGTTACCGCCACAACGCCGGTAGTCACACCCGATGGTAAAACCGCTCGGCGCATGCGCGCGAGCGAGATCGCACTCATCATCCTGGCCGCGATCGCCGTGGTGGCAGCGGCGAAACTCGCCGAAGCGGTCCTGGTTCCGGTCGTCGTCGGAATCCTGATTAGCTACACGTTGCGCCCGCTGGTGACCGGTCTCGAACGGCTGCATGTGCACCGCGCGGTTGGCGCGGCCGTCGTCTTGATCGCACTGACTGGTCTATTGACGGGCATTGTGTATTCATTGCGCGACGAAGCAACCGAAGTCATCGCCGATCTGCCGCAGACCGCGCGGAAGCTGCGCGTGGCGGCGTACACAGCCACGCGCGACTCCGACAGCCCGATGGCCCATGTGCGCGAGGCTGTCGCGGAAATCGATCAAGCGGCAGCGGATGCAGCGGGAAAGAAGCCGACGACGCAAGCGCCTCCCCCCGCCCCGGTTGTCGCGGAGGCGCAAACCTTCATCGGTACCCAGACGGCAAAAATTCTGGGAGTGTTGACACAGCTCGGGATGGCGGGGCTGCTCGCGTACTTTGTGCTCGCGGCCGGCGATACGTTCCGGCGCAAGGTGGTGCATCTCGCGGGCCGTTCGCTTGCCAAGCGTCGCGTGACCGTCGAGATCCTGAATGAGATCGACGCTCAGGTTTCGCGCTACATGGGAATTCTCTTGTTGACCAACGTGCTCATCGGGTTGGCGACCTGGCTCATCCTGGCTGCCTTCGGAATGGAGGGAGCCGCGATCTGGGGTGCCGTAGCAGGCATCCTGCACATCATTCCCTATGCTGGCACGGCGATGACGGCCGTCGTTGTCGCGGTGGCGTCATTTCTGCAGACCAATAGCTTGGGCGACGCTGCGATCGCCGCGTCCGCGGTCACTTTGGTCGCGACGATCATTGGGATGGGGCTCGCGACCTGGTTGCAGGGCCGCGCCAGTCGCATGAACGCGGTCGCGGTCTTTATCGCGGTGATCTTCTTTGGCTGGCTGTGGGGCGGATGGGGGCTGTTGCTTGGAACCCCGCTGCTCGCTGTGGCGAAGGCGATCGCCGACCGCATCGACGACATGTATGGGATCGGCAAATTACTTGGCGGCGAGGAGGTCAAGCCGAAAGAGGCACAGCCAGCGGCCTAGTGGCCGCGCGTAGATCCTGGGGAATCGGGGTCGGATACGTAACGTAACAAAGGAGGATTCCGGACAGGCCGTTCCAGCGGCTGTTACGGTATCTGACCCCTGATTCTCTTGAGCTTCCTTAGTGCATACCTGCGACCGCCGCAGCGGCAGGCGTTACCACTGCACCTCGCATAACTTGTGAGAAGTTTTCCTTGCGCGGTTCAAGCGCGTCGCGCAATTCAACATAGAGTGTATGTGCCTTCGCCCGATTGTCGCGCGTTCGGTTGCACACGAATACATCCACCGTGACCGATCCGAATTCGGGCCAGGTGTGAATGGCCAAGTGCGATTCAGCGAGCAACACAGTCCCCGTTACGCCACTTGGCGCGAACTGATAAAACGACTCACCAACCGCTGTCAATGCGGAGCGGTCGACCGCGGCCAGACAACATGCGCGCAACCGCTCTGCGCTTTTGAGCAACTCCGGCGCGCCTTTGCACTGGTACCACTCGGCAAGCAAATGAATGCCGCCACCGAAGGTTTCTTCGACGTCGCCAATGACGACTTGCACCTCGCGTCTCATATGACGTGTCGAGCGGGCAACCGGCTCTCGCATCACCGCGAATGAGCCGGCTTGCCCGTTCTGAAGTGCGTTAGCGAACGCTGCCGCGACGGATCAAATTGACGATCGCCAGCAGGATGATCGCACCCAAAAACGAGATCAATAAGCCCGGGATGCTGAAGTTATCCTGGTTGATCGTGGAGACGCCGAAGAGCGGTGCGAGAAACCAACCGGCGAGCAGTGCGCCAACGATGCCGACGATCACGTTCAACAGCACCCCCTGCTGCGCGTCCGTCCGCATGACTTTGCTCGCGAGCCACCCAAGGATACCGCCTACGACGATCCAAATAATGAAGTTCATGGTTGGTTCCTCCAGCTTGAACTAGCACGCCGAAAGTGGCGTAGCTCTTTCCTCGCAAGTTGCGTGCCGTTGCGCGAAACATCTATTTTCGCTCTGTGCGGGCCGATTAGAGCGCGCCAAATCCAAATCCTGGCAGAGAGTTTCTGCCCAAGCTTTTTGTAATTCGTACACGCCTGCTGAAGTGGTAGTCCTGCGCGGGCGCCCACAGCGCGCCGAAAGAATATTGACCTTCAAATAAAGCTTGACCGGCTGCGATACATTGACAGGCTTGGACGCTCGGTCCAATTTCGAGGGGAAGAAAATGTCGCGAGCAGTCTGGAAGGGCGCAATTGTCTTTGGCTTGGTTCACGTGCCGGTCGAGCTCATCCAGGAGCGAAAGACAACAATTTAGACTTTGATTGGATCGATCAGCGCGACATCGCGCCGGTCGGCTATCAACGTATCAACAAGGTGACGGGCAAGGTCCTGCACGCGGACAACATCGTCAAGGGCTACGAATACGCAAAAGGACGTTACGTTACGCTCTCGATGAGGATTTCCGTTTAGCAAATCCGAAAGCGACGCAGGCCGTCGAGATTGTCACGTTCGTCAATGCGGGCTCGGTGGCTCCGCAGTTTTTCGAAACGCCGTATCGGCTCGTACCGGGCAAGCGGGGCGAGAAGGGCTACGCGCTCCTCCGAGAGGTGCTTAAGAAATCCGGAAAGATCGGCATTGCGCAGGTCGTGATCCGTACCAAGCAGCATCTCGCAGCGGTGTTCCCGCTCGACAAACTATTGCTTCTGGAAACGCTTCGTTACCACGACGAAATTCTTACCGCGAACGAATTGTCGCTACCCACGCTCAAATCAGCCAACGTTTCGGAGAAGGAACTTAGTCTCGCCACCCGTCTCATCGACGACATGACCGAAGCCTGGAAGCCTGCGGTCTACCGTGACACCTTCCGTGACGATCTAATGCGGCGCATCGAGCAGAAAGTGAAAAGGGTTAAAGGTCAGGTGGTAGCGCAACAGGACGACGAAGCTAGCCCCGCCGAGGGCGGTGCGCAGGTCATCGATCTGATGGCGGCTCTCACGAGGAGCCTCGCGGGGAAGAAAGGAAAAGCGGCCGCCGCAAGCGGAGCGGTTACTCGGGATAAATCGATAGCGAGCAAAAAGCCGCCCGCGCGCAAACGCGCTTGACGTGTGGTGTCAAGCGCGTTTTACGCCTTCTGCGAAACGCACGCTCTATGGGATGCCGCCGATTGCGACGTCAACGCGATAAGCGGCCGATGAGGTAACCGAGCGCAAGCGCCGCGCCGACTGATACGAGAGGTTGGGCCCTGACGTAGGTGCTGCAGGTTTCGGCCCATTCGGACGACCGATCACGAATCTCCAGCGTCTTCTGTTCCGCCCATTCAGCGGCAGGTGTGGCCTTGCTCACAACCTTGTCTATCGTTTGATGAACCGCCCGCGACATGCGGTCGACGGCTGGTCCGGTGCGATCGACCATCCGGTCTACCGTCTCATGCGCCTTGTCGGCAGTTTGCTGTGCCCGGTCTGCGGCAGCACTGCCCATGGATGGGCTGGAGCTCATGCCACCGCTAGGATTCATAGTGCCTGTGTTCGGATTCATGTCTTCTCCTGTCGTTGTTTGCGCCCGATGAGGGCATATTACTCCGGCTACATTGTCTTATGTCGCCTGGAAGCTTCCTAAGGCTGCGGTCGGCGAATCGCCCGTCATGCCGCTCGCAAGCGCTGGTCCAACGGCTCGCCGTACGCGTGCAGGCGGTTGTACAGAGTCTTCAAGCTAACTCCGAGGATCGCCGCGGCCTGGCTCTTGCTTCCATCGACCGCGTGCAACGTCGCCATGATGAGGCTTCTTTGGGCGCTTTCCAGCGATGTGCCTACGGGGATCACGACGTGCTCCGCACTTACTGGGGCGACACCCCGCCGTATCTTTTCAACAGCATCGTCCATATGTAGCTCGATCACCCGATCGCTCAAGACGAAACTCCGCTGCAGGGCGTTGCGCAACTCCCGCACATTCCCTGGCCAAGGATAGGCCTCAAGTGTCGCTTCGACATGCGGCGGAAGATTTTTCGCCGTTCCGGCGTCATGATTCATGTCTTCCAGAAAGTGCTTTGCGAGCAACGTGACGTCACGACCTCTGTCCCGCAATGGCGGCAAGTGGATCGGGACAACCGAAAGTCGAAAATAGAGATCCTCGCGCAGCTTCCCGTCCGCAATGGCTTCTGCCGGTTCGCGATTGGTTGCAGCGATGACTCTCACATCCGTATTCAGATCATCCAGATCAGCCTCACCGCCTACCCGACAGAATCGTCCACATTCCAGAACCCGCAGGAGCCGCACCTGCATTTCGAGCGACATCTCGGTGATCTCGTCCAGGAATAGCGTGCCTCCGCGAGCGCGTTCAAAACAGCCTTGGTGCATACGCGCTGCGCCGGTAAAGCTGCCGCGTTCGTGGCCAAACAATTCACTCTCGATCAGGCTCTCAGTCACCGCCCCGGAATTGACGGCGACAAATGCGCCATCGCGCCGATCGCTCAGCCCATGGACCGTCATCGCGGCGAGCTCTTTTCCCGTTCCGCTCTCGCCGACGATCAGCACACTTGCCATCGACGGTGCAACCTTCGCGATGCGTCCAAAGACTGCAAGCATCGAGTCATGCGCGCCCAGCAACGCGCCGAACTGAATTAGCCCTGCAGCAGTCTCAGATAGCTGAGGCGATGATACTTGCGCGGGTTCCGTGTACGCCGGAAGGTTGTTCACGTGCTGCAAACCGCGAGGCCACTGGGCCGTGCCCAGTTGGTTGGACCTCCACTCATTCACCATGTTGCCCGCTCCCCAAAGTAACGCTGATAGCCTGCCAGGGATGATGATGTTGCGATCGGCAAGGGTGTCCTATCGTGTGGTTGCGCATTTTTCTGTGGGAATCAGAATGGAGACAAGTAGGACGCATCCTTACAATGGTGCGCGGCAAAAACAGCCGACGTTGCTTCTACAATGGGCGAGGCGCCGAATTACAAAAGACAGCGAAGCGATGCACGATAAGCCATTGAAAAGTGAGGTATCGTCTAATGGCACGCCCCTTGCCTCTCACCGCCAGTCCTGAAGCGAGATAGCCTAAAGTGATCCAGTTCGAAATCGGCATATACGTCGTGATCCATCAATTGAACGGGTCACGGGCTCCCCGTCCGATGCCCCTTGAAAGTGGTTTTTCCAACGATGTCGCCTATCGGATGCTAGGTCTCCATTCGCCGTCCGAAACGAGCGAGTGCTATTTGATGTTGGCGAACGATCGCGACGAATTGTGGTTTATCTCCAATCGGCATTGCCGTTTTCATAAGATCTTGGAGGCGGGGTGTCCGCCGCTGCCGCGCTTTGCGTTGCAGGCGACTGCGCTACGGCACGCAACATAAGCGTAATATTCCAGTCCCAGAATTGATCGTGATTCGGAGCTATGGTGTCGTCTCCTTCGCTCAGCGACCATCCAGCGCCTTCTTGTGCGCTCCTCGCGCCCGCGACCGCTTTTACAGGTCAAACCGGCGAGCCCGCGCCCACGGCGCGTTGCCGAGGACGCCAGGAGCCGGAGGTCAATCGTGCGCGACGCCTGTGCGAGCCATGGGGTCGCCTCGAATGGGTCGTCTCGCAGGTCGATGAGCGCGGCTTCGCGCCAACCTACTACGTCCTCACCCCTAATCCCGCGACTGCCCATGTCTATGCGAGCGCAGGGATCACTTTGACTGAAGGGGCCCGCGTCGTGTTCGACGCTGTCTCACTAAGACCGCTCGCCTTACTTCCGCCTGCGCGGGTGTGTGCGACCGAACCGTCATCAGACTTACCCTGCGGCTTTAATCCGTACTGGGACATCCGCTAGCGCCGGCAGGAAGTCTCATACAGCGATTGCACGCTGCTCGACGGCTATGGCGGTTCCTTCTCGAATCCATTGAGCGACCTAAGCACCTTGTCCGCAGCGCTGGAGGTGCCGCCGGTGCCGCGCGTCCGACTCAACTATAGCGTCGAGCTCACCTATGAGGTCTGTTCGCCGGCCGTGTTTGCGTTCAACGTTCACGCGGCGCAAACCGACCAACAACGTATTCTGGCCGAACACTACGAGATCACGCCGCGGCGTATCAGTCGTCTCGAGTGCGAGTCATCGACAGGAAATCGCGTTCTGCGTGTCGAGGTAGATCCGGGACCCTTCCGGATGACTTACCGAGCTAGCGTCGAACTGGCGCCTCACTTCACTTCGCCTGACGCGATAGGGTCTAACGCCATCGCGGATATTCCGATCGACGCGTTTCGTTACCTGCGCACCAGTCGCTATTGCCAGGTCGACAAGTTGACCAAGGTCGCATGGTTCGAATTCGGGCAGATGGAGCGCGGCTATGGCCAGGTTGCCGCGATTCGCGATTGGGTGCAGCGGCGCACCGTGTTCCAGCCGGGCAGCTCCAACCACGGCACGTCGGCACTTGAAACTCTGACCGAGCACTCCGGGGTTTGCCGCGACTTTGCTCATTTGATGATTGGCTTTTGTCGTGCGTTGAATTATCCAGCGCGATTTGTCACCGGCGTCGATTATGGCGCAGCCCCAGCCTTGGGGCCTCCCGACTTTCATGCTTACGTTGAAGTTCTGCTGGATTCGCGGTGGTACTTATTCGATCCAACCGGGATCACGATACCGACGGGGCTGCCCCGAATCGGCACCGGCACAGATGCCGCGGATGCCAGTTTCGCGACGATATTCGGGAGCGTTCGATCTGGCATGCCGCTCGTTGAGTTCTTTGCAGACAACGATCCCGCCAACGGTATCGGTCTTCCGCAGCCGACGTTGCTCGCGATCTCGCTCGCCCAAGCTTAGCCCGGAAAGGAGCTGTCCACGGGTCGAGAGGCGCATCGACGGCCGTCCCGAGAATGGCGTCGCGACAAAAGGAACGAGTGAAAGGTACGAGAGATCGGCAATTCACTTGTCGTCTCTGTCCTACAGCCCCTCGCGATTTACATGAAAACGCGCTTCGAAATTGCGATCCTGTGACCCTGACTCCGTACCAACCTATTGAATTTTTAACACAATGTCCCTGGCATGCGGATTGCGCGTATCCTCAACCTCTCGGGCGGTTGGCGCCCGATCAATGCTAGGGAGCGCGAGAGATGAATTGGGATCGGATCGAAGGAAACTGGAAGCAATTAAAAGGAAAGGTCAAGGAGCACTGGGGTGATTTGACCGATGACCATATCGACGTCATCGCCGGCAAGCGCGATCTGCTTGTCGGCAAAGTGCAAGAGCAATACGGAATTTCCAAGGACGAGGCGGAAGCCCAAGCGGAATCGTTTGGTAACGAGATTCGCGACGAAGACTTTCAGGTGAGGAGATGATCATGTCAAAGCTATTAACGGCCCTTATTGCCGCTGCAAGTTTCAGTATCGCTGGTGCGGCGAGTGCGCAGACGACCGCCCCGGGGGTTCCGGCGACGATGCCTGCGAAGACCAGCGCGACGATGTCGAAGGACAGCTACAACGCCGAGCGTGATCGCGCTTCCGCCACGTATAAGGCTGACCGAGAGCGTTGCTCAGCGATGACGGCGAACGCTAAAGACGTCTGCATGGCGGAGGCCAAAGGCAAGGAAAAAGTCGCAAAGTCGGACGCAGAGGCGGCATATAAGAACACCCCGCGAGCCCGCGAGAATGCGCGCATGGCCAAGGCTGATATGCAATACAACGTGGCCAAGGAGAAGTGTGACGATCTGTCTGGAAACCCCAAGGACGTGTGCGTCAAGGAAGCCAGAGCCGTCTACACCAAGACGAAGGCAGATGCCAAGGTTGAGCGCGTAGCAGCCGACACGAGCCGAACTGCGAGTGACAAGAAAATGGAAGCCCGCAAGGATGCTACTGAGGACAAGCGCGACGCCGACTACAAAGTTGCGGTTGAAAAATGCGACGCCATGAGCGGCGCGGCTAAAGATAATTGCGTGCGCGACGCGAAGGTCAGGTTCCGTAAGACTTAAAATCGGCTCCCTCGCCGATCCCGGTTGGGCGCAACGCCCAACTGGATCGGTAACTCAAGCCGGGGCTATTTCGGTCCCGGTTTTTTTTTCCTCGCTACGCCGCAGCGGCAGATCAACTTTGATGATCGTCCCCCCCGCTGGCCGGCGGGCGATGGAGAATTCGCCATCGAACGCGCGCACGCGCTGGCGCATTCCGGCGATGCCATGTGACAGGCGGTGATCGGAAGCGCGCTCGGGAATACCTACTCCGTCGTCCTCGATGGTCAATGAAGCGCGGTCCGCGGTCAACTCGAAGTTGACCGTCACGTTTTTTGCCTGCGCATACTTGACAACGTTGGTCAGCGCCTCCTGAAGAATCCGATACAGGGCGATCGATTGCGAAGGCGGCATCCCGCTATCGTCGCCATCCGGCAAACTGATCTGGCAATCGAGCTTCGCTTTATCGCAGACTTCGTGCAATTGCCACTCCAACGCGGCGCTCAATCCCAGGTTATCGAGCAATGTAGGGCGCAGCTCTTCAATGATGCGCCGCTTGATATCGACGCCGTCGTCCAGCGTGCCCAACGCCCGCTCGAGCTTCGCTGAGTTTTCCGGGTCTTTACGCCGTATCCGATCCTGGACCCACGCCACATCCATCTTCGCGCTGACGAGAATGCTGCCCAGTTCGTCGTGAATGTCCCGCGCGAGCTTCGCTCTCTCGGTTTCCTGGATGACATGCAAATGCGTGGACAGTTCGGCGAGTTCGGCGGTGCGCTCGCGTATCTCCCGATCGAGCCGATCTCGCTCCCCCGAGACTCGACGCCGCTGTTCCTCGCGCGACGCAATTTCGCGACGCGAGAGAATCCACACGACCACCAGAAGCGCCACGGTGAAGGCCGTCATCATGAACATTCCGAGGCGCGCAAACTCGATGTCCTCGTTCCAGCGTTCGACGCCAGTCGAGACCTGGCGCTCGAGCTCGAGCTGCAATTGCTCGTACTCCGCGCGCAGTGCATCCATGGTTCTTTTGCCGTTACCGGTGTTGATGACAGCGAGCGCGGCATCCCGGTTGCCGCCATCGAACAGCGCAATCGTCGACTCGAGTTCAAACAGCTTGTTGCCGGCAAGCGTGTTCAAGCGCGTCAGTCGATCGGATTGCTCCATCGTGCCGTGCGAGCGAACCAAGCGCAGCAACTCGCGGAACGATGCCTGGTATCTCTCGGTGGCAGCCTTGTAGGGTTCGAGGTACTCGGGATTTCCGGTCAAAAGATACCCGCGCTGGCCAGTTTCGGCGTCGACGACCACGAGGAGTACTACGATTAGGGCAGACTGCGTCGCAAGATTTCCTGACGCGGCGCGGTTCTGCATGTCCAAGCGATTGAAACCAAGCGCGGCATACGCCATGACGACAAGCGAAAGCACGATCCCCGACAACAACGGCGCCACGATTTTCAGCGGCAGCGAGCGCGGGACGAACGGGATTGGCATGAGCGTAAAGTTGGTATTGAGCGACCGAGCCTTCGGTGCTTGGTCTGCCGGCGCGATCGTCGAGCTGCATCGGCGTCGTCCTACAAGCGTTTAGGCCACTCGCAACGGTGCTAGGTTACACGTTCGGGCTATGATGGGTGCGTTCGTACTCGTCGTACGCGCTTGTGCCGATGTTGAAGCTCGCGCTCCTATTCTTCGTCCTTTCCATCTTCGCGGGTCTAGTCGGTTTTACCGGAATCGCGGGTTTGCTATCTATCCTTGCTGCTGGGCTTTTCTTTATTTTCGTCGTCTTGTTCGTGATCCTTCTCTTATTGGGCGTGATGGGAGGCAAGAAATAGAAGGAATCGGCGGCCGGGGTAAGCGCCCCGAACGCGCATCGCGTTCAATGATTCGCGCACTGCGTCCCCGCACTGCGTCCCAACGGGCAGTGCAGCTCACGAAGTGCCGTAGCGCGTAAAGCGCTACTCGACCGCGGTCAGCGCGGTACTTGCGACGTTTCGACCGCTACGCTCTGCGGCGCCAGGCTTCCACCTTCGTCTTCCCAAGTACTGATCTCACGCTTCGGCGTGCGTGGCTTGCGCGTGTATCGGCCATCCAACCATCTCTTGACCGCCAACGAAGCTGTCGTGGCGACAACCGCTAGAGCAGCGGCCTTTAAGAAACCTTTGATCACAAGATCCTCGCGTAGCTCATTTCCCGGGGCTATTTCTTAGCGTCGCGCGATGGCGACGAATGGCTATCGCCCTGACCGGCCATCGGCATCGATTTGGATTCTTCTGCTTTGGACATCGCCTTCAGAGGATCGGGGGAGGGCGTGTCCTTCGCGGTTGGGGCGCCTTCCGCCGCCTTGGGCGCTGGCATCGGCGCAACGGAAGTCGCGGGAGCAGTATCAGCGGGGGCGGCTGTCATCTTCGGCGGTGCGGGCTGCGTGGAGGGGACCGCACTTCCGGTATGGTTCGGAGTGCGATTATCGCGCGTGTCGCACGCCGTCAGAGCGGCGCTTATCGCGATGATGGCTAAAATCGAAGTGGCGTATGTCATCCCAGGGCTCCCTATGGTTTACGCATTGAATATCTCGTGAGCGAGCCAATCGTAGATCTTCAGCGCGCTAGTGCACGCCGAAATCAATGTCGCCGCAATAGGAGGAATGTTAGCCTGAAGCGAGCAGGGGCCACACCCTGGTGTGCGCATTTGCGTGTAGGACCCGACCGACGTACACGAACCCTGCTTGCTCCTACAGCGGAATAGGTGGTTAGGGTACGCAGCCGGCGCTTACTGCTCGTTAGAATAATTTTCGGCTCGTTAGGATGATTTTCGAGAATCGAGCTCGGTTGACCCGCGTTTTCCAACATTAAATCATCGCGCCTCTAGAACGGTGCCAACAGCTAAGGAATGCCATGGCGATTTTTTCGAACGCCCGCGCACGTGCTCGCGACGCAGGGCAAGAGGTGCACGACGAACTGGAGCCCAGCGCCAATAAGTTAACGCGCGACTTCCGCACACTGGTGATGGGCGCGGAAGCGTTGCTGCGTAAGGCGCAAACGCTCTCCGGCGACGGCGCGGTTGCTGCCCGTTCCGAGGTTGAACGAAAGATGGCCGATGCGCGGTCGACGCTCGAAGACCTGCGGCATGCGACCGCTCAACGCACTGGCCAGGCGATCGATTCCACTGCCGGTTTCATTCGGCGCGATCCGTGGACGGCTGTCGGGATTGCCATTGCTGCTGGCGTCGTGATTGCAGTGCTGGCGACTCGCCGCTCGTAAAAACCTCGCGGCGAGGTACAATATCCCACGACGGCGAAGGCCGTTTTGGTAAAACGCACCGATCGAAAAACCGGGGGGTGATCTGGTCTCGACGGGGGTTGCAAAGCAGATTGGGGCATGCCGAGGCGCTCAGTCCTCGTAAAACTCTGGCAATCGCAAATTTAACTGCGAACGACGAAACATACGCTCTGGCGGCTTAATCCCGCCGGACCTCGCACCGGGTGGCGCTCAGCCCGGGTGACGTAGCTCGAAAGGCCGTAAGGTCTTAACAGCCAATCACTGCGAGGACATTTCGAGCGATCGCGTGCGCCCGGGTCACTTGGGCGACACGCTAAAGCTAGGTGACTGGTTCTGCCGCCGTGTGGCCGTCAACGGCGTTGGGACGAGAGCTAGAATGACTGCCTAAGCATGTAGGCCCGACTGTAGAGTGCTTCCGGACGCGAGTTCGATTCTCGCCACCTCCACCACTTGCAAGAATAGAAAGCCGCCTCGGGCGGCTTTTTCTTGTCTTTTCATAGTGCGTAGCCGTTCGGCGCTGTTCTTGCGTGTTCGCCCGTAACCGCGTACTCAGGAGGTAAGTAGGAGGTAAGAAACGCTGACACGATCGAGGCGCAACTTAATCATATCGTCGGGAACAAAGTAGCGGCTGCATATGACCGCGCGCAATGGCTGGCGCTACGGCACGATCTCATGCGCTGGTACGGACAGCAATTGATTACGGCGCGTGATGGTGCAGCGCTAACGCACCCGGTTTCCTGATGGCCAAGCTGGTAATTACAATGAGTCGCCAGACGCGCATGGCGAGTGATATCGGTAACGCGCAATGCACCGCGATGTCAGTGCTGCGCAGACACCGAATCGCACCTACGGACGCGGCGATCGGCGGAGTTACGCTGGGACGAGTTCTACAAGATCGAATTGACAACCCTCTCCCATTTCCAAGGTGCCAAGTCGGACGACGTGACTTGGCGGCAGTTTGGCAACGGTCTAGAAGTTTGCAGCGCCTTTTTCGTTCTCAAGGCTTCATTCGAGTGCCGAAAGGCTTTGGGCTTGGGTGATGGCTGCAGACGATGCGCGGATCACAAGCGAACTAGCAGGGCGGGTTGTAGTTCCGGCCCAACAGCTGGGGGATGCGATGGAGCGGCTCGCGCGTGCCAGCGCCAACATGGCGGCGGCTAACGCTTGGGCGAAAGGCATGGGCGCGATCGCAGGCCCGCGCGAGCGTAGCGACGCCGAAGAGGCCGAGCGAAAAAACAAGCTGTTTGCGCAGAACTCCCACGCTGGAATCGCAACACCGCTCATGCGACCTTTCTGTGGGTGGAATGCGTAGGAATCGTTGGCGATAGCGTCGCTGGGCGCTTGAAACCGGCGGCAAAAGTCTACGTAGATAAAGGGTTCTGAACCTTCGATGCTCGATGCCTATTTTTTCGCGGCGAGTGCCTTAGCCATTTGCTCATGGTGCTGTATCGTCGGCAGCGTTTTTTCCGCGAAACCTCGCAACTCCGCGTCTTTTCCATTCTTGGTTTGACCTTGAAACAGCTTGACAACGGCGCCGTGGTCCTTGACACCCGCTTCGCTGACGTAAACACGGTCGAACGCCGGCCCTTGCAAGGTCTGCAACCGTGCCGCTAGTTTTTTGTGCGCGGCGTCCGGCTCGGCAGGGAGCGTGACCCCCTTCGCGCGGGCTATCTGCTCAAGCTCCTGCCCGGCCTTGCTGTGATCCGTAATCATTTGCTCGGCAAACTTCTTCACTTCAGCATTGGAGCTACGAGACGTCGCGATCTTGCCGGCTTCGACCTCGGCATGCCCGGCCTGGGCTGCTTTGCTGGCGAAGGTCTTATCCAGCGATGTCCAGCTCGCGCCTTTAGCAGGCATAGACGGAACCCTGGGCTTCGGAGATGTGGCCTGCGGGTCCTTGGACGTACCTTGAGCGAATGTCGCAAAAGGAACGCTTGCCAATACGCCTAGCAAAAGAACGACTTTCAATCGGGTCTTCTTGCGCATGATTCCTCCATGAAATTTGAAATTGCTTCGCGTCAGTTCAGGGACACGAACCCCTCCCAGCCAACTCAAAGCTGCTGTCCGTGGACGATATGCGACGCGAAGATAGGGTTTGGATCAGTGGGGCGACGCTACGGCTGTGAGAAAAAGACTCTCGCGCCGGGCACTGTTCTTCGAGACCTCATGCTCCGAGCAGTCCGAGATGGCACGCAGTTGGGTTGTGCAATTAACAAGAAAGGCGGTATCCGCAGCGGCCGCTTTGAGGACACTAGCGTGCCGGGGATGTTTGGCGCCGGCAGTATCATCCAAGATGTTCAACTAGCATTCGTCGCGGCCGCCGAAGGCACGCGCGTTGCGCTCGGCATCAACCGTGCTCACAAGCGAAGATTTCGATCGACGAGCGTGCAAAGCATCGCGGATCCGGCAGTGGACGATAAAGAGGGTTGCACGCCGCCGGCCAAGCTGTGACGTTTTTTTGGCGCAACTTAGAGCCGCCGCGCCTAGACTCCGTTTTAAGGGTTACCTCCCTAGACACCGGGGGGATCCATCTCTCGCGCGAAATGACGATGCTGCGCTATCGCTTCGATGAAGCCGCGAAGGGCTTTGGCGGCATTCTCGTCGCGGGAGAAAATGAGGCCGGGATCGGGATCGCCGCTGGGCAACGTCGACGGTATTCCGGCGTTTTCGAGCAAATCGCTGCCGGCGCCAAGCGCCAAAATCGGCTTGCAATGACGGTATTGTTCCTTGATGAACTCGAGCGCCTGGCCGAGCTTGCCTAAGGCGACCGCCGCCGCATCTCCCGAGGGCACGACCAGCGCGTCGTAGAGCGCCGCTCCCGCTGCCTCCATCGTGACTTCCACTTCGAGCGACTCGCCCTTGGCGCTGCGCACTCTGCCGAGCCGCGCGCCGACGATTCGCGGCACGGCTCCACGTGCGCCAAGCGCCGCGTAAATTTCCTTAACTGCGTCGCCGTCTACTCCGTCTGCTACCAGAATCGCAACGTACCGCATCTCGATTCCGCCATCGCCCGGGCGCGCGAAAAGTGACAGCGCTGACGAGACAGTAACCTCGGGCGCGGGCGGGTGCTCCATCGCTCTGGGCTGACGCGCGGGCATTTCCATGCCGAGTGCTTCGGCCAGCGGCTGCGCCAGATCGTCGGCGACGTTGGCCAGCATCGCCACGACGCGTTCGCGGATCGCTGGCGTTTGCACCTTGGTGAGCTCGAAGCGAAACGCTCCTATGATGTGTGCTTTCTCCGGCGGCGTCTGACTGTTCCAGAACAGCGTCGCCTGCGCATAGTGTTCGGCGAAACGCTCAGGCTTCCCGCGCACCTTATCTTCCAGCGTGGGTTCCGGAAACGACGTAAATCCTTGCATTCCTGCCTGGAATGGACAACCGCCGCCTAGTGTATTCGGTTCATACGCGACTTTGCCGCGGGGAATGGCCTGCCGATGCATGCCGTCGCGCTGGTTGTTGTGCACCTGCGCGACAGGTGAATTGATCGGAATCTCGTGGAAGTTGGGGCCACCCAATCGCGATATTTGCGTATCGACATACGAGTGAATGCGGCCAGCGAGCAGAGGATCGTTGGAGAAGTCGAGGCCCGGCACGATATGCGCAGTGCAAAAGGCAACCTGTTCGGTTTCGGAGAAAAAATTGTCGGGATTGCGGTTGAGCACCATCCTGCCGACCGGCGTTACCGGGACCAGCTCTTCCGGGATCAGCTTGGTCGAGTCCAATACGTCAAAGCTAAAGCCCTCGGCTTGCTCCGGCGTGAAAATCTGCATGCCGAACTCCCATTCGGGAAACACTCCGGCCTCGATTGCTCCCCATAGGTCGCGGCGATGAAAATCGGAATCCCCACCGGAAATCTTGACCGCCTCGTCCCAGACCAGCGAGTGCGTACCTGCGAGGGGTCGCCAGTGAAACTTGACGAAACGCGAGTCCCCATCGGCATTGACCAAACGGAACGTGTGTACGCCAAATCCTTGCATCATGCGATAGCTGCGAGGAATGCCGCGATCCGACATCACCCACATCAGCACGTGCGTTGTCTCCGGCATTAATGAGGCGAAATCCCAGAAGGTGTCGTGCGCGGTCGCAGCTTGCGGAATCCCGAAGTGCGGCTCGGGTTTCGCCGCGTGGACGAGATCGGGAAACTTCATCGCATCCTGGATGAAAAACACCGGGATATTGTTGCCGACGAGGTCCCAGTTACCCTCGTCGGTATAGAATTTGACCGCGAAACCCCGGATGTCGCGTGCGGTATCGGGTGAGCCGCGCTCGCCTAAGACAGTTGAAAAACGAACGAAGACTGGCGTCCGCTTTCCCGCGGAATTGAAGATGGACGCGCGCGTGTATTTCCCAAGCGGCTCGTAGCATTCGAAATAGCCGTGCGCGCCTGAGCCGCGCGCGTGCACGATACGTTCCGGAATTCGCTCATGATCGAAATGCGTGATCTTCTCGCGCAAGATGAAATCTTCGAGCAGCGCCGGCCCGCGTAGCCCGGCCTTGAGCGAGCTCTGATTGTCTGCAACCTTGACGCCCTGATTGGTGGTCAACGCCTGGCCGCTGGAATCGACACGGACCCGGTCCAGTGGATCATTGCCGGGGTTGACGCCTGGGCGCGGCTGACCCGCTCCGACCTTGTCGGACGGCGTCGATTCAGTGATCGTACTGCCGGCAACCGACGGGTCTGCCGGTTCGACGACCGGCCCCGCTTCCGGCTGGAGCGCCGATTCGCCGTATTCCAGCGCCTTGTTGACGTTGTACGGGACCGCCGCCGTGAGGGACTGCGTGGCCGCCATTTTGGCCGCGACGTCATCGACCGCTGCGGCGAACTTTGCGTCGTCAGGGCGCGCAGGTCCGCCGACGGTCGTACGCGACGTGGTTCGGGAAGTTGAACCTCTGTCAGACGAGGTTTTGAATGAGGGGTTACGGGGGTCGCGTGTCGGCATGCTGGTCCAGTTGGAAGCTACATCCGGGAGTCCATCGCGAATCCAAGACTGATGCGTCTCTGCTACGCCCCGGGATCTGTGTCACCAAGAATGTATTGTGAAGGTGCTTCTACTTATTGCCTCTGAAGCTCCGCCTTCCTGGCGCTTAACGCTGAACCGAGTTCTTTCAGGTCAAGATCAGCCTTCCTGACCTTCGGAAACATTTCCGACTGCTCTTCCTCGACGTGGTGCTTCACGTACTCGCCCAGCACTGTCACCTTGGCATCGAATTGGTCTTCACCCGGCTTCGATTCCATGATTTGTGCAATCAGGTCCTTTACGCTTGCGTGCTCGACGTTGGCTTCATCCATCAGGTCGTCCTCGTCGATTGCGTCGCGCACCGCGGGGTAGAAAATTTCTTCTTCGATTTGCGCATGAATCGTTAGCTCGGTGCAGATTTGCTCGGCCAAGGCCGCCTTCTGCTTGTCCGTTTGCGCCTTGTCGAATTTGTCGAAAAGGCCCTGTACGAGGTCGTGATCTGCTTTGAGCAATGCCAGAACATCTGGGGGGGCGCCTTCTGAGCCCATCTTGGTCGGAGTCTTGCTTTGCGGCATGTGATATTCCTTGGTGACGGGGTGAAGATGGGGAAGTAGGCGCAGGAAGGTACCGCCAATACCGAGGCACGGTCGGTACGTAACCGTACTTATGATGCGAGGCCGCGTCAGCGACGTTCCACCAACGTAACCGCAGGTATTATTGCCTGGCACTTTTCTGGGGCCTTTCTTAGTGCCTCCAATCTCTGAAAGCCGACATGGTCCACGTAGATCGCTCTGCGCTCTCGAGTAAACAAGCAACCGCTCCTTGGCCGCTGCACGTGGGGAACCAGAACCGTCTACTGCAGCTTCTACCCGAGGCGGAACGTGAGCGCGTGCTGGCTACGATGAAACGGGTAGAGACCGCGCACGGCGGGTTCGTGTTCGAACGTAACCAACCGATCTCCTATGTTGACTTTCCGCTCTCCGGAGTCATTTCGATCGTTGTAGAGATGGAGGAAGGCGGGATAGCTGAAGTCGGCACCGTCGGAAATGAAGGTATGGCTGGTCTCCCGCTCCTTCTAGGCGCTGAGCGCAGCCCAAACACGGCTTTCTACCAAGTGCCTGGCGAGACGATGCGTATGTCCGCGGCGGCTTTCCATAAGGAAATAGCAGCTAGGGGACGATTCGAGCGCACGATGCGACTACATGCGCTGTGCTTCCTCAATCAAGTGTCGCAATCTACCGCCTGCAATCGCCTGCATGCAGTCGAGCAGCGCCTATGCAGATGGATTCTCATGTGTCATGACCGGGTCGGTGGCGAGCAGGTCCATCTCACGCAGAACTTTTTAGCCCAGATGTTAGGTGTGCGCCGAGCGAGCGTGAGCGTTGTAGCCGCGACAGTGCAGAAAGCTGGATTCATTCGCTATCGACGCGGCATCATCGACGTCCTGGATCGCGCGGGCCTGGTAGAAAGCTCGTGCGAATGTTACGCGGTCGTTCGTAAGGAATACGAGCGCCTGCTCCACTGAATCAGAAGAGTAGGCCGTATGAACGGTCCCGTACCGACTTGGGCAGTGCGCTCGAGGACAATAGCGCCGCCAGGTCCTGCCTTGTTCCATCGCTTAGCTCTCTTCTGAAGTGCTGGTGAGGGCGACCATCGCTGCGTGCGATGCGAAGCGCGACGTGCGACGTGCAGAAAACGAGCACGCGAGTGCCGATCCGGTGATTCAGGTCGTACCCCCAGTCGACGAGCCTGTCTAAGAACGATGGAGACGCTTGAGGTCCCTGAATCCGCGTTCGACCCCGACTATGCGCCAACCAAGGGGCGCTGGAGCAAGCGCGCCAAACGCAGCGAGCGATGGGTAAAGCCGACGGCTGTTGCGGAAGTTAGCTTCGTCGAATGGACGCCTGGTGGAAGCCTTCGGCACCCGACATTTCATGGAATGCGGCAAGACAAGGCAGCTCGCTTCATTCGACGTGAGTCCGCCGTCGTGGTGCGGACACCCAAACGAACGCCAGCCCGAGCGGTCAAGGTGTCAAACCCAGACCGCATCATCGATCCTTCGACAGGATTCAAAAGGCCGAGCTCGTCAACTATTACGAGGGCGTCGCAGAGCGAATGCTTCCCCATCTGCGCGACCGTCCTACGTCTCTCGTGCGCGGGTGTAAGCCACTCGCCGACAACCGCCCCACGGGCCACCGACAACCGAACCGGGGGCCTTCCTATTAGGAGGAGGCATCGCAGGACCTATAGTCATTAAGCGGTCTATTGCCGCGTACACATCGAAAGGAAACGCCATGGACAATAAAGATCGCATGGTTACGGGTCTATTTCGTGACCGGGACAGTGCCGAGCAAGCTTATAACTCATTGACCGGCCGCGGGTACAACAAGGATGACGTCAATCTCGTCATGTCCGACGATACTCGCAAAAAATACTTTTCGGATAAGCCAGCCGGAGATACCGAACTCGGTACAAAAGCAGCCGAAGGCGCTGGCGTAGGTGGGGCGATCGGGGGCACGGTCGGTGCCGTTCTGGCAGCTATCGCGGCAGTAGGGACATCCATCGCAATTCCGGGGTTGGGTTTGGTGATCGCAGGGCCGATAGCGGCAGCCCTCGCAGGTGCGGGCGCCGGCGGTTTGGCTGGCGGCTTGGTCGGTGCAATGGTCGGCTGGGGCATCCCGGAAGAGCGCGTAAAGCATTACGAGACGGGCATCAAGGAGGGCGGGATTTTCATGGGCGTCAAACCGCGTTCCGCGGATGATGCTCGGCACATTTCGGATAGTTGGACGAAGAACCGGGGGCAACACGTCTACTACTAGCGCACCTTCACATTCGGGAACGGCTCCCAAAATGGCAACCCAAAAGTGGCACCCAATCCCTGTTTCTTAAGTTTGGCTGAGATGTTGCAGTGGAGGTAAAGCGGGAGTAAATGTGACGCTCAATCGACAGTTTCGCCGATTTCTCCTATGACGATTTAGCGGGTTCGATTCTCGCCACCTCCACCAATTGCAAGAATAGAAAGCCGCCGCGCGCGGCTTTTCTATGTCTCACGAGCTCGCCGAGGTGTGATGGTGTCGGCGATTGAGCGGCGAGGTTGCTTCTTTTTCCCCGCCTCCGTCACAACTTCGATCCAAGCCGGCGCGTGATCGCTTGCGCCTGGTTTGCCACGCACGAACTTATCGACATTCGCATCCTCGAGACGCGCGGCCGATTCGGGGTTCAGCAGCAAATGGTCGATGCGTAGCCCCGCATCGCGCTCCCATCGCTTGCGCATGTAGTCCCAGAACGTGTAGATCGTCGTCGTCGGATACCGATTGCGAATGGCATCGATCCATCCGTGGTCGAGCAACCGGCGGAAGGCAGCGCGGCTTTCCGGCTGTAGCAGCGCGTCGTCGTCGTAGGACCTCGTTGGATAGATGTCGGCGTCGGTAGGCACGACGTTGTAGTCGCCGGCCAACACGACCGGCACGCCGGATGCGTACAAAGCCGCCGCATGCGCAACCAGGCGTTTCAGCCAAGCGAGTTTGTAATCGAACTTGGGACCGGGTTGCGGATTGCCGTTCGGCGCGTATAGGCATCCGACGACGACGCCTTCAACTGCGGCTTCGAGGTAACGCGCGTGCACATCGGCTGGGTCGCCGGGAAGCCCACGACGGATCTCCACCGGGTCGGCGCCCCGCGCCAGGATGGCGACGCCGTTGTACCGTGGTTGCTGGCCTTGCCAGAGCGCACCGTAACCCGCGCTACGTAGCGCCTCGATCGGGAATTCTTCGGGGTAAATCCGCAACTCCTGCAGGCACACGACGTCCGGCTGCGACTCGCTTAGCCATTCGAGAAGGGCGGGTAGGCGCCCGCGAATGCTGTTGATATTGAACGTGGCGATTTTCATCGGCTTTCGCCTCGGATCGTTTGCGCTAGGCGCGCAGCGGCCGGAAGAACTCGCGGACCTCTCGCGCCAGTGCATCGGGCTCTTCCATTGCCGCAAAATGGCCACCGCTTGGCATCACGCTAAAGCGACGGATGTCAGTAAACGTACGTGCGGCGAGCGAACGTGGAGGGCGCAGAATTTCGCGCGGAAACTCGCAATAGCCTGTCGGCACTCGCACGGTCTCGCCTTGCGGAATCGGCCACGGCCCATGCATGCGAGAAAAGTACGGCCAGAACGACGAGCCGATCGCACCGGTGAACCAGTAGAGGCTGATGTTCGCGAGCAGTTGATCCTTGGTAAAAACCGCGTCCAAATCGCCGTCGCAATCGGACCATGCACGAAACTTCTCGATGATCCAAGCGGCGAGTCCCGCCGGCGAATCCGTAAGCGCGAATGCGAGCGTCTGCGGCCGTGTGCCCTGGATCCACTGGTAACCGGTCTCTTCCTTGAGCCACGTCTTCAGCTCGTCGAGGTAGCGAATCTCCTCGGGCGTCGGGTCGGCAACCATAGCGGGATCGCGCCGGATCGGCATCAAGTTCAAATGGATGCCGAGCACGTACGCGGCGTGCGCATAACCCAGGCGTGCAGCGATAAACGATCCCCAATCTCCGCCTTGCGCAGCAAAACGCGGGTACCCCAGCACGCCTGTCATCAGGTCGGCGAAGCAATTGGCGATTGCTTCGACCCCAAAGCGCTTCTGCCCAGGCGCGAACGACAGCGCGTAGCCTGGCAGCGACGGCGCCACTACGGTGAAGGAGTCGGCCGGGTCGCCGCCGAATGTGCCGGATCGGTCAAGCGCGGGATCAGGTCAACGAATTCGAACACCGATCCGGGCCAGCCGTGCGATAACAGCAGAGGGCAGGGCTTGGGGCCGTGACCCGGAACGTGCAGGAAATGTACGTCGATATCGTGCAAATGAGCTTGGTATTGCGGAAAAGCATTGAGTCGCCGCTCCTGCGCGCGCCAGTCGAAACCATCTCGCCAGTAGGCGATGAGCGCACGCATCCAGCCGGCGTCGGTACCGTATGCCCACGCCGCACCCGGAGGCTGATCGGGCAAGCGTGTGCGCGCGAGCCGCTCGCGCAGATCGACGATCGCGCCGTCAGGTATATGCAGCGCGAACGCCTCGCATTTGCTATTCACGTTAGGTCGCCCAGCAGCGAAAGTATTCACGTTAGGTCGCCCAGCAGCGAAAGGTTAATCACGTCGATTTCTCGCCGTTCACCCACGTTAGTGACGGCAAGCCTAGCCGGACTCAACAGGGTACTGCGAAAGTGATCGTTTTCGCGAAGCCGCAAGCTACGGATCTCCACGAGTAGGAGCAGGCCGACACGAGAAAAGGCGTTCAACCGAGCCGAACGTAGGCGGCTTTCGACTATATTTGTGCGAAACTCTAACATCAGTATTCCGCGCGTTCGTTCGGAGTTTCGACGCACGACGAGCCGCGGAGCTACCGCAACGCACATAACGGAGTTATCACACCATGAGCGAATTCGAGAAACGGACATCATCAGCCGTTGATACCGCTGCAGATCAGGTCAAAACTGCGGCGGATCGGGTGGCGACCAAGGCCACCGACACCATTGCGTCGGCGAGGTCCGCCGTTACCGGGACGGTCGACTCAATCGCGAGCCGGGCAAACGCTGCAACGGGCTGGGCGGCGCATCAGTACGATGCCGTGGCGGAAGCCCCGAACGCCTGGATTGAGTCGGGCGCGGCATACATCAAATCGCGTCCGTACACGGCGATTGGCATCGCAGTCGCCTTTGGGTACATTGTCGGGCGCATTCGGCAGTAAAGAATCCATCCATAGGTCTATCGCGCGTGGCGCCTTCGGCGAAGGCGCGAGCGCCCGCGAGTGCTACCGATGGCGTCCTCGGCGCCGGCGCTATAGTCTCGCGTTCCAACTTCCGGCGTCAGACGTCATGGGCACGCACTTCTTGTGCGACGTGGACGTTCCCCCAACGGACGCGCGCTTCGCTTGCAGGCACTAGTTCTTGACTTGCGGCGAATCGTCTAGAATCAGGATCATGTCCGCGACCACCCAAGGATGTGAAGTCTTTGTCATCGGCGGCGGCCCGGCCGGTTCGACAATTGCCGCGCTGCTCGCGCAGCGCGGTCGCGACGTCGTTCTCTGCGACAAGGATCGCCATCCACGTTTCCACATCGGTGAATCGCTGTTGCCGCAGAACATGGAATTGTTCGAGCGACTGGGCGTGAGCGAAGAAGTCGAGCGCATCGGCCTCGTCAAACGCGGAGCCGAGTTCATCTCACCGGAGCATGAAGAGCGGAGAACCTATGATTTCCGCGAGGCTTTCGACAAGCGGTGGCCCTATAGCTACCAGGTTCGGCGGTCGCAATTCGACCACGTGCTCCTCGAAAATGCGCAGCGCAAAGGCGCAAAGGTGCATCAAGGAGCTCGGGTGCGCGCTGCCGAATTTTCGCCTTCAGGCCCGACGACACTTGACGTCGAGCACGACGACGGCGCTCGCTCACAATGGCGGACGCACTTCCTGGTTGACGCGTCCGGCCGCGATACCTTCCTCGCTAATCTGCTCGGCTTGAAGCGCAGAAACCGCAAACACAATAGCGCGGCTATCTACGGGCATTTCACTGATGCGCAGCGCCTGCCCGGCGCGGCCGAGGGGAATATCAGCATATTCTGGTTCGCCCACGGCTGGTTCTGGTTCATTCCGTTGAAGGATGGAACAACGAGCGTTGGCGCCGTCTGTTGGTCGTATTACACAAAGACGCGCAAGGTCGACCCCACGCAATTCTTGCTGGACACGATTGCGCTGTGTCCGGACCTCGCCTCGCGTTTGGCGACGGCACAACTGACAGGACCGGCCACGGCTACCGGAAATTATTCATACGAATGCACACGAATGGCGGGTGATCGCTATCTGCTGGTCGGCGATGCGTGGGCGTTCATCGATCCGGTGTTCTCGAGCGGCGTTTATCTCGCGATGAACAGCGCCACTCTCGGCGCCGACGTCGTCGACCAAGTGCTGCGCGATGCGAACGCTGCTCCTCGCCTCAACGCGCGATTCGAGCGCGACGTCAAGCGCGGACTCAGGACATTCTCATGGCTCATCTACCGGATGACTTCTCCGATTATTCGTCAGTTGTTCATAAACCCGCGCAACACGCTTAGAGTTCAGGACGCGGTGACCTCGCTCCTGGCCGGCGAAGTGTTCGAGCGGTCCGGACCCGTGCGACCGCGACTGTGGTTATTTCGCGGAATCTACTACGCGCACTGTCTCGCGGCGTTGCGGACGGCGCTGCGCGCCTGGCGCAATCGCAAGCGTGCGATTCAGGCAGCGACGTGAACAAGCGCGACCGTCTCGTGACTGATGGACGCATCGCAAGGGATTCGAGTGGCGAGCACGCGGGGATCTGGGTCGTCATCCCGGCGTACAACGAAAGCGCTTCGATCCGAGACGTCGTTGAGCGCACCCTCAAGATCTTGCCGCGGGTCATCGTCGTCGACGACGGCTCGGATGAAGCGCTCGCAGAATCCTTGAGCGATCTCCCGGCCACGATCTTGCGCAACCAGACGAATAGCGGCAAGGCCGCAGCACTTGTTCGCGGATTTACGCATGCGCTCGACCATAGCGCAGTTGCGGTCGTTGCGTTGGACGGAGACGGCCAGCATCGTCCCGAGGACATTCCGCAGCTCATCGAAGCCGCACGCCACCACCCACGTCACATTGTGATCGGCGCACGGCTCATTGGCTTCGACAAGGCTCCTCGGTCGCGCCGGCGCGCCAACCGCATCGCCAATTTCTGGATCGGATGGGCGGCTGGGCATCGCATCGTCGACTCGCAGTCGGGCTTTCGCCTTTATCCCGCCGACGTATTAGCCAGCGTGCGCCCGGCGCACGATCGCGCGCACGGATTCGTGTTCGAAAGCGAGATGTTGATCGCTGCTGCCCGCAAGGGCTTTCGGACGATGCCGGTGGCCATCGAGGCACTTTATCCGATCGCTGCGCGCCCGAGTCACTTCGCTCCAGTACGCGACATCGCACGAATCACGCGGATGGTGGCCTGGCACCTGCTTTGCGCGGGCCTCAATCCCTTGGGGTTATGGCGCAGCTTGGCGGATGAAGCGGGATCGCGCATCGCGACCTTTGCTTCGCACCCGGGCCGGTAAAGACGAAAAATCGTTTGCTGTAAGCAACTCCCCGACAAGCGAACAAGGGGGTGCGCCGTGTCCCCGTACGCTATAATCGCTTGACGATCTCTTGCTGAATTCCAGCATTCTAACCATCTTTGAGCAGAATAATGACAGCACGCCAACCGCGCCCCGCCGCAACTTTCTTGCTGTTCCAATGGTGCGATCTGGTACGCAAGAGCGCGGAAACGATGACTGCCTCGGCGCAGGTTATCGCTCACCGGTCGGAACGTTTGCTATTAGCTGGAACCCGACCAAGCGCGCGGGATCGCAATGAATTTACATTGATGGGTAGCGAGAAAATTGCTGCGTCCACCGATGCCTTCCGCGACGTTGTCGCCCAGATGACCCGCCTCAATCTGCAGCTTGGAGCGAGGTTCTACAGTCAGTCGCTGTCGGTCACCACTTCCCTGGCGTCGTTGGCTGGAAGTCGCACGTTAGGACAGGCTCTGGGGCGGCAATCGGCGCTTGTCCAAAACGCGTTGTCCTTGAGCATTGCCGAATCCGCGCGCTGGTCACATTCAGCCGCGCGCCTCGCGCATGCTGGGTTAAAGCCATTGCATCGTCGGGCTACCGGAAACGCGAAGCGGCTTGGCCGGCGTTTGTAACCACCGACTGATCGTTAAGCGGAGGGACCCATGGATTCGCGCAACACCCGTGCTACGAACCCTGTCCCACGTCGCTCGCGCCCGGTACCGCGTTCGCCTACCGAGTTTTTCGTGTCGTATATCCGGCTGAATCGGCTCGATCCTCCGTTTTCCTGAAGGAACGAAAGGAGGCGAGGCGCCAATTGCTCGCCCGCTTGTTTCGAACGGCCGCGCGGCCGGACGATTCCGTTTTTTCACGCATTTTCGCTGGAGCGCTCGAGCTATGAAGGGTCATTTGGCTGAAGACACCACGTACGATATCAACCTTCCGCAAGGTACGGGCTTCCACGTTGTCGCCGACTGGTATGAGTGCGGTAAGGCCTGTTCGCTGTCCGCGTCCGACCTTCGCGCGCTGTGCCTGCGCGAGGTGATGCGTGCCGATCTTCGCGCGCTCGGCGAATCGTTTCATCAATTTGAGCCGCAAGGTGTAACGGGCACGGTCGTGTTGGCTGAATCCCACCTGGCCATCCACACTTGGCCGGAGTCTGGCTATACGACAATTGATGTCTTCGTGTGCAACTTTCAGGAAGACAACACGCACAAAGCCCTCCGTTTATTCGCTGCGCTACGCCGGGCATTTGCCCCTCAGCATGAGCAGGTCGTGCATTTACAGCGGGGTCAACACGACGCCTCGCAGGTGCCCAACGTCGGCGAGCCAGATCGCGCGTCTCGGTACGGAGTCAGGTCTAGATCGAACTAGGGACTGGAACTGATAGCGCCGGCCTTGATCGGGTCGGCGTTTTTTCGAGCTTACGTTTTTCGCCGCCGACGAGAAACGCAAAGCGACCGAGATTGTAAGGGCCAAGCCCGCGTCGTCAAGGGCACTTCTATCACCAGCGGCATCCCGCCGCCGCCGCGCGCCGCCGGATACGACGTCATTGGCAGTCGTCACGTGCTGCGAACGAAGCACCACGATCTGGACGATCCCATCGTGCAATGCATGCTTGACCATACCATAACCACATACCATAATTAACAGCATGGCTACGATGAATGTTCGAACCACGTTTGCCCTCGACGAGGAAACTTCTCGCGGCATCAAGGAGTTGGCTGCTGCCTGGGGCGTTTCGCAGGCGGAGGCGGTGCGCCGGGCGATACGGCTGGTCAAGGAACGCGATCAGGCCGGCATGCCCAAAACGCCTCTCGCAGTCTTGAAAGAGCTTCGCGCGCACCCGATCCGATCGGAAACAGAAACGATGGCCTTAGTCAGACAACTGCGCAAAGAGCGCCACGCCGAGGATGAGGCACGCGGTCAGAAGATTCGGGTAAGAAAGCGCGATGATTCATGCTGACGCCAACGTTCTGGTAGCGCTCTCTGTTTTATTGCGGGCCGAGCCGACCGAATTCGAGCGACGTTTGCGCAAGAAAGAGCCTGTCACCGCGAGTGCTCCAGCATGGTTCGAATTCGTGTGCGGACCGGTGACCGAGGCCGATCTGGATATGGCACAGGAATTCCTGGGTGGAAAAGTTGTGTCTTTGACGCGCGAGCACGCGGATAGGGCGGCCGTGCTCTTTAACGTCACGGGCCGGGGCCGCGTCTCTAAGACTGATTGTTTGATCGCCGCGATTGCAATCGCTGATGGGGCCGACTTGGCTACGCTGAATCCCGCGGATTTCAAACGCTTCGAGCCTTTCGGCCTTCGCTTGGTGGAAGTGTGAAGGCGGAAGCGGAGAGTAATTTGCGTCGATGAAAATGAAATAGCCAAAGATGCAACCGTAATCGCTATGCCCACGCCGCTGCAAAATTTAAAAAGCTGCTCCGCGAATTGTTTCAACCCGACGCCATAGACGCTGACGGCAATCCTATTGCTCTGCACGACACCCCAGCCGGCGGCATAGAATACTCGAAGCTCTTTGCCCAGCAGCGGCGCGCACCGACGCGCACTCCGGCTGACCTGGAATTCTCATCTACAACCACCTTTACGATTTCTTCTCGCGTTACTGCTGCTAAACTGCCGCTCCATCCGGCATGTCGCAAGCCGCGCGGTAAACCATGAATGCGCCTGATCCACTGCCGTTGCGTCGCGACTGGCCGAGCGACGCGGTAAGCCGCGTTCCGTTCTGGGTCTACTCGGATCCCGACATCTATCGGCGTGAGCTTGAGCGGTTCTTCTACGCCGGGCACTGGTGTTACGTCGGCCTGGTCGCCGAGATTGCGCGCGCAGGCGACTTCAAGCGGTCGTGGATCGGCGAGCGGAGTGTGGTCATGGTCCGCAACCATGATGGCGCAATCCATGTCGTCGAGAACCGCTGCGCGCATCGCGGTGTAGCGTTTTGCCAGCAGAACTTCGGCAACCGCCGCGATTTCGTGTGCCCCTACCATCAATGGACTTACGACCTGAGCGGAAACCTGATCGGCGTGCCGTTGCGCCGCGGCGTCAAGAGCAACGGCAAGGTCGAGGGCGGCATGCCCGCCGATTTCGCACCTCAGGAACATGGCTTGACCAAGCTCAAGGTGGCCGCGCGCAATGGCATCGTGTTTGCGTCGTTCGACCCTAAAGTGCCTTCACTCGAGGACTACCTAGGGCCGACGATCCTGCCGTACTTCGACCGTACGTTCGACGGGCGGGAGCTCACGATTCTCGGGTATTCACGACAGCGAATTCCCGGCAATTGGAAACTCATGCAGGAAAACATCAAGGACCCCTACCATCCGGGCCTCCTGCACACGTGGTTCGTCACCTTCGGCTTGTGGCGCGCCGACCAGAAGTCCCGCATGCTCATGGACGAGCATTGCCGGCACGCAGCGATGGCGTCGAGCCGCAATCAGGGCGGCAAGGCAGCGGTGACCCAGGGTGTCACAACGTTTCGCGAGAACTTAGCGCTCGACGACGCGCGCGTTCTTGACGTCGTCTCCGAGCCCTGGTGGAACGGCCCTTCGGTCGTCATGCAAACCATTTTCCCCAGCGTCGTTCTGCAGCAGCAGGTCAATTCGCTATCGACGCGGCACATCATGCCCAAGGGACCTGGCTCGTTCGACTTCGTGTGGACGCATTTCGGATTCAAGGGTGACAGCGAGGAAATGACCCGCCGCAGGCTGCGGCAGGCGAATCTCTTTGGTCCGGCGGGTTACGTCTCGGCTGACGATGGCGAAGTGATCGAGCTTTCGCAGGACGGCATGGCGCAAACCCCCGATGGCCGCACGATCATCGAGCTCGGCGGCCGCGACATCGCCAACACCGAACACATGGTGACCGAAACGCTGATCCGCGGGATGTACCGGTACTACCGCAAAGTGATGGAGCTCTAGCCGGTGGCCGCGTCACCGGCGGCCGCGCTGGCGCCGGCCGGCCTCGAGCTGCGCTTCGCAATTCTAGACATTTACGCAGCGTACGCGGCTTGCCTGGACGAGCAGCGCTACAACGAGTGGCCGGACTTTTTCGTCGACGACTGCATCTATCGTGTGCAACCTCGCGAGAACTTCGACCGCGGACTACCGCTTGCGACACTCGCCTTCGAGAGCAAGGGCATGTTGCGCGACCGCGTCTATGCCATCACGCAAACGCTCTTCCACGCGCCGTATTACCAGCGGCACATCATCAGCGGGATCGCATTGCAGGCGCAGCGGGCCGACGGCTACGATGTCACGGCGAGCTATCTCGTGCTGCGTACGAAGCAGAACGAGCCGACGGAAGTCTTCAATACCGGCCGCTACGTCGACGTCTTGGAGTGGCAAGACGGCGAGCTCAAATTCAGGAGCAAGCTCGCCATCTTCGACAGCGAGCTCATCGCGAACTCGCTCATCTACCCGATTTAGGCGTGTTACCACAACGCATAGCTTCGAGGCTCCCTCTCCCGCTTGCCGGAGAGGGTCAGGGTGAGGGGGCCGATCAACTCGAGCAGGATGGTTTCGAGCAAAAGTTGCGGATGCTTCAGTACAGTGCTGTGCTAGTCCTCCCTCACCCTCACCCTCGCCCCTCTCCCGCGAGCGGGAGAGGGAATCGGACTTCGCGACAGACCGCGTTAGTGTTAACACGCCCTAGCT
>Ga0136617_10000176_pt1 | contig 49051 bp, 49 predicted proteins | sample AntDrymUQ3222106_2_FD_129672 | JGI IMG/M metagenome (GOLD analysis project Ga0136617, IMG submission 129672) | Polar desert sand microbial communities from Dry Valleys, Antarctica - metaG UQ322 (21.06) | ecosystem: Environmental > Terrestrial > Soil > Desert | place: Antarctica: Dry Valley... | reverse complement strand
GCGGCCAAGAAGGCGCCGGCCAAGAAGACGGCCGCGAAGAAGACGGCCGCGAAGAAGACGGCGGCCAAGAAGGCGCCGGCCAAGAAGACGGCGGCCAGGAAGGCCGCCGCCCGGCGTCGCTGACCCGCGGGCGCTCGAACCTGGGGCAGTTCCGTGCCGGAATCCGGGACGGAACTTCCCCAGATCGCGCGGTGGGACGGGTCCTCCCAGATCGTCGGGGTGGCGCTGGCGATGGTGCGGCCGCCATGATCGCTGGGGTGGAGCCGACCGTGTCGCCGATGGAAGCCCTCTGCGACGACCTCGCCGCCGAGCACGCCGACCTCGACCGCATCGTCGGTGATGGCGCCCGCCTCCGTGAGGCGACACCGGCCGCGGGGTGGACCGTCGGCGACCAGATCAGCCATCTCTGGTTCTTCGATCAGCGGGCGCTGATGGCCCTGACCGATCCCGAGGCGTTCGCCGCCGATGCGGTGCACCTGCAGGCGTCGATGGCGGCGACCGGGGGCACCGATCTCTCGGCCGAGGCCGGTCGTGCCCTGCCGCCGGGAGAGCTGCTGGACAACTGGCGGACCGACCGGGAGGCGTTGCTCGACCACGCCCGCGGCGTCGATCCGCGCGCGCGGGTGCCGTGGTACGGGCCGGCGATGAGCGCCCGCTCGTTCATCACGGCCCGGCTGATGGAGACCTGGGCCCATGGCCAGGATGTCGTCGATGCCCTCGGTGCCGAGCGGACTCCAACCGACCGGCTTCGCCACGTCGCCCACATCGGCGTCGGCGCTCGCCCGTTCAGCTATGCCGCCAACGGCCGCACCAGGCCCGACGCCGAGATCCGGGTCGAGCTCGGGGCGCCGTCCGGGGCGACGTGGACGTGGGGACCCGAGGACGCTGTCAACCGGGTCACCGGGCCGGCGCTCGACTTCTGCCTGCTCGTCACGCAGCGCCGCCACCGTGACGACGTCGCCGTCGCTGCCCACGGCGCCGCCGCCGACGAGTGGCTCGATCTCGCCCAGGCCTTCGCCGGTCCCCCCGGCACCGGCCGCGCCCCCGGCCAGTTCGCCACCACCTGACGGAGAGTGTCGGATACCCACCGTCGCGATGGTGCCCCGGACCGATCAGAGGTCGGTGAGGAGGCGGAAGACCTCGGCGGCGGCCACGTCGTGGGGGGCGCCAAGGTCAGCCAGGCGGCGGCGGATGCGGTCGCGGAAGCGGTCGAGATCTTCGGCGTCGGCGGCGTGCATCGTCGACTCGAACTGGCTCGCGTGCGCCTCCAGCGCCTCCAGTTTGATCGCTACCCACCCGGTGACGTCCTCGGCGTGGTTGGGCTCGTCGGCCTCCCACAGGAGCAGCGCCGCCGGGCGGTGGTGGGCCACCCCATGCTCCGGGAAGAAGTGCGGGTCGCGGGCGGCGACGACGGCATCGCAGACGAGGAGGCCGGCGTTGCGGTGGTCGGGGTGCAGTCGGTAGCGCTTCCACGGATCGTGGCCGAGCACGACGTCGGGCCGCAGTTCCCGAATCGCCCGGGCGACCGCACCGACGGTGTCGCGGTCGGCCGTGAGCTCACCGTCGATCCGACCGAGGAAGCTGACGGTGCCGGCCTGGTCACCGGCGAGAAGTCGGGCCGCGGCGCGCTGCTCCTCCTGGCGGCGGGCGACGAGGGCGTCGAGATCGGCGGTTACGTCCCACGTCCCCTTGGATCCGTCCGTGCACACGAGGTGGTGGACCGTGCAGCCGGCCGCGGCCCACTTCGCCAACGTGGCGCCGGCGCCGAACTCGACGTCGTCGGGGTGGGCGCCGACGGCGAGGGCCGAAGCCGGAGCCGTGTGGTCCTGCGACCACCCCTCGCTCGTCAGCGCCGGCTGGCCAGGGTCGTTCGCAACCATGACGGCAGCACCGGGTGAGCGAGGGGATGGGTGAGATCGGCGACGTTGTCGAGGTCGAGGGCCAGGCGAGGGTCGTTGCGCACCTCGACCGGGAAGCCGCTGGCGAGGGCGAGATCGACGTGGCGGGCGAACGACCCGCCGCCGTACGACGCCGGGACGTCGGCGCCCACAGGGAGGGCGAGGACGTTGGTGCCGTCGCCGTGGCGGTCGGGCACGATCGTGATCGTGCCGGCGGTGGCGACGCCGTCGAGGTGGTGAGCCAGGGGCAGGTCGCTGTGGACGATGACGACGTGCTCGAAGCCCTTGCCGGCGATGGTGGCGCGGCCGGCGTCGACGGCGCCGTTGAGGCCGAGGCCCGGACTCCACAGGACCTCGGCCCCGGCGCCGTCGGCCCACGATGCCACGCCGTCGTCATCGCAGGTCACGAACACCGGCATCGTCGCCGCCGCGTCGACGACTCGGTCGGCCAGCCAGCGGGCCAACGTCGCCCGCTGCTCGACATCGAGGCGGTCCGACAGCCGGGCCTTGGCGGCCGCGAACCGCTTCACGGGGATGAGGACGGCGACCGGCACGGGGTCAACGTACTGGCGGTGGCGACGTCGACGACCGGCCCGGGTCGACGAGCACGTGCGGTCGCTAGGTTCGCCGGCCGTGACGACGACGGGAGTCCTGGGCCAAACGTGGCGAGCCGAGGTGACGCCCTGGGGCGCGGTCGAGCCGTGGGACGGGTCGGCGCCGCTCGACTGGGCCGTCGCCGCCGACGATCGCTGGCACCGCCCGGCGGCCGAGCCGACCGTGCGTCAGCGGCGCGTCGCCGGGACGCCCGTGGTCGAGACGCGGGTGCGCATCCCCGGTGGTGACGCCGTCCAGCAGGTCTGGAGCGTGGCCGACGGCGCAGGGTGCACGTTGGTGGAGATCGCCAACGAGTCACCACTGCCGATCGCCGTCGCCTTCACCCGCCCCGACGTGCTGACGAGCCGCCCGCCGACCGGCGTGCCGATCGAGGGCATCGACCTGCCGGCGGGCTCGGTGCTGGTGCCGATCGGCCACCGCTCCCGAGTCGTCGTGGGGCTGGCCCACGACGGGCGCGGTCCCGGCCCGTTGCCCGCTGGCCTGGCGCCGCCTGACGCCGTCGTGCGGGGCTGGCAGACGCTGGTCGAACGGGCCGGCCAACTGGACCTGCCCGAGGGGCGCTGGGTCGACATGGTCGCCGCCACCCGAGCCGAGCTGCTGCTGGCCGGCGTCGCCGATCCGGGCGACGACCCCGTCGCCTTCCTGATCGGTGTCGGCGAGCTGGTCCGCCTCGGCGAGCTCGACCAGGCGGGGGCCGGCGCCGGTGCCCCCGACGTGGCGGCGGCGGTCGAGGCCGTCGCCCGCACGGACGGTTGGGAAGTAGACGCGGCCCTCGGCGCGGCCGCCCGCGTCCTGCACCACGCCGGCGACGGGCGGGCCGTCGGCGACGTCGGTGCGCTCGTGGCCCGCCGCGGTGTGGCCGCGCCGGTTCCGGTCGACGTCGAGCCGCCGAGTGGGCCGCTCGGTATCGCCTTCGTCGAACGCCTGCTCGCGGCGGACGGGTCGTTGCTCCCATCCGGCTGGCCAACGGGGTGGCGGGGTGCGCCGATCGAGGCTCGCCGGCTGCCCGTCGGCCTCGCCTCCACTCTGTCGTTCGCCATCCGATGGCACGGTGAGCACCCCGCCGTGCTGTGGGAGGTGACAGGGCCACCGGCGGCGCTCTCGGCCCCCGTCGTCGCCGAGACGTGGCAGACGACCGCCCCCACCGGCGAGACCCTCTGGCGCACCGTCGGAGGTGGCGGCGGGCCCGTAACCTGACGCCGATGACGGCGCCGCTGCGACTGACGGAATGGACGTCGTGCGGGGGCTGCGCCGCCAAGTGGGGGGCGTCGGTGCTGGCCGAGATGGTGGCCGACCTGCCGGCCGGCGTCGACCCGGCGCTGCTCGTCGGCCTGGCCCCGTTCGACGACGCCGCCGTCTACCGCATCGACGACCAGACGGCGCTCGTGTCGACGACCGATTTCTTTCCCCCGCTCGTCGACGACCCGGCCGACTACGGCGCCATCGCCGCCGCCAACGCCTGCAGCGATGTGTTCGCGATGGGCGGGCGCGTCGTGCTCGCCATCAACGTCGCCGCCTTCCCCGAGCACTTTCCCCGCTCGGCGATCACCTCCATCTTCGAAGCGGCCGCAGCCGTCGTCGTCGAGGCCGGCGGCACCGTCGCCGGCGGCCACACGATCCGCAACCCCGAGCCCGTCTTCGGCCTCGCCGTGCAGGGTCTCGTCCACCCCGACCGAGTGTTCCGCAAGTCCGGCGCTCGACCCGGCGACGCCGTCGTGCTGACCAAGCGGCTCGGCACTGGCCTTGCGCTGGCCGGTGGTACCGACGAGGACAAGGCGGCCGCCACGGCCGGCATGCGCAGCCTCAACCGGGCGGCGTCCGAGCGGCTGCAGGAGCTCGGCGCGGCGGTCCACGCCGTGACCGACGTGACCGGCTACGGCCTCGCCGGCCACGGGTGGGAGATGGCCGAGCGCAGCGGCGTGCGCGTCGTGCTCGACGCTGACGCGCTGCCGGCGTACCCCGGCGCCGCCGTAGCCGCCGATCGCGGCGTGCGCACCGGTGGTGATGCCCGCAACCGGGAGTACGTCGCCGACCGCTTCGACGCGGCGCCGGCGGTGCCGGCCACGGCCGAGGCGCTGTGCTTCGACCCCCAGACCTCGGGTGGCCTGCTGGCCGCCGTCGACCCGGCCGTCGCCGCCGACCTGACCGCCGGCGGGGAGGCGTGGATCGTCGGCAGGGTCGAGGCCGGTGATCCGGCCGTGGCCCTTCGATGAGGGTGGGGTCCGCGCCGGGGCGGAAGCTGCCGGTGGTCTCGAAGAAGCGGGCGCCGACGAGGTCGATGGAGCGCGAGCTGTGGGAGCTCGGCCACGATGTCGTCGTCGGCATCGACGAGGTTGGCCGCGGCGCCTGGGCCGGCCCGCTGACCGTCGGCGCCGCGATCCTCCCGACCGACCGCCGCGTCAACGGCGTGCGCGACTCCAAGCTGCTCACCGAGCGAGAGCGGGAGAAGCTCTTCGACCGCGTCGGGTCGTGGTGCGCGGCCTGGGGCGTCGGCAGTGCCAGCCAGGAGGAGTGCGACGACCTCGGCATGTCGGCCGCCCAGCGGCTGGCCGCCGAACGGGCCATCTTCGCCCTCGGCGTCACCCCTGACGCCGCCGTGGTCGACGGACGCTGGGACTTCGTGTCCCCCCACGTGGCCCACGTCGAGCGACGAGTCAAGGCCGACGCCCGCTGCCTCAGCGTGGCCGCGGCCAGCATCCTCGCCAAGGTCGTGCGCGACCGGGAGATGCGGGCCCACGCCGAGCACTATCCGGCCTGGTCGTTCGACACGAACAAGGGATACCCCTGCCCGGTCCACAAGGCGGCACTGCAGGCGTACGGTCCGTCCGTCATTCACCGCCGCACCTGGGTGTTCATGGACCATTACGTGCCTTGGACCGGCATCCACCGGGTCTTCCGCCCCGGCGACGGCCAGCAGTCCCTATTCTGACGAGTCAGCACGAGTGCAGGCCTCGCTGGCAGCGGCCCGCGACGCCGGGATCGCGATCATCACGGTCAACTCCGGTACCGACAACTACCAGGAGATCGGCGCGCTCACCCACATCGGCCAGGACGAGACGGTGGCCGGTCGCGGGGCCGGGGCCCGGATGGCCGAAGCCGGCGCGACGAACGTGATCTGCGTCAACCAGGAGGTCGGCAACGCCGGCCTCGACGCCCGCTGCAACGGCGCCCAGGAGGCCATCGAGGAGGCCGGTGGGACGCTCGAGGTGCTGCAGGTCGACCTCAACGACATCGCCGGTGCGCAGAGCACGATCGGTGCTGCGCTGCAGGCCGACGAGTCGATCGACGCCGTGCTCGCGCTCGGCCCGACCGGGGCGGCGCCGGCGCTCGCCGCACTGGACGAACTCGGCCGTGCCGGCGACGTCCAGCTGGCGACGTTCGACCTCAGCCCCGAGGTGCTCGACGCGCTCGAAGCCGGCACGATGGCGTTCGCCGTCGACCAGCAGCAGTACCTGCAGGGCTACCTGCCGATCGTGTTCCTGTCGCTCAACACGAGCAACCTCAACACCGTCGGCGGCGGCCAGCCCGTGCTGACGGGCCCGGGCTTCGTCACGCCCGAGAACGCCGCCCAGGTCAAGGACCTGGCCGCCGCCGGAACCCGCTGATCGAGTAGCCGGTGGCGGGCCGCGGCCCGCCACCGGCACCGATCGGGAACGTTCGTCACGACTGGGGGTAACGATGGGAGTTCCGACATGACGACGGTGACTGCTCCGGCCGCCGTCCCGACCAGCGACGAGCGGATCGCCAACGCCTCGTTGTGGAAGCGGTTGCTGGTCCGACCCGAGTTCGGAGCCCTCGCCGGCGCCGTCGTGGTGTGGGTGCTGTTCGCCAGCCAGGCCCGCTCGACGTGGCTGAGCTGGCCGGGCACCGAGACCTACCTCAGCGTGTCGGCGCTGTACGGGTTGACGGCGATCGCCGTTGCGTTGTTGATGATCGGCGGCGAATTCGACCTTTCCTCCGGGGTGATGACGGGGACGACGGCGATGTTCGCGGCGATCTTCGCCGTCGAGGTGGGGATGAACTTCTGGCTCGGTGCGCTGCTCTCGCTGGCGATCGCGCTCGGCATCGGCTTCCTCAACGGCTACATGGTGGTCAAGTCCGGGCTGCCGAGCTTCATCGTCACGCTCGGCACGTTCTTCGTGCTGCGCGGGTTCAACCTGTGGCTGACGCAGAAGGTGACCGGGTTGACGAACGTCACCGACGTCTACGCCACGGGCGGAAGCGAGCTGGCCCGCAAGGTGTTCGCCGGGACGATCTTCACGATCGGCGGTGCGCAGTTCGGCGTCGAGATCCTGTGGTTCTTGGGCATGGCCGCCGTCGGCGCGTGGGTGCTGCTGCGGACCCGCGTCGGCAACTGGATCTTCGCCGTCGGCGGCAACCGCGAGGCGGCCCGCATGATCGGCGTCCCCGCCAACGCGACGAAGATCGGCCTGTTCATGACCGTCGCCCTGTGCGGGTGGATCCACGGCATGGTCGTGCTGATGAAGACGAACCGGGCCAACGTGATCGAGGGCGTCGGCCAGGAGTTCTACTTCATCATCGCCGCCGTGCTCGGTGGCTGCCTGCTGACCGGCGGGTTCGGTTCGCTCATCGGCGCCGCCCTCGGCTGCCTGATCCTCGGCATGACCCAGCAGGGCATCGTGCTCTCGCGCTGGGACAACAACCTGTACTTCCTGTTCCTCGGGCTGATCCTCTTGATCGCCGCGTTCGCCAACGAATGGATCCGCCGCTGGGCGCGGACCGCCTCGAGACCGGCCCGACCACCAACGCCGGAGCCGGCCAGCGCGGCCTCGACGGGCTCGAGCGAGGAAGGGGCACGCTGATGGCCGAACTGCTCGAGCTGCAACGGGTGTCGAAGTTCTTCGGCAACATCATCGCCCTGTCGAACATCACGACCAGCCTGAAGGCTGGCCAGGTCACGTGCGTGCTGGGCGACAACGGCGCTGGCAAGTCGACGTTCATCAAGATCCTCGCCGGCGTCCACCCTCACGACGCCGGCCACTTCCTGATGGAGGGCAAGGACATCAAGTTCTCCTCGCCCCGCGAGGCCAAGCAGGCCGGCATCGCCACCGTCTACCAGGACCTGGCGATGGCGCCCCTGATGTCGATCTGGCGCAACTTCTTCCTCGGTTCCGAGCCGACGACGGGATGGGGGCCGCTCAGGCGGATCGACGTCGACGAGGCCAAGGACACGGCGATCGGCGAGATGCGCAAGATGGGCATCGACGTCCGCGACCCCGAGCAGCCGGTCGGGACGCTGTCGGGCGGTGAGCGCCAGTCGGTGGCGATCGCCCGGGCCGTGTACTTCGGCGCCAAGGTGCTGATCCTCGACGAGCCGACGGCGGCCCTGGGGGTCAAGCAGTCGGGCGTTGTTCTGAAGTACATCGTCGCCGCCCGCGACCGCGGGCTGGGCGTGATCTTCATCACCCACAACCCGCACCACGCCTATCCGGTCGGCGACCGCTTCCTCATCCTCAAGCGCGGCCAGAGCCTCGGCGACTACGCCAAGGACGAGATCACGCGCGAGGAGCTGACGCAGCTGATGGCCGGCGGCGCCGAACTCGAGGCGTTGGCCCACGAGATCGAGTCGGTGGTTCGCCCCGACGACCTTGCCGAGATGACCGGGAGCGCGCCCGCCGGAGAATGATGCCGCTGGTGCTCCGTCCCGTGATCACAGTCGCGCCGCACTCCAGTCGAGCATCTTCCTGACGAGGTCGTCGAAAGCGGCGACGCCGAGCTCGAGGTCGGCCTCGGCCGTGTCCTCGATGTGGGTGTGGCTGAGGCCGTTGATCGACGGGACGAACATCATCACCGTCGGCACGCCGGCCTGGGCCATCTCGGCCGAGTCGTGCATCGGCCCCGACGGCATCACCTCGCGCACGCCGCTGCGGGCTTCGACGGCGTCGGCGGCGAACTGCACGAGGTCGGGCTCGAAGGCGATCGGGTGGATCGACCACAGCTCCTCGATCTCGTGCTCGACCCGCTCTTCGGAGGCGATGTCGGCCACGAGCGCTTCCAGCCGTGACACGAGCTGGTCGAGCACGGCGGGGTCTAGGTGGCGCATGTCGACGCTGAACTCGGTGCGCCCGTTGACGGCCGTCGGCACCGACGGATGTACCCGCCACACGCCGACGGTGGTGAAGGCGTCGAGTTCGAGACCAAGGTCGCGGATGGCCACGGCCATGCGCGAGGCGGCGACGGTCGGGTCACGGCGTAGCGGGATCGGCGTAGCTCCGGCGTGGCAGGCCTGGCCTTTCAGCTTCACCAGCCGCCGCTCGACGCCGAGGATGCCGTGGAGGGCGGCCAGGCGCAGGCCCTTCGCCTCCAGCAGCGGGCCCTGCTCGATGTGCAGCTCGGCCGAGGCGACGATCGACGTCAACACGTCGCCCGCCGTCAGTGCCGTCTCCAGCTCGACGCCGTGCTCGGCCACGATGTCGACGAGGTGGTGGCCGTCGTTGTCGACGAGGTCCCGCACCCGCTCCACGTCCAGTGACCCACCGACGGCGCCGGAGCCGAACAGTGAGCGGCCGAAGCGGGCGCCCTCCTCGTCGGCCCAGTCGACGACGCTGACTGACACTGGCAGCGCGACGCCGTCACGGTGCAGCCCCCGCAGCACCTCGGCGCCGGCCAGCACGCCAAGGGCGCCGTCCAGCCAGCCGCCGTTGGGCACCGAGTCGAGGTGGCTGCCGAGCACGATCCGCTCGGGCCGGGCGCCGGGCAGGGTGACCCACAGGTTCCCGGCCGGATCGACGTTCGTCTCCACCGGGACACCGTCGAACGTCGAGGCGAACCACTCCCGCGCCCGCACCCAGGGCTCCGTCCACGCCAACCGGGCCGAGGCCATCGGCGGCTCGGACGACGGTCGCCCGCACACGGTTTGTGGCGCGCCACCCTCGACGACGGTGGAGGTCAGCGAACGGAGTTCGAGCAGGTCAGCAACGACACGCCTGGGATCAGCCGGCATACCTGGCAGCATCGCACGGACAGTGCAACCACCGGGCGCGATCACCCAGGTCGACGTGGAACTGCGACGGGCTCACGTCGCGGGAAACGGTCGGGAGGCGCCCGAGGGCGCGACTTCGACCCACGCGGTGCGGGGCCGTCAGCCTGGCGCCAAGGCGCGGGCGAGGGTGCGGAGGAACGTGAGAACGGCATCCGGGTCGGCGAGGCGGGCCGTTGCGGCGGTGGCGCCGGGGCCGACGCGGATGCCGAGGTCGTCGGGGCCGAGGGCGGCGAACACTTCCTCGTCGGTGGCGTCGTCGCCGAGGAACACGACCGCGGCGGCCCCTTCTTCCTGGCGCAGCGTGACTATGGCCGCCGCCTTCGACGTCGCCCGCACCAGCAGCTCGGCCACCGACTTGCCCTGCTTGACGTGGGCGTCGGTCACGTCGTCGGCCAGGCGCATCGCCTCGGCGACGGCCACCTCGGCTCGGGCCGGGTCGGCCTGGCGGACATGCAGCACGACGCCGAGCGCCTTCAGCTCGACCCAGGCGCCGTCGCCGGCCAGCGTGGCCGCGTCCTCGGCCACCGTGCGCAGCCGGTCGTAACGCCGCTGTTCGTCGGGGGCCAACACTGCGCCGGCCGTGCCGCCCCGTTCGAGGCCGTGGGTGCCGAACAGCTCGATCGGCTCGTCGAACCCGAAGCCATGCAGGTCGGCCAGCCGCCGGCCGGACACGACCGCCACCGGTGTGACCTCGGCCAGCTCCTCGACGGCCTCGAGCATCCCCGGCAGCAGGCGGGCATCGTCGGCGTGGTCGACGATCGGGGCGAGCACCCCGTCGACGTCGAGCCCGACCAGCACCGGCCCCGCCATCCGGACGACGTCGCCGGCCAGGGCGGCCGGGTCGGCGTCAGGCGGACGCGGCGCCGTCATCTCGGTCAGCGGCGGTGGCCGTGAGATCGGCGAGGAAGTTCTCGGCCCAGCCCTGCACGTCGCTGGCCTTCACGGCCGCCCGCAGGGACGCCATGCGGCTGCGGCGCTCGTGGCGGTTCATCTCGACGGCCGTCATGATCGCCTCGCGCAGCGCCTTTTCGTCGTGGGGGTTGACGAGCACGGCGTCGGTCAGCTCGTCGGCGGCGCCGGCGAACTCCGACAGCACGAGGACGCCGTCGCCGTCGAGGCGGGTCGTGACGTACTCCTTGGCGACGAGGTTCATGCCGTCGCGCAGCGGCGTCACCAGCATCACGTCGCCGGTGCGGTACAGCGCCACCAGCTCGTCGAGCGGTAGCGACTGGTACAGGTAGTGGACGGCGGGGTCGCCGAGGCGTCCGTGGACGCCATTGATCTCGCCGACGATCTGCTCGATCTCCAGCCGCTCGTTCTGGTAGTGCTCGACGCCCTCCCGGGTCGGCGTGGCCACCTGCACCATGACGGCCCGGTCGACCGTCAGCGAGCCGTCGTCGAGCAGCGACTGGAAGGCCCGCAGCCGCAGGCTGATGCCCTTCGTGTAGTCGAGGCGGTCGACGCCGAGGAGGACGATCTCGGGCTCGCCGAGGCGGTGGCGCAGCCGGTTGGAGCGTTGGCGGATCGAGCGGCCGGCGGCGACGGCCTCCATCTCCTCGACGTCGATGGAGATCGGGTAGGCGGCGGCGTTGGGGCGGACGCCGAGCAGTTCGCGGCAGGCGACCTCGAAGTTGCGGGCGTTGATCTGGCGTTGGAAGCCGACGAGGTCGCAGGCGGCCAGGCCGGCGGCTACCTCGGTGCGCCACGGCAGCCGCATGAACAGTTCGACCGGCGGGAACGGGATGTGGAAGAAGAAACCGATGAGGACATCGGGGCGCTTCTCGCGCAGCAATCGGGGGACCAGCTGCAGGTGGTAGTCCTGCACCCAGACGATGGCGCCCTCGGGGGCGGCGGCGGCGAGGGCCTCGGCGAAGCGCTCGTTGACCCGCTGGTAGGCGGTCCAGTCGCGGGCGCTGTAGGTCGAGTCGCGCAGGGCGTCGTGGTACAGCGGCCACAGCGTGTCGTTGGAGAAGCCCTCGTAGTAGTGCTCGATCTCGTCGGCCGTGATCTGCACCGGGTGGAGCTGCACGCCGTCGTGGGCGAAGGGCGCCGGCGCGTCGTCGGCGACGCCGGTCCAGCCGACCCAGCGCCCGCCCGACGCCCGCAGCAAGGGGAGCAGGGCCCGCACGAGGCCGCCCGGGCTGGCCGTCCAGCCGTCGGCACTGCGGGTCACCGGCAGGCGGTTGGCGGCGACGACGATGGGGCGGTCGATCGTCGTGTTGACGACGGCCGCCTCGGTGTCGTGCGCGTCGGTGGGGGAGTCGGGCGTGGCGCTCACGAGCCGAGGGCTTGCTCGAGATCGGCGACGAGGTCGCTCGCCGCCTCGATGCCGACCGAGAGGCGGATCAGGTTGGCCGGCACCTCGAGCGGCGACCCGGCCACCGACGCGTGGGTCATCTCGCCGGGGTGCTCGATCAAGCTCTCGACGGCGCCGAGCGACTCGGCCAGCGTGAACAGTTCGGTGCGGGCGGCGATCTGTTTGGCCGCCTCGGCCCCGCCGTGGGCGGTGAAGCTGACCATGCCCCCGTAGTCGCGCATCTGCTTGGCGGCGGCGGCGTGGCCGGGGTGGTCGGGGAGTTGCGGGTAGAGCACCCGCTCGACGGCGTGGTGACGCACGAGCAGGTCGACGACGGCTCGGGCGTTGCTGCATTGGCGGTCGACGCGGACGGCCAGCGTCTTCACGCCCCGCAGCACGAGATAGCAGTCGAACGGGGCGGGCACGGCGCCGGCGGCGTTCTGGGTGAAGCGCAGCCGGTCGGCGAGTTCGTCGTCGTCGACGGCGACGAACCCGCCGACGACATCGCTGTGACCGCCGAGGTACTTCGTGGCCGAGTGCACGACGATGTCGGCGCCGAGCGTCAACGGCTGCTGCAGGTACGGCGTGGCGAACGTGTTGTCGACGACGGTCAGGGCGCCGCGGCTGGCGGCGACGGCGGCGACCGCCTCGATGTCGATGCAGCTGAGCAGCGGGTTGGTCGGCGTCTCCAGCCAAACCATCGCCGTGTCGTCGGGCCAGTCGCGAGCGAGGGCGTCGACGTCGGTGAGGTCGACCGCCGTCCACTCGACCCCGAGCGGCCCCCAGACCTTGTCGATGAGGCGGAACGTGCCGCCGTAGGCATCGTTGCCGAGGAGGATGCGCTGGCCCGGCGCCACGAGGCGGAGGATGTTGTCCTCGGCCGCCAGGCCGCTGGCGAAGGCGAGGCCGTGGGCGGCGTTCTCGAGCGAGGCGACGCAGACCTCCAGCGCCGTGCGGGTGGGGTTGCCGGAGCGTGAGTACTCGAAGCCCTTGTGGCCGCCGACGCCGTCCTGGGCGAACGTCGTCGCCAGCGAGATCGGCACGACGACGGCGCCGGTCACCGGGTCGGGGTCCTGGCCGGCGTGGATCGCCCGGGTCTCGAACTCGAGGCCGCCGGCCTGTTGTTCCTCACCCATCGGACGGACCGGCCGCGGTGATGTCGGCCGGGGAGACGTCGGCGACGTGCTCGAAGTAGCTGAGGATGTCGGTGCGGGTGAGGACGGCGAGCGGCCGGCCGCCCGACAGGGCGAGTAGGGCGGGGGCCGTCTCCAGCATCTTGACGGCTCGCTCGACCTTCTGGCCGACGCCGATCGTCGGCAGCTTCGGGCCCATCACCTTCTCCACCGGGGTCGTCAGCACCGACGGGTCTCGGGCGATCGCCTCCATCACGTCGAGTTCGTCGACGGACCCGGACACTTCGGCGGCGGCGAACGGGGGCGTGTTCTTGCACACCGGTAGCTGGCTGACCCCGTTGGCCCGCATCAGCTCGACCGCTTCGCGCACGGTCTGCTCCGGGTTGACGTAGAGCAGTTCGGGCAGGCCGTGGCGGGTGTCGAGCACGGCGCCCACGCACTCGACGCACTCGCGCAGGAACCCGAAGTTGGCCATCCAGTCGTCGTCGAAGACGCGCGAGAGGTAGCCGCGGCCGGAGTCGGGGTTGAGCACGACGACGATGTCGTCGGGTCCGCCGCGCTTGGCGACCTGGATGGCGGCGGCCACGGCCATGCCGCCCGAGCCGCCGATCAGGATGCCCTCGATCTCCGACACCCGCCGGGCCGTGAGGAAGCTTTCCTCGTCGCTGATGGCGATGACCTCGTCGTAGAGATCGGGTGCCCAGGCCGCCGGGAAGAAGTCCTCGCCGACGCCTTCGACGAGGTATGGACGCCCCGAGCCGCCCGAGAAGACCGAGCCCTCGGGATCGGCGGCGACGATCTTGACATCGGGGTTCTGGGCCTTGAGGTAGCGGGCGACGCCGGTGATCGTGCCGCACGTGCCGGCGCCGGCGACGAAGTGGGTGATCCGCCCGGCGGTTTGCGCCCACAGCTCGGGGCCGGTCGTCCGCTCGTGGCTCAGCGGGTTGGCCGGATTGGCGTACTGGTTGGGACGGAACGCCTCCCGTTCCTGGGTCAGGCGCTCGGCCACGGAGTAGTAGCTTTCCGGGTCCTCGGGGGTGACGGCGACCGGGCAGACGACGACCTCGGCGCCGTACGCCTCGAGCAGCGACACCTTCTCGGGCGCCACCTTGTCGGTCATCACGAACACGCACCGGTAGCCGCGTTGGGCGGCGACGATGGCCAGGCCGACCCCGGTGTTGCCGCTGGTCGGCTCGACGATCGTGCCGCCGGGGCGGAGCTGCCCGTCGCGCTCGGCGGCGAGGATCATCTCCAGCGCCGGACGGTCCTTCGACGAGCCGCCGGGGTTCGTCGTTTCCATCTTCATCGCCAGCACGGCCGGCAACTGCTCCTCTTCGCTGATCCGGCGCAGCGCCACCAGCGGGGTATTACCGATCAGCTCGATCACCGACTCGGCGATCTGCGTCCCCGCCAGCCGTGGGTCGGGACGGTGGTCACCCATGGCCCCGAGCGTACCCGGAGGCCGGTGATCGCTTGCCGGGCGAGCACCGCCCGCCAGAGTCCGCGCCATGCCCGTGAGGGCCCATCTCTACACAATCACTACACGCTACGTGTATTATCTGTGTATGGCCAAGATCCGTACCAACATCGAGATCGAGGAGGCCTTCGTCGCCGCGATCATGGACCGCTTCGGCGTGCACACCAAGACCGCGGCCGTCGACCTCGCCCTTCGACATCTCGCCGGTCAGCCGATGACGCGTGAGGAGGCGCTGGCGATGCGTGGTGCCTGCGCCATCGACGAGATCCCCCGCGAGGTCGCCCCGACGAGTGCTGCATGATCCTCGTCGACACATCGGCGTGGGTGGAGTTCGACCGAGCGACGACGAGCCCTGTCGATCGACGCTTGACCAAGTTGATCACCGCGAACGACTCGATCGCAGTGACCGAGCCCGTGATCATGGAGGTTGTCGCCGGGGCTCGCAGTGACGAGCGGGAAGCCGATCTGCGCCGGTTGCTGGTCCGCTTCGACCTCCTGCGGTTCGACGCGACGGTGGACTTTGATGCGGCGGCTCGCATCTATCGAGCTTGCCGGCGGGTCGGCGTGACACCCCGCGGCATGCTCGACTGCATGATCGCCTCGGTGGCGCGTCGACACGGGGCCGCGTTGCTGGCACGGGACATCGATCTCAATCGGGTCGCCGACGTCGTCGGCGTCGAGCTGGACGAGGCCTCACTGCTCGGCTGACAGAGCCGGGCTCCAGCGGGGCGACAACAGCTGTCAGCGATTCACGACGGCGACCCGTCGCCGGCCGGCGAGCGTGCGGGCGACGATGACGGCGAAGAAGACCACGACCGTCGTCAGGGCCATTGTCGCTCCGGCGGCGGTGGCGTGGTGGTAGCTGACGAGCAGGCCGACGACGCCGGCGGCGGCGCCGATCGCCACGGCGGCACCCATGATCGCCGGGACCCGGCCCACGAGCAGCGTGGCCGTCGCCGGCGGAGCGACGAGGAAGGCGAACACGAGCAGATTGCCGACGGTGGCGAACGACCCGACGATGGCCAGGGCCAGGAGGGCGAGCAGGGCGACGTTGGTGAGGCGGGGGCGCAGGCCGAGTAGCGCCGCCTGAGCTTCGTCGAACGTGCTGGCGACGAGGGCACGATGCAGCACGACGACGCCGGCGACGGTGACCAGCGTCGTCACGCTCTGGCGCACGAGGTCGCCGGTGCCGACGCCGGTGATCGAACCGAACAAGAAGCGGTTGAGGTCGCCGGTGTAGCTGGCCGACTCGCGCGACATGATCACGACGGCGAGCGCCAGGAACCCGACGAAGAGGATGCCGATCGACGCGTCGTCGGGCAGCGGTGACGCCGACCGCACGACATTGACGCCGGCGACCATCGCCAGCGCCGCGGCGAGTGCCCCGAGCGTCGTGTTGCCTCCGAGCACGAAGGCGATGGCGACGCCGGGGAGCACGCCGTGGGCGAGGGCGTCACCGAGGAAGCTCATGCCCCGCAACACGACCCATGTGCCCACCAGCGACGTGCACGCCGCCGTCAACAGCACCGCCCACAGCGCGTTGCGCATCGCCGGGCTGGCGGCGAACGGCTCGATCCACCAGGCCCACGGTTCGGTCAGGAAGCGCATCGGCGGGCGACTCGTCAGCGGCCGAGGGCATCGGCGATGCGGGTGGCGTCGGTGCGTAGGAGGCCGGCGTAGGTCTCGGCGCCGCTGTCGTCGGGCCCGAGGGCGTCGGTGTACAGCTCGACCACCTCGATCCCCAATCGAGCGGCGAGCGCGTCGGCGTCACCACTCGTGTGCAGCGACTCGGTGAAGATCGCGGGGACGCCGGCGGCGTCGATCGCATCGGCGAGCGCCGCCAGCTCCGCCGGGCTGGCCTCGGTCAGCGTGCTCGCCGACGGCAGGACGGTGCCGAGGATCTGGAAGTCGTAGCGATCGGCGAAGTAGCCGAGCGCGTCGTGGTTCGTGACCAGGAGCCGGTCGGCCGGCGCGACGACCGACAACGTCGCCGCCAGCTCCTCGTCGAGGCCGGCGAGATCGGTACGCGCCGTGGCGACGCAGCGGTCGATGGCGGCGCGATCGGCGCCGGCATCGACGAGGGCGTCGCCGAGCGCCGGCAGGACCTCGGCCACGCGGAGCGGGTCGAACCACACGTGCGGGTCGGCGCCGCCGGCCGGTCCGGCGAGCGGTTCGAGATGATCGGTGGCCTCGAACATCGCCACGCCGCCGGCGCCGACCTCCTCGAGCGTGTCGGCGAGCAGCTCTTCCAAGCCGAGGCCGTTGGCGACGACCAGCGCGGCCTCATCGAGCGCTTCCCGGTCGCGCAGCGACGGCTCGTAGGCGTGGGCGTCGATGCCCGGGGGGATCAACGTCCGCACGCCGATCGAGCCGTCACAGGCGACACGGCCGACGATGTCGGCCCAGATGCTCGTCGTCGCCATCACGTAGGGCCGGTCACCACCGGCGTCCACCGAGTCGGCATCGCCGTCGCCGCAGCCGGCCGTCGCCAGCGCGGCGAGCGCGACTCCGACCGTTCTGCGACTGAGAATCATTCTCATAAGCTACATTTTGAGGGCAGCCATGACCAACGTCGCCGCTCCCACCGTCACGCCCCCCGCCGGATCGGGCGCCGCCGTGGTCGAGCTCGTCGGGGCCTGCGTCCACTACGGCCCCGTCGTCGCGCTCGCCCCGACGAGCCTGACGGTCGAGGCCGGGACGTCGACCGCCCTCGTCGGCGCCAACGGGAGCGGGAAGAGCACACTGCTCGGTGTGCTGTCGGGCGCGCTGGCGCCGACCGACGGCACCGTCGTGCGGGCACCGGGCCGGCGCGTGGCCTTCGTCGCCCAGCAGCATCGCCAGCACCGCTGGATGCCGCTGAGCGTCGACGACGTCCTGCGCATGGGTCGCTACGGCCACCGTGGCCTGCTCGGGCGCCTGCGCGGCGTCGACCGCGCCGCCATCACCGCCGCCGCCGAGCGACTCGACGTCGGCGACCTCCGCAGCCGCTCGTTCGGCGACCTCTCCGGCGGCCAGCGCCAGCGGGTGCTCGTCGCCCAGGCCCTCGCCGCCGAGCCCGACCTGCTGTTGCTCGACGAGCCGATCACCGGACTCGACCTGCCCAGCCAGCAGCGCATCCTCGACTTGATCGCCGCCCTCACCGCCGACGGCACCGCCGTGGTGTTGTCCACCCACCACCTCGGCGAGGCTCGCCAGGCCGACCGGGTCGTGTTGCTGGCGGGCTGCGTGCTGGCCGTCGGCCCCCCCGCCGACGTCCTGCGGCCCGAGCTGCTGGCCGAAGCGTTCGGCAACCGGGCCGTCGCCGCCGACGCCGGCGCAGCCGCGACGACGATCACCGTCGTCGACGAGCACGGCCACGGTCACGACGACTCGCCTGCGGGTGTGGCCGCCGCGGCCGATCTGGCGCCCCACCACCAGCACCACGATCATCAAGCCCATCCCCACCACGAGTCCCCGTCCTCGCATGCGTGACGACCTGCACACCGCGGCCGAGGCTCGCCTGGGCGATCGCCGCCAGCGCTACACGGTCAATCGGCGGGCCATCGTCGACGCCCTCGTCACCCAGACCGCACCGGCCACGATCCCGGACCTCCTGCGGGCGCGACCGGAGCTGAGCCAGAGCACCACGTACCGCAGCCTCGCCGCCCTCGAGGAGGCCGGCGTCGTCCGCCGCCTCGCCGCCGGCGGCGAGTACGCCCACTACGAGCTGGCCGAGCACCTCACCGAACACCATCACCACATGATCTGCGTCGCCTGCGGGTCGATCGAGGATGTCACCCTCGACGCCGGCCTCGAGCGTCAGCTGGACGATGCCTTCGCGGCCGTCGCCCGCTCCCGCGGCTTCGCGCCGGACGGTCACTCGATCGACATCGAGGGTCGCTGCGCCGCCTGCACCAGCTAACCGGCGCCCGGCCCGTCGGCGCTCGCTCGTGTCAGCTTCGCGTGCAACCGTGCGCGCACGGATCTGACACGACCGCGATACCCGTTCACCCTTCGGGCGGGTCGATCAGGGTGGCCACGGTGCCGCTCGGGCGGCCGATCGAGGTGGCTGCGGACCAGCCGGCGACGATCGACAGCACGGCGAAGAGCACCGCCGCGACGCGGCGCAGCAGGTGCTCGGGCATGATCCGCATCAGCGCCCGCCCGGCGATCACGCCGAGCGCGGCGACGCTGACCATCGCCGTCGCCGCCCCGACGAACACCGACAGCGGGCGGCCATTGGCGGCCAGGCTGGCCGTGGCCAGCTGGGTCAGGTCGCCCCACTCGGCCAGGAACACGATGCCGAAGACGGTGCTGGTGATGCGCCACGACGGCAGCGCCCGGCGCTCGTCGCTGGCCGCTTCGGCGGCCGCCGCTTCCTGCTCGGTGGCGGTGGCCTCGTCGTCGGCGGCCATCGCCGTTCGCCACAGCACGACGGCGCCGATCAGGAACAGGAGGGCGATGGCGAGGCGCACGGGCGCTTCGGGCAGCTTGTTGAGCAGCCCCCCGGTGGCCGAGGCGATGACCATCTGCACGGCCAGGGCGCCGGCGGCCCCGAACCACACCGGCCACGGCCGGCGGTAGCGCGCCGACAGCACGATCGTGGCGAGCATGGTCTTGTCCGGCAGCTCGGCCACGAAGATCGTGGCGAAGGCCGTCAGGATCGTGACCAGGTGCACGGTCGGCAAGTCAATCGGCGTCGCACCCCATCGCTAGCGTCGCACGGGATGTCCACGCCCCGTTGGTCGATCGAGCAGGTGGTGGCGCTGGCGCCCACGCCCGCCCGTTACGCCGGTGCCGAAGGTCTGGCCGTGCCCGGTCGCTGGGCCGGCCTCGGTGCCGACGATCGGGCGTTGTGGGGGCGCTGCCGCGGCTCCGGCCGCGAGCCCTATGAGGCGATGGTCGACCATGTGGAGCTGGGCTGGCGGTGCTCGTGCCCCAGCCGATCGCAGCCGTGCAAGCACGCCCTCGCCCTGCTGGTGCTCTGGGTGCGCGGGCAGGTGCCGGCCGACGCGACGCCACTCGGCGTGGCCCGGTGGCTGGACGGCCGGGCCCGGCGCCCGGCGACCGATCCTGCGTCGGCCGGGGACAGCGCAGCGGCCCCCACCGCCGAGCCGCCCGAGCCGGCGGGCACGGCTGAACCCGACCCTGGGCCCGAGGCGCCGCCGCTCGACCTCGACGCCAGCCGCAACGAGCGCCTGGCTCGGCTCCTCGACGGCCTCGTCGAGCTCGACCGCTGGCTGGAGGACCGTCTGCGTACCGGGCTCAGTGACCCCGCGCTCGGCCGCTACGAGACGTGGGACGCGCTCGCCGCCCGCCTGATCGATGCCCGCGCCGGCGCGCTCGCCAACCGGGTGCGGCGCCTGGCCGGCGTCGTCGGCACTCGACCCGACTGGCACGAGGTCGTCCTCGCCGAGCTCGGGATCCTCCACCTGCTCGCTCAGGCCGGGCGGCGCGTGCCGGACCTGGCGTCCCCGCTGGCCGACGCCGTCGCCACCGCCTGTGGCTGGCAGGTCCGCCAGTCCGAGTTGCTGGCCGGTGTGCCCGAGACCGACACATGGGTCGTCGCCGGTCGCAGCGACACTCGCGAGGACCGCATCGAGGTTCGCCGAGTGTGGCTGCGGGGCCGTCGCGGTCAGTGGGCGATGGTGCTGTCGTTCGCCGCCTACCGGCAGGCACTGGACGCGTCGCTGCCCGTGGGCAGCGAGCTGACCGCCGACCTGCACCGCTATCCGGGGCCGTCGGTGCGGGCGCTGGTCGGCAGCATCGGCGAGCACGGGCCGGCGCGGTCGACGCCGCCGCCAGCGGTCGACGTCGCCGGCGCCACCGACGAGATCGGGCGCTGGCTGGCCGCCGAGCCGTGGGCCGATCGGGTGCCGGTGACCGTGCGGGCCGCGGCGACGGTGGCCGATGGCCGGTGGGTCCTCACCGACGCGACGGGCTCCCTGGCCCTCGCTCCCGATGCGCCCGGCCTGGCGACCCTCGTGGCCGCCGGCGCCGGGAGCGCGGTCGACGTCACCGTCGAGTGGACGATCGACGGCGCCGTGCCGCTGACCGTCCACCTGCCCGACCGCGATCTCGACATCGGCCCCGTCGCCGACGACTCGTTCGTGAGCGCGGCGTGAGGCGCCGCGAGTCATGAGCATCAGTGTCCATTGGCACGAGCTCGTCACCGTCGCCCTGCTGGGGACCGACCGGCGTGATCCGCCGCCGGCGCCGGACGGCGCCGTTGCCGACATCGTCGCCGACAGCCTCGGCGACACGCCGGCGGCGCGGATGCTGACCGCGATCGCGGCCACCACCGTCGCCCGCCGCGCCGGTGTGCGCCCGGGCCCCCCGGCGCCGGCCCTGGCGCCGCCCCCAGCCGACGCCCGTCCGTTGGTGACGCCGGCCGCCGCCGCCCGCTGGCGCGCGATCGTCCGGGACTGGCCCGTGCTCGAGGACGAGTGGCTGCTCACCGTCGCTCGCGGTGGCTGGCGGCTGCCGCCCGACGTCCTCGTCGGTCTGCTCCGGCGCCATCGGCGCGATGCCGTGCGCTGGGCACGCGCCGTCGCCGTCGGCGGACCGGCGGCGACCTGGCTCGTCGAGCACCGTCCCGAGCTGGACCGGCCGGGACGCCGGTCGGCGGCGTCGAGCGTCGACGATCCGCTCGACGAATTGCCGGGGCTGGCCGTCGCTCCCGAGCTGGTCGGCGTCCTCGAGGCCGGCGCCGCCGCCGCGTCCAGCGCCCTACGGGCCGTGCTCGCCGCCGGCGTCGTCCCGGCTCAGCGCAACGTCCTCGTCAACTTCGTCGCCCGCTGCCGGCCCGACGTGCTCGGTCCCCTGGCGGCGACGCTGCGGGCCGCCGCCGACGATCTGGGTGGACCCGCCGCCGGCCTCACCCACACCCTCGCCGACCTCGCCGTCGCCCGCGCCGCGATGCTGACCGAGCTGGCCGCCCAATGAGCAAGCCGTTGGTCCCGCTGCGGCCGCACGCCGAGGACCGCTACGCCGACGAGCTGGCGGCGTTGGTCGGCGCCGACGATCGGCCCCGGCCGCCGAACTGGCGGCTGTCGCCGTGGGCCGTCGTCACGTATCTGCTCGGTGGCAGCCTGCCCGACGGGACGCCGATCACGCCCAAGTACGTCGGGGCGCGCCGGTTGATCGAGATCGCCGTCGCCACCCTCGCCACCGACCGAGCGCTCCTGCTGCTCGGCGTGCCGGGCACGGCCAAGACGTGGGTCAGCGAACACCTCGCCGCCGCCATCAGCGGCGACTCGACGCTGCTGGTGCAGGGCACGGCCGGCACGACCGAGGAGACGCTGCGCTACGGGTGGAACTACGCCCGCCTGCTGGCCGAGGGGCCGAGCGAAGCGGCGCTCGTGCCCAGCCCCGTGTTCCGGGCGATGCGGGCCGGGCGCCTCGTCCGTATCGAGGAGCTGACCCGCATGCCCTCCGAGGTGCAGGACGCGCTGGTCACGACGTTGTCGGAGAAGGTCTTGCCGATCCCGGAACTGGACACCGAGGTCGCCGCCATCGCCGGCTTCAACCTGATCGCCACCGCCAATGACCGCGATAGCGGCGTCAACGAGCTGTCCAGCGCCTTGCGCCGCCGGTTCAACACGGTCGTGCTCCCCCTGCCGGCCACGGCCGATGAGGAGATGGCGATCGTGGCTCAGCGCGTCGGTGATCTCGGCCAATCGTTGGCGCTGCCCGACGTACCGGCCGCGGCCGACGAGATCCGCCGGGTCGTCACGATCTTCCGGGAGCTGCGCGCGGGTGTGACGGCCGACGGACGCACCAGCTTGAAGTCGCCGACGGGCACGCTGTCGACGGCCGAGGCGATCTCCGTGATCACCAACGGGCTCGCCCTGGCCGCCCACTTCGGCGACGGCACGCTGCGCGCCGGCGACGTGGCCGGCGGCATCGTCGGCGCCGTCGTGCGCGACCCGTTGCACGACGAGGTCGCCTGGCGGGAGTACCTCGAGGGCGTGGTCCGGGAGCGAGATGGCTGGGGCGACTTCTACGACGCCTGCCGTGACCTCGCCTGAGGTCACTCAGCTCCACCTGCTCGGGGTCCGCCACCACGGACCGGGGTCGGCGCGGTCGGTGCGCCGCGCCCTCGACGAGGTGCGGCCGTCCCTCGTGCTGATCGAGTCGCCGGCGGACACCGAAGCGGCGCTGGCGTGGATCGGCCACCCGGAACTGGTCCCGCCCGTGGCCATGCTCGGCTACGTCGTCGCCCGACCGGAACGGGCCGTGTTCGCCCCGCTGGCGTCGTTCAGCCCGGAGTGGCAGGCGGCGGCGTGGGCCAACGACCACGGCGTCCCCGTGCGGGCCATCGACTTACCCCTCGCCCTCACGTTGGCCCAGGGTGCCGGCGACGACGAACCCGAGTTGTTCGACGCCGGCCACAGCACTATTGATCCGCTGGCCGAGCTGGCCGCCGCCGCTGGCGAGCCCGACGCCGAACGCTGGTGGGACGACCTCGTCGAGCACCGCGGTGACGGTCCGGCCGTGTTCGGAGCCGTGGCCGAGGCGATGGCGGCCGTGCGGGCGGGGACACTGACCCCCCCGGGGGAGCAGCGACGGGAGGCCCACATGCGGAGGGCCATCCGCGCCGCGCTGGCCGCGACCGACGGGCCGATCGCCGTCATCGCCGGCGCTTGGCACGTGCCCGTGCTCGACCCCGGCCACACGACGGCGAGCGCAGATGCGGTGACGCTGCGGAGCCGACCCAAGACCAAGGTTGCCGTCACCTGGGTGCCGTGGACGAACCGCCGGCTCGGCCGGGCCGACGGGTACGGCGCCGGTGTCCCCAGCCCCGGCTGGTACGCCCACATCTTCCAGCATCCCGGCCCGAACGGCGTCGCCCGTTTCTTCGTCGACGCCGCCCACACGTTGCGTTGCCGGGGGTTGCCGGCGTCGCCGGATCACGTCATCGGGGCCAGCCGCCTGGCCAGCTCGCTAGCCGTGCTGCGCCAACGCCCACGGGCCGGGCTGGCCGAGGTCCTCGACGCCGCCGACGCCGTGTTCGGCGGGCTCAGCATCGTGCGCGACACGCTCGTCGTCGGCGACGCCATCGGCGCCGTGCCACCCGACGCGCCCCAGGTGCCCTTGGCGCGGGACCTGGCGGCGGCGGCGAGGTCGGCACGGTTGACCCCGAGCCCGACGACGAGCACCGTCGAGCTCGACTTGCGGACCCCCAACGGTGGCCGCCGCTCCCGCCTGCTCCATCGGCTTCGTGCCCTCGGCGTCGACTGGGGGACGCTGACCGAGGGGCGCGGCTCGTCGGGCACATTCCGCGAGGCATGGTCGCTGCGCTGGGACCCGGAGCTGTCGGTGCGCCTCGTCGAGCGCGCCGGCCACGGCACGACCGTCGTCGCCGCCGCCACGTGGGTGCTCGTCGAGCGGGCCGTCGCCGCCGACCGTCTGGCCGACGCCACCGTCGTGGTCGAGCGGGCCTTGCTGGCCGACCTCCCCGCCGCCCTCACCCCGGCCGTCGACGCGCTCGGCCGCCTGGCTGCCACCGCTCCCGACGTGGCCGAGCTGATGGACAGCCTCGTCCCGTTGGCCGGCGCCCACCGTTACGGCGACGTTCGTGGGACCGACGCCGTGGGCCTCCGGATCGTCTTCGACGAGCTGGTCGTGCGCGTGCTGGCCGGAATGGAACGGGCGGCGCGGGGGCTCGACGACGAGTCGGCGGGAGCGATGGTCGAGCGGATGAGCACCGTGCAGGCGGCGCTTGGCGTCGTCGACCACCCGGCCCGCCAACGCGGCTTGCCGGAGGTGCTCGGACACCTGGCCGACGACCGCCGCACGCACGGGTCGGTACAGGGGCGGGCGACCCGGCTGCTCCACGACGGCGGCGGGTGGACCACGGCCGCCGTCGAGGCCCGCCTCGGTCGGGCGCTCAGCGGCGGCACGCCGGCGGCGACCGGCGCCGCCTTCGTCGAGGGCTTCCTCGCCGGTAGCGGCACCGTGCTCGTTCACGACGACCAGCTGCTCGGTGCCGTCGACGGGTGGATGGCATCCCTGACGACCGACGCGTTCGAGGAGATCGTGGCCCTCCTGCGCCGCACGTTCGGCGGCTTCGAGCCGGCCGAGCGTCGCCAGCTCGGTCACCTGCTGGCCACCGGCACTGTCACCCGAGTCATGGCCGCCGGCGACGATCTCGACGACGAGCGAGTCGCGCTCGGCGTGCGCACCGTCCGCCAGCTCCTCGGGCTGGACCCAGGCCAGGACGATCGGCGATGACAGGCGGGCGCGTCTCCGAGCAGGAGCGACTGCGGCGCTGGCGGCTGGTGCTCGGCGGCGGCGAGGCCGACGGCACCGGCTCGGAGCTACGTGGAGACGACCGCCGCATCGACGTCGCGCTCGGCGCCCTGTACGACCGCACGGCCTCGCGCGGGCGCGGCGCGGGAAAGGCCGCCGGGTTGGCTCGATCGGCGCCATCGGTCGCCCGTTGGCTCGGCGACATCCGCCGCTACTTCCCGACACCGGTCGTGCAGGTGCTCCAGCGCGACGCCGTCGATCGTCTCGACCTGCACCAGTTGTTGCTGGAGCCGGAGCTGCTCGGCGAGCTGCAGCCCGATCTGCACCTGGTCACCCTGCTCGTCGAGCTGAACCGGGCGCTGCCGGACGAGACGAGGTCGACGGCCCGCCAGGTCGTCGCCACGGTGCTCGGCGAGCTGGAGGCGCGGCTGGCCGACCGCACCCGCCAGGCGGTGCACGGCGCCCTCGCTCGCGGCCGCCGCACCGCCCGACCGCGCCCGGCCGACATCGACTGGTCGCGCACGATCCAGCGCAACCTGCGCCATTGGCTGCCCGACCAGCACACGGTCGTGCCCGAGACCCTGGTCGGGTTCGGTCGGCATCAGCGCAGCCTCGCCCGCGACGTCATCGTCGCCGTCGACCAGAGCGGGTCGATGGCGTCCAGCGTCGTCTACGCGTCGGTGTTCGCCTGCGTGCTCGCCCGCCTGCCGGCGTTGCGCACGTCACTCGTCGCCTTCGACACCGCCGTCGCCGACTTGTCCGCTCTCCTCGACGATCCCGTGGACATCCTGTTCGGCGTGCAGTTGGGCGGCGGGACCGACATCGGGGGCGCCCTCGGCTACTGCCGGCGCCTCGTCACCCGACCGCACGACACCGTCCTGGTCATGATCAGCGACCTCTTCGAGGGCGGCAACGTGACGGCGATGCGGACGCGCCTCGCCGAACTGGTGCGCGACGGTGTGACCGTGGTCGTGCTGTTGTCGCTGTCCGACGAGGGGGCACCGGCCTACGACCACCACGAGGCGGCCACGCTGCGCGGCCTCGGCGCGGCGGTGTTGGCCTGCACGCCGGCCGAGTTCCCTGAACTCCTGGGGGCCGCGCTCGACGGTCGTGCCGGCGCCGACCTGGCCCGCTGGGCCGCCGAACACGGCCTCACGACGACGTGAGCCGTCCGCCGGGACGACCTACTGCTGCGTGCCGACCTTGAGGTCCTTGAACGCGCTGGTCGAATCGATGCCGGCGTCCTTGGGCAGGCCGAGGACCCGCTCGCCCACGATGTTGCGCATCACCTCGTCGGAACCACCGGCGATGCGCCCACCCGGTGTGCCCAGCACCAGTTGTGACCACGCGTACGTGCCCCACTCGCCGGTGTCGGCCTGGATCTTCGGGCCGAGCACGTCGGCGACGAACGTCGCCAGCTGTCCGGCCAGGTGGGTGCCGGCGAGCTTGGCGATGCTCAGCTCCGGACCCGGCGTCTGGCCGCCGCGGATCTTGTCGAGCGCCCGCTGGTTCGTGTAGGCGTTGACGCGGGACTGGATGTGTAGCTGGGCGAGGCGCTGGCGCACGATCGGGTCGCCGCCGACGCCCATCGCCCGGACCAGCTCGGTGGCACGGTGCAGCAGCCCGCCGCCCCCGCTGCCCCCACCGGCCCCGATGGCGGCCCGCTCGTTCATCAGCGTCGTCAGGGCCACACTCCAGCCGTTGTTGACGTCGCCCAGCCGGTCACGGTCAGGGACCCGGACATCGGCGAAGAACACCTCGTTGAAGCTGGCCCCGCCCGTCATCTGACGCAGAGGGCGGATCTCGACGCCGGGCGCGCGCATGTCGACGACGAAGCCGGTGAGGCCTTTGTGCTTGGGCAGGTCGGCATCGGTGCGGGCGATCACCTCGCCGAGGTCGCTGTACTGCGCCCCCGACGTCCACACCTTCTGGCCGTTGAGGATCCACTCGTCGCCGTCGCGGTCGGCCCGCATCTGGAGGCTGGCGAGGTCGCTGCCGGCGCCGGGCTCGGAGAACAACTGGCAGGCGACGAGGTCGGCCCGATACATCGCCCGCAGGTACTGCTCCTTGGCCTCGTCGGTGCCGTGGGCGAGAATCGTCGGCGCCACCATGCCCAGCCCGATCGTGAAAAAGCCCTGGTTGGGGACCTCGTATTTGGACTCAAGGCCGTCGTAGACGCGCTGGTGGGCGGCCGTCAGCGCCCGCCCGCCAAACTCCTCCGGCCCCGTGATCCAGCCCAGGCCGGCGTCGAAGCGCTGTGCTCGCCAGGCCTGGGCGGCGGCCAACGCGGCCAGCTCGGCGTCGCGGTCGCGCTCTTCGAACATGGCGACCTTGTCGGAGCCTTCGCCCCACACGAACTTCTGCTCGCCGGCCTTGGCGGTGGCGTTCGCGGCGAGGAACTGGCCGACCTCGGTCCCGAACTCATCGACGGTGATCACGCCGTCGACGGTAGGCGACGTCGTCGCCGGCGCTCGTAGTGAGCGCGAGCCCGCCTCTCCGGGGGACAAGGCGGCGGGCGGGTGGCGGCGGTGGGTTTCGGCCGATGAGCTGGGATACCGACCCGGTGAAGGGCGGGCGGAGAACTCCACCAAGTCAGCGGTGACTCATTACGACGAGGTTCGACGTTGGGCTGATTGCCACCGCCGCCACGAGGGCCAGTCCACCGGATCTCCGTCCCACCGGCGTCCCGCCGTGTCGCGAATCAGGCAACTAGCAGTTGGACGGAGCCGCGCATGATCCCGTGGTCGCGCAGCCGGGCGCTGCCGACGTCGACGGTGACCGGGCGCAACCCGGCGGGGCCGAGGGCGGCGGCCAGTGTCCGCATTTCGCCGACGGGATCGTCGCCGCCCGGCAGGCCGTAGAGCGCCCGGTGCAGGGCCCGATCCCAGCTGGCGCCGGCCCCCCACCGGGTGACATCAGGTCCCAGCACGACGACGGTGGGAATCGTGTGGTCGAGCCGACCGTCGAGCACCACGACCTGAGAGTCGTCGATGTCGGCGTCGTCCAGCACGTCCGTGGGAACGGCCGGCAGATCGCCGCCGGCCTCGATGTGCAGAACCGCCTCCCACCCCAAGCGGTCACTGAGGCCGGCGACGGTGACGGCCGCCCAGGTGCGGGCGGTGGCGAGCCCGGTGGCCCGGAGGTGCTCGGCGCCGATGTCGGCATCGCTCCACACGGCGGCGGCCGGGATCCACCAGGCCGAGCCGTGGGTGTCGAGGGCCGTGACCAGGTGCTCGCCCGGCGACGGCGTGCGTGTCGGCAGCCCGCCGAGCGCAAGTGCGGCCCGCCGGCGCAGGGGGGTGACGGTCCCGCCGCCGTCGAGCAGGCGGCGAGCGGGAGGCAACGATCGGGCGGTCGGCTCGGGCGACGAGCAGGGCACCGAGCGGCTGGCGGCGGGCGCGTACATCAGCATTCGGCGGAGCCTGACGAGACGGGGTCACACCGCCGTGCCGCCGCGTCCCTCTACACGGTGGGACGCGGCGGGGACGCGGCCTGGGCAGGCTCGTGAACATGCGCCACCAGTACTTCAGCATCCTTGCTCGCCTCATGCCCGCCGTGGCCTTCGCCGCCGCCTACGCACAGTTGGGCCCGCGCTTCCGCTGATCTCAAACGGTCCGCGCCGCAGCGCTCAGCGTAGGGCGGTGCGGCGGACCAGTTCGTTGCGCCGGTGGCGCACATTCGTCGGCAGCGCCCCGCCCAGCTCGCGGGCCACCTCGGCGGCGTCGTCGAGCACGGCGATGGCGGCCGCCACCCGGTCCTGCATGGCCAGCAGCTCGGAGAGGCGCACGTAGCGGGAGTCGGAGTAGCGGTCGAGGCGCAGCGCCCGTTCGGCGTAGGCCTGCGCCGCCGGCAGGTCACCGGAGTCCTCGGCCTGCACCGACAGCAGGTCGAAGAGGCTGATCATCTGCTGCTCGACGCGGCGGCGGGCGTTGTCGGCCCAGTCCTCGTACTCGAAGTCGACGAATGCCGACCCTTCGACCAGGCGCAGGGCGTGGGCGGCGAGGCGCCCGGCGAGGTCGGGGTCGGCCCGAGCGGCGGCGGTGGCATCGCTGGCCTCACGCTCGAAGTCGAGGAGGTCGCAGCCGACTCCCGGTGCCAGGCGCACGCCGACGCCGGCCCGTACGAGTAGCTCGCCGCCGCCGCGGCGCAGGCGCATCAGCACGTTGCGGAGGCGGGCGCGGCTGGCGTTGACGGGGTCGCCCGGCCAGACGGCGTCGCTGATCTGGTCGAGTGAGGCGCTGCCCCCGGCGGCGACGATGACGCCGATCAGGCGCTGTTGATTGCCGGCCGGGATCGGGTGTTCCTCAGCCCCCTCGTGGACCGTCATCGGCCCGCCGAGCACGGTGACGTAGGGCCCAGCCCGCACCGGTGCCGGTGCCGGTGTCGGTGCCGGTGTCGGTGCCGCCGGAGCGCCGGTCATTGCCCTCGGCGCCGCCGCACCGGCATCGAGGAGGCGGGCTGGTGGGCTGGCGCGCCGGAGCTGCTCCACGGCGAGGCGCTCCCCGAGGCTGTCGGCGTCGCCGACACCCAGAGCGACGAGCTCACGTTCGGTCTCGCCTGCGTGCCGGGCGGCGGCGGCGTCGTCGTGCTGCTGGGCGTAGGCGGCCGCCGTGACGAGGTGCACGCGCCACCATTCGGCCGGCTGGGTGGACCGCAGCGCCGCGTCGGTGTCGCCGATGATGCCGCGCCGAGCCTGCAGTACGTACTGCGTCGACGCGACTTGATCGGTGAACATTGGGCGGCGCTCGATGACCCGCTGGAGGTAGTGCTCGGCGACCTCCAGTTCGCCAAGGGCACCGAGCACCGTCGCCGCATCACACAGGAACGGGACCCCGAGCACGTCGTCGGCCGCGCCGAGGGCCGTGTTTTCGGCGGCCATAAACCGCTGTAAGGCAGCCGCTCGCTCGTAGCGGCGGGCCGCGATGATGGCGTGGCCCCAGGCCGCCGTCGCCACCAGGCGAGGGTTGTTCTGCACGGCGCCGAGCTCGCTGATGCGGTCGAAGCGGGCCGCCGCCGCGTCGAGGCGGTTGGCGTTGCACAGGGCGAACCCCTCCATGACCATCATCCACGAGCGCTCGGCGTCGGAGACGTCGGCGGAGGCGAGCAGCTGAGCGAGCACGGACAGCGCCTCGTCGTAACGGCCGAGCGGAACGAGGGCCGACATCGCCAGGTCGCAGCGGGTCGTGCGGGCCCGGGCGTGCTCGCCGCAACTGTCCCACGCCGCCGCCGCCACCTGGTAGCACTCGGCCGCCCGTTGCAGGTCGGCGCGGTGGTCCGACATCGCCGCCGCTTGGCCCAGCAGGTCGTAAGCACGGGCGTACGTGCGCTCCTCGCCGGCTCCGAGCTCGGCCAGGGCTCGCTCGGCGATACTCACGGCGGCGTCGGCGTCGCCCTCGGTGAGCCGGGCCCGGGCGGCCTCGACCTCGACGCGGTGGCGCAACGTCGGTGGGGCGCGCCGGCTCAGCTCGACGGCGCGGTCGATGTCGACGGCGGCGTGCTCGATCTGGCCGAGGTCGCGTTCGGCGGTGGCGCGGAACAACAGCAGGGCCGGCTCCCGCTCGACGGCCGATCCCAGCCGGGCGAGCAGGCTCACCAGGGCCCGCGGGTCGACTGTCTCGGCCGTCGACTCGCTGAGTCCGGTGAGCATGCGCACGGCCCGGTCGGGCAGTCCGGCATCGAGCAGCAGGTTCACCGCCTCCACCGGCCGGTCGCGGGTGATCAGCTCGTCGGCCAGGTTCATCGCCCCGTCGGGCACGAGGTCGTGACCGCGGTAGACGCCGGCCATGGCCAGGTCGAGCTCGCCGGTCACGTGACGGCGCAGCGGCACGCCGGCGGCGAGACAGCGCTGCACGAACCCCGGTCCGCCCATGCGCTCGAGCAGCGCCGGTTCCAGGCCGGGAGCGCGAGCGAGGAGGCCAAGCGCACTGACCTCGCTGGCCGTCAGCTGCTGCTGGGCGTTGACGGCGGCGGCGCGGACCATGCGGGCGGCGAGCGTGACGAGGTCGGCCCTCGGGTCGCGCTCGGCCTGGTCGAGGACGGCGGTGACGATGCGGACGCTGCCGTCGGTGGTCTCGATGACGCGTTCGATGTCGGCGTCGAGGATGGTGCCGGCCGGGCTGGCCTCGGCGATCTCGTCGGCGGTCACGGCCAGTGCGGTGGCGTCGAGTACGTCGCCGTCGACGAGGTGCACGGCATCGTGCAGCGCCGACGGTGCCAGTTGGCCGGCGATGATCACCCGGCGGGCGGGGGCGGCGTCCTCGATGATCTCGACGAGATCGTCGACCTGGGCGTCGGGGAGCAGGTGGACGTCGTCGACGAGCATCGCCCGGTCGGCGCCGGCGGCGGCGAGCGGGGCCAGGTCGCCGCGCAGGCGCACGGCCCCGGGCGGCAGGGCGCGGCGCGCCAGCCACGACTTGCCGGAGCCAGTCGGGGCTTCGAGGAGGATGACGGACGGTGCTGCATCGCCACTGATCCGTCTCAACAGCGCGGTTCGCGGTAGACGCACCAGCGTTCACGGTACCGAACGCGAGACGTCTAGCCCCGGATCGGGCGCCAACCACTAGCTTGCTCGTCCATGGGCCAGCTGGTCGCCGTCACCGAGAAGCCGACCGCGCTCCCGGGTGTGGCCCGCTTTGAGCTCAACCGGGCGTTGACCGGGATGGGCCACGAACACTTCGATTCGGCGGCCGCCGCCTTCGGACCGCGACCGGCGGCCGAGCTGGCCCGGCGGCTGTTCGCCACCGGTCAGGTGGCGGCCGTCCACGTCTACGCCAACATCGTCAGCGTCGACCTGGCCCGTGGGGCGACGTCGGCCGGACTGCCCGATGTCATGCGCACCATGTACCGCTACTGGCAGCCGGGGATGGAGCCGCCGACGTTCGACGACGTGCCCGACGGGGAGCCGGCTGCCGGCGACGATGGGGGCGAGGCCGTCGATGCCGAGACGGATCCGGCTCTGGCCGAAGCGGCCAAGCGGGTGCCGATGCACCTCCTCGAGCGCGGCCGCGCCGCCCGCGAACGCTGGAAAGCGAAGGCCTGATCCCGTTGCATACACGAACAGATGTTCGTAATGTGACGAAATGGATCCGTCCGCCGTGGCCGTCGTCGCCACGCCGCTCAGTGCCGCCCCGCTCGTCGCCGACCGCACGCTGCCCGTCCACGACGCCCTGACGCCACTGTTGCCCGATGGCGCACTCGTGCGCGGGCGCAGCGTGGCCTGCACCGGTGTCACCGCCACGTCGCTGGCCCTCGCCCTCACCGCGACCGCCGCCCAATCCGGGGCGTGGCTGGCCGTCGTCGACGTGGGATGGCTGGGGGTGGAAGCGGCCGCCGAACTGGGGGTTCCGCTGGAACGGCTGGTGCGGGTCGACACCGATCCGGCCGCCGGTCGGCGCCGGGCGGGGGCGTGGGCCGAGCTGATGGCGGCCGTTCTCGACGGTTTCGAACTGGTCGTCACCAGCGTGCCGGCCGCCGCCGGGCCGGCCCTCGTGCGTCGGGTCCACCAGCGGGTGCAGGCCCGCGGCGCCGTCGTCGTGGTCGTCGGCGAAACGGCGGCCTGGTCGAGCGACATGACCCTGCGTACGCTCGCCGCGACGTGGGAGGGCGTGGCCGACGGTTACGGATACCTGCGCGCCCGGCGGGTCGTGTTGGAGTCGAGCGGTCGGCGCGTGCCCCGCCCCCGCCGGGCCGAGCTGTGGCTCCCCGGCCCCTCGGCCGCCGTCGAAATCATCCCGGTACCGGCTCCGGCCGGTCCGGTGCCGGTGCCGTCCGTCCTGCGTCCCGCCGGGTAACGCCGCCCATGGACCGGTTCATCACCGTCTGGTGTCCCGACTGGCCGATCGCCGCCGCCGGGGTGGCCGACCGTGCGGCCATCGTCCTGCGGGCCAACCGGGTCGTGGCCCGATCCGCCACCGCCGCGGCCGACGGCGTGACCATCGGGCAGCGCCGGCGCGACGCCCAGCGCTGCTGCCCGGACGCCGAACTGGTCGACCACGATCCCGACCGCGACGCCCGGGCCTTCGAGCCCGTCGCTCGGGCCGTCGGCGCCTTCGCCCCGCGCGTCGAGATCGTCGAGCCGGGCTGGCTGCATCTCGGCGCCCGCGGGCCGGCGCGCTACTTCGGCGGTGACCGGTCGGTGGCGGCGCAGGTGGCCAGCGCCGTCGCCGCGGTGACGCCGCTGCCGGTCGGCGTCGGCGTGGCCGACGGCCGGTTTGCCGCCGGGGTGGCGGCCCGGCGGGCCGGTGAGGGCGAGCCGCTGATCATTCCCCCGGCGGCCACGCCCGAGTTCCTGGCACCGTTGCCGGTGGCGTGGCTGCACGAGCTGGCCGAGATCGACGCTGAGCTCGTCGGCCTCTTCGCCCGGCTGGGACTGCGCCGCCTCGGAGACCTCGCCGCCCTCGACGCCGGGACGGTCCTGGCCCGCTTCGGTCCGCCCGGGGCCCGCGCCCATCACCTTGCCGGCGGGGCCGACCCGCGTCCACCTGGCGGCGCCGCCCCGCCCCCGGCCCTGCGGTCGGCTCGGGCGTTCGACGATCCGGTGGACACCGCCGGCCCCCTGGTGTTCGTGGCCAAGCAGCTCGCCGACGAGCTGGTGGCCGAGCTCGCGGACGAGGGTCGGGTGTGCACCCGGCTCGTGGTGACGGCCGAGACCGACCACGGTGAGCGCAGCGAGCGGGCGTGGTACCGGGCGTCGGGACTGTCGGCACCGGCGATGGTCGAGCGGGTGCGCTGGCAGCTCGACGGGTGGCTGCGCGATGGCGATCTGACCGCCGGCGTCGTGCTGCTGGCGCTCGCTCCCGATGAGGTGCGCGGCGACGACGGTGATCAACTCGGCCTGTGGGGCGGCCGCTCGGCCGCCGACGAGCGGGCGACACGGGCTGTCACCCGCCTGTCCGGGTTGGCGGGAGAGCAGGCTGTGCTCGTCCCGGCATGGCGAGGTGGCCGGCTGCCGGCTGAGCGCTACGCCTGGATCCCCGCCGGGACGACCGATCTGACCGATCCCGACGACACCGCCGAACGGGTCCGCCCCGGCCTCGAGCAGCCGTGGCCGGGCCGGCTGCCGGCGCCGTCGCCGTCGGTGGTCTTGGACCAGCAACGTCCGGCCGTGCTGGCCGACGCCGCCGGTCAGCCCGTGCGGGTCAGCGGGCGAGGCGAGCTGAGTGCGCCGCCGGCGACGCTCTCCGTCGACGGTCGCCCGCCGATCGTGGTGACGGCCTGGGCCGGGCCGTGGCCGCTCGAGGAGCAGTGGTGGGACCCGGCCCGCCAGCGTCGTCTGGCTCGCTTCCAGGTGGTCACCGCCGACGGCGTCGCCCACCTCGTCCTCGCCGAACGCCGCCGCTGGTGGGTCGCCGCCGCCTACGAGTAGCCACGCCATGATGGGACGGATGGGTGAGTTGCGTTCGTCGCGGAGGGTGTTGCGCTCGGCCGCATCCGAGTTCCAGCGCGACAACGCCACGGATCTGGCCGCGGCGCTGACGTATTACGCCGTGCTGGCCGTCTTCCCGGGGCTGCTGGCGGTGATGTCGCTGATCAGCATCCTGGGCGACGGCCCCTCGACGACGCGGGCGATCCTCGACCTGCTCGTCGACCTCGGCCAGCGCGACGCCGCCGAGCAGTTGCGCGAGCCGATCGAGCAGATGGTCGAGACGAAGGCGGCCGGCTTCGCCTTGGTCTTCGGACTTCTCGGCGCGCTCTGGAGTGCCTCGGGCTACATCGGCGCGTTCGGCCGGGCGATGAACCGCGTGTATGACGTCGACGAGGGGCGGCCGTTCTGGAAGCTGCGCCCACTCAACCTGGCCCTCACCGTGCTGATCGTCGTGCTGGCCGCGATCGTGCTCGCCGGCTTCGTGGTCAGCGGACCCTTCGCCGAGCAGTTGGGCGAACGCCTCGGCGTCGGCGAGGTCGCCGTGACGGCGTGGAACTACGGCAAGTGGCCGGTGTTGCTGCTGATCGTCGTCGTGATCGTGGCCCTCCTGTACTCCGCCACCCCGAACGTGCGCCAGCCGTCGTTCCGGTGGATCAGCGTCGGCGCGGCGGTCGCCATCGCCGTCTGGATGCTGGCGTCGCTCGGGTTCGGGCTGTACGTGACGAACTTCGGCTCCTACAACCAGACCTACGGGACGCTGGCCGGCGTGATCGTGTTCCTGCTCTGGCTGTGGCTGACGAACGTGGCGCTGTTGTTCGGGGCCGAAGTCGACGCCGAGCTGGAACGGTCGCGCGAGCTGCGCGCCGGCATCGAGGCCGAGGAGACGTTGCAGCTACCGCCGCGCGACACGCAGGCGTCGGCCAAGCAGGCGGTGAAGCTGGCGCAGCGCGTCGCCGACGGCCGCGCCCTGCGCGTCCAGGCCGCCCGTGCCGACGAGACCCCGGCGACGAGCGCGCCGCCGGCTGCGCCCGCGGAGTCGGTGTCGCTGGGCGGCCGGCCGTCCAGCGAGTCCGAGCGGGAATCGTCGACGTCGGCCCGGCACGCGGTCGCTGGCGTGGCGGCCGTCGGCCTGCTGACGCTCGTCGTGAACGCGCTCGCCGGACTTTTCGGCGTCCGCCGCGGCCCCTGAGCTGTCCTGGCTACCCGGTGCCGGGCTGATCTTTCCACAACCGGAGCGTCGGGAGGACCGATGAGGCGAGGACGAAATCGCCGCCGGTCGTGAGGAGCAGCAGGTTGCGCCGCAGGCACAACGAGACCAGCAGCGCGTCGACGGTGCCCAGTTGCACGCCGCGCCGCTGGCAGTCCCGCTTGAACCCCGCCGCGTCGATGTGGTCCTGGCGGGTCGGCGTGACCATCGGCAGCGGACGAAACCGCTCGATCAGCACGTCGCGCTGCTTCGGCCCACGGATGCCCTGGAGGAGCTCCTGCAGGACCAGCCCGGTCGACACGACGGGCGCGCCGGACCTGAGGGCAGACCGCAACGCCGCCACCTCGGCGATCTCGGGCGGACGGTCCCGCCGAAACGCCAGGGACCACACACTGGTGTCGACGAAGAGCGCCTCGATCGGGCTCAGGTCCGATCAGCCTTGTAGTCGTAGGTCTCATCCCAGTCGAGTGAACCGAACAGGTCAGCCAAGTCCGCCTGGGCGCGGCGGGCCACGTATTCGACGAGTGCCTCGGTGACGGCGGCGCGCTTGGTTCGCAGCCCGCTCACGCGCACGGCCTCGTCGACGAGTTCAGGATCCAGCGCCAGGTTCGTCGCCATGTGTGACAGCGTACACATCACTGCCCGGGGACCCCTGCGGTGACCGAGTCACGAAAAGGGTGGGGGCGACGAGAAGGGCCGTCGTACGATCACCTCGGATCGCCTCGCGGCAGCGGCGGCGATCTCGTCCGGTACGACCGGAGGGAGAAAGTCATGCGAGTGGCCCACGCGGCGGTGGCGGTAGCGCTCCTGGCAGGATGCGATGCGAACGGGACGCCTCGCTCCGAACCGAGTGCTTCGATACCCCATCCCGATCAGGCCGTCTCCGAGTCGTTGGACGTCGGCTCGCCGGTGTCGTCTCGCGACGGTGGACCGGTCATACCGGCGACCTCGACTTCGATGAGCGGACCCGACTCCGACAGTGACGGGATCGCCGACGGGAGTGACAACTGCCCGCGCGATGCGAACCGCAACCAGCAGGACATGTGCGGGACGACGGTTCCACCCAGGGGCGGTTGTCCGGCCATCGCCACCGTCGAGGAGGCCCGCCCGCCCGAGATTGAGCCAGGTCGGGTCGTGCAGGTGGTGCGGCGCTCGCTCGACCAGCCCGGCGCGGGCCCGGCTGACGGAGCGTCCCCTGTGTCGTGTGACGAGGGAGAACCCATCATCATCGAGCCCGACCCGCCCGGCGTCGTCCTCGACCACACCGACGGAGTGTTCTACGTACTCACGACCGAGGAGCTCGCCGGCCAGCCCGGCGGCGGGCTCAACGTGACCGGCGCCGCGCTCGACACGACGGCCAGTGTCGCCCCGACCGTCCTTTCCCAGGACGAGCTGAAGCGTGTGCTCGAGCGTGCCCTTGTTGGGCCACACGCGTCGACGGTGGCGGCGGCGGTGGCGCCGGCCGCGCAGGCCTCGCTGCCCGACATCTGGGATCAAGTGACGGCCATCAACGCGCTCGGCCCTGACGCCGTCGACGCCGAGGTCGAGCTTCCGCCATCGCCGGCGAGCGAGGGAGAACCGACCCCTTCGTCGACGGGCACGATCGGTGACTGATCCCGCCGCCGCTCCTCCCGGTGCGATGGACGACCCGCACGCCCGGTGGTTCGGCACCCGCTGGGTCGGCCCTGCACTGGGATCGCTGGGGTCGGTCGCCGTGCTGTCCGCCCTGCTCTACTACTTCGGCTGGGTACACACGGCCGCTCAGGCGAAGTACTTCGGATTCGACTCGACGTTCTACGACATGTCGTCGGCCGACTACACGATCCGTAGCACGGGGGCCGCGCTCCCCGCCGTCGCTGTCGGTGTGATCGTGCTGCTCGGCGTGGCCGTCGGCCTTGACGAGCTCGTCGCCCGACTGGCTGACGAGCGTCGACGACGACTGATCGTCCGATGCACGCTGCCGCTCGGCGTGCTTCTCGTCGTGTTGGGCGTCATCGGACTTGTCGACAGCGGGAGTCGCCTGCCGGCCTGGCCGGCGATGGCCCTGCTCGGTGGCTCATTGCTGGCCGCAGTGGGGGTCATCCTCGGTCGGGCGCGCCGTCGGACGTGGGTGCTCCTCGCCATCGGCCTGCTTGGGCTCGTCGGTGCGTTCGACGCCATCCGCGTCTACGCCACGACGGTGGGCATCGAACGAGCAGAGCGATCCGCTCTCGAGATGGACTCGACGGCGCTGGTTCGCGTGTATGCGAGCGAGGATCCGCAACTGTTGGTCGTCGGGTCGCTCGTTCGCGACGTCCTGACCAGCGAGTCGGGTCAGACCATCTATCGGTACGACTGCCTGCATCTTCTCGACCGGATCGGCCAGCAGCTCTTTCTGGTCCCGCACGGCTACTCGACCGACGCCAATCGACGAGTGGTGTACGTCGTGGACGTCGATGACGTCCGCGTGGACATCGATGCCCGATACGTCGAACGTCGCGAGACGCCACCGTGCTCGTGACGCCTGACGGCGCCCGGCCCGGCCGTCGCGTTGGCGCGTTCACGGGCCGATGGTGACGGACACCTCTCCGAGTTGGTCGAACAGGGCGACGATGCTGTCGCCGGCGGCGAAGGGGACGGCCCGGACGAACGAGCCGGAGAGGATCACGTCGCCGGGCTCCATGGCGACGCCGAACTCGTGCAGCTTGTTGGCCAGCCAGGCGACGGCGTTGATCGGGTTGCCGAGCACGGCCGCCGCCGACCCGGTCTCCATGATCTCGCCGTTGACGAGCAACGATCCGCTGATCCGGCGCACGTCGATGTCCGTCAGGCCGACCGGGTTGCCGCCCAGCACGACGAGCCCGCACGACGCGGCGTCGGCGATGCTGTCGACGAGCATCGTCGGACCGCGTTCGCGGAAGCGGCTGTCGACGATCTCCAGGGCCGGGAGCACGAAGTCGGTGGCCCGGATCACGTCGGCGGCGTGGACCGACGGACCGCTGAGGCGCCGCCCCATCACGAACGCCACCTCCTGCTCCACGAGTGGTCGGTTGAGGCGCTCGGGTGGCACGACGCTGCCCTCGGCCACGAACCAGTCGTCGTAGAGGAACCCGTAGTCGGGTTCGGCGGCCTCGAACATCGTGCGCATCGCCTTCGACGTCAGCCCGACCTTGTGACCCGTGACCCGCCGGCCGGCGGCGACCTTGAGGTCGCGCACGGCGAGGGCGATGCGGTAGGCGTCGTCGACGTCGGCGTCGGGCCAGCGGGCCGACACCGGCTCCGTCCAGCGCCGGGTGTCCTCGGCTGCGACGATCGCGACCGCCGCCTCGCGGTGCTGGTCGGCGGAGAGCTGCACGTCAGTGCTCTTTGTCGTTCGGGCGGCCCGCGGCGACCCAGGCGATGAACTCGGCGCTGGCCATCGTCGCGCTCGGGTCGACGTGGGTGTGGCGCGCTGGGCGCGACGCGGGGTCGGGGAATTGGGCGACCCACGACGCCTCGAGGGCGGCGCGGTGGGCGCCGTCGGCCAGCCAGAAGCTCATCTTGGCGACGTCGTCCCATGTCGCGCCGGCCGCGTCGAGCATGGCGCCGGCATGGACGAACAGGTTGGCGATCTGGGCCTCGATCACCGCGGGAACGGTGCGCGTGCCGGGATCGAATGAGGTGATCACGCTCGACACGACGAGGGGGCCGATGCGGGTGGCGACCGGGATCGCCGTGATGTGGCTGAGCCCCGGGATCGCCAGCGACCTCCGGTCGCTCACGCTGAGCCTCGATCGCGGACGGCTCGCCAGGCCTCGTAGTCCGGGCGGCGCTCGTCGCTCAACGGGAACAGCCCGTCGGTCGGCTCGCCGGCGGCGACGCGCTCGATGGCGAACTCCTCGATCTCCTCCTGAACGACGGCGTCGCGGGCAACCTCGGCGACGAGGGCGTGAGGGATGACGACGGCGCCCTCGGCGTCGCCCACGACGACGTCACCGGCCTCGACGAACACGCCGGCGCAGGTGATCGCGTCGTCGACGCTGTAGGGCATGTGATGACGCCCGTAGGTCGAGGCGTGCGAGCTGAGGTGGTACACGGGCAGGTCGAGGGCGACGATCGCCGGGGTGTCGCGCAGTGCGCCGTCGGTGACCACGCCGGCGCCGCCCCGAGCCTGCACGCGCAGGGCGAAGATGTCGCCGATCGTGCCGGCGTCAGGCACCCCGCGGGCCTCCATCACGACCACGTCGCCAGGCTCGACGGTCTCGACGACCTGCTTCTGGGCCGTCCGGCCGTTGATAGCGAGGTTGGTGACGTCCTCGCGCACGGCGACGTAGCGCAGCGTGCGGGCCCGCCCGACGAGGCGTCGCTCGGGATGGGTCGGCTGCAGCCCGGCGAGGAACGTGCTGCGGATACCGCGCATCTGCAGCTGGTGTGTGAGCGTCGCCGTCGACACCGACGACAACTGCTGACGCAGCTCGTCGGTCAGCACGGCCGGGATCGTGCTCGGATCGATGAGACGGGGAAACTCGGCCATCAGGAGCCCTTCGTGATGTGGTGACGGAGCCGGCCGATGCCTTCGACCCACGTCTCGAGGACCTGGCCGGGGGCGAGAAAGCGCGGCGGCGTGCGGGCCACCCCAACGCCCGACGGCGTGCCGGTGAAGATGAGGTCACCGGGGCGCAGCGTGACGATGGCGCTGAGCCGGGCGATCAGCTCGGGCACCGGGAAGATCAGGTCGCTGGTGCGGGCGTCCTGCACGGTCTCGCCGTCGAGTGAGCAGCCGAGGGCGAGGTCGTCGGGATCGGCGACCTCGTCGACGGTGACGACCCACGGGCCGGTCGGGCCGAAGCCGGCGTAGGACTTGCCGAGGCTGAACTGGCGCCCGGCCGCCATCTGGGTCGTCCGCTCCGAGATGTCCTGGCCGACGGTCAGCCCGGCGACGTGGTCCCAGGCGTCGGTCGCGGCGACGTCGCTGGCGTCGCGCCCGATCACGACGACGAGCTCGACCTCCCAGTCGACCGTGTCGGCCGGCAGGGCGATCTCGCCAAACGGGACGTTGAGGCACGACGGGAACTTCGTGAACGTGGCCGGGACGTCCGGCACGTCCTGGCCGGTCTCCTCGGCGTGGGCGCGATAGTTGAGGCCGATGGCGAACACCTGGCGCGGATCGGGCGAGGGCGGTCCGAGCTGCTCCGGCACGAACGGCGACGGGACGGCGTCGAAGGCGAGGGCCGCCGCGGTGAAGTCGTCCCAGCGGTCGTAGACCGAGCGCAACGACGGCCCGAACTCGCCGGCGCTGGCGTGGGCGACGTCGATGGCGCCGACGTCGGAGACGAGCACGGCCCGCCCGTCCAGGTTGCCCAGCTTCATGGTCCCCATCATGGGACATCGGGCCACGGGGCACGGACCGAGCGCCGTGCTTACACTCCCGACGATGCCCCCCGCACCGGTCGCCGCGCTGCGCGAACGCCTGGCCACGACGGACGTCCTGCTGGGGGCGTGGACGTTCTTCCGCGAGCCCTTGGCCGCCGAGTTGGCTGCCCAAGCCGGCTACGACTACGTCTGCATCGACGGCCAGCACGGTCTCCACGACGAGGCGTCGATCGGCGCCCAGCTGACGGCGGTGCGGGCCGGCGGGCCGGCCTTCCCGATCGTGCGGGTGCGCGCCAACGACTACGGCCTGATCGGGCGGGTCCTCGACACCGGCGCGCTCGGCGTGATCGTGCCGATGGTCAACACGCCCGAGGAGGCCGCTGCCGTCGTCGCCGCCGGTCGCTACGCGCCGGCCGGCGGGCGCAGTTTCGGCCCGATCGGGGCGATGGTCCGGTACGGGACCGATTACGTAGGCGCCGTCAACGATCGGGTGGCGTTGATCCCGATGATCGAGACGGCCGAGGCCGTCGCCAACGTCGAGGCGATCGCCCGCACGCCCGGCATCGACGCGCTCTACGTCGGACCGTCCGACCTGGCTCTCACGCTCGGTCTGCCGCCCGGCCCCGACCATGACGACGCCGTGTTCGTCGACGCCCTCGACGCGATCGTGGCCGCCTGCCGGCAGTCCGGCGTCATCCCAGCTGTTCATGCGGAACCGGAGCTGGTGGCCAAGCGGGCCGAGCAAGGCTTCCGGATGATGACGATCGGCTTCGACTTCGGCTCGATGGTCAACGGCTACCGCGACGCCCTTGCCGTCGGGCGAGACGCCCGGCCCGATGCCTGACCGATGGCCACTCGTCGCGCTCGGGTCGACGACGTCCACGAGGTGGCGTCGTCGATGCCCCACGTCACGGTGGTCGACGGGACCCGGGAGAATCCCGTGTACCAGGTCGGGGGGAAGTCGTTCGTGTTCTTCCGCACCCCGCGGCCCGATGCCGTCGACCCGGTGAGCGGGCAGCGCTACGACGACGTGATCGTGATCTGGGTCGAGTCCGACGACGACAAGCGAGCCCTCGTCCAGGACCCGGACTCGCCGTTCTTCACCACGCCGCACTTCGACGGCCACCCGTCGGTGCTCGTGCGGGCGAGCCGCGTCGTCGACGTCGGTGTCGACGAGCTACGCGAGCTGATCCAGGATGCCTGGCTGAGCCGGGCGTCGAAGCGTCGGGCCACCGAGTGGCTGACCGCCCACCGGCCGGGACCCACGTGATTGGATCGGGATCCATGGCTGCTGATCTGCCGTTGCCCGCCCGCCTGCTCGTCGACGCGTTCGAGCGCGTCCAGGGATCCGTCCACGGCGTCGTCGACGGGCTCGACGAGGAGGCGCTTGTCTGGCGACCGGACGCCGAAGCCAACTCGGTCGCCTGGCTGGTCTGGCACCTCGCCCGCGTGCAGGACGATCACGTCGTCGGCGTGGCCGAGCGCTTGGGCCGCCCGCCGGCCGAGCAGGTCTGGACGGCCGGTGGATGGGCCCGCCGCTTCGATCTCCCCTTCGACGACGCCGCCCACGGCTACGGCCACTCGTCGGACGAGGTCGAGCAGGTTCGGGCGCCGGCGGAACTGCTGACCGGCTACGACGAGATCGTCGACACGCGGTGACCGACAAGGCCGATTCTGCCTTGAGCAAACGACCGGATCCGGTCGTTTGCTCAGTGCAGAACGAGGTGCGCGGCCGGACGCCGATCGACGAGCGGGAGGCGGCCAGCATCGAGCGGACCCTGGCCGAGCTCGACCGGCTGGAGGATCCGTTCGGCGCGGCCGCCGGGCCCGTGCACGTCACCGGCTCGGCGATGGTCGTCGGACCCCGTGGCGTCGTGCTGTTGAAGCACCGCCGGCTCGGGCTGTGGGTCCAGCCCGGGGGTCACGTCGACCCGGGCGAAACGCCGTGGGCGGCGGCCGAGCGCGAGGCGGTGGAGGAGACGGGGCTGGTGATCGCACCGGCCGGCGGCGCCGAGCGGGCGCCGCTCGTCCACGTCGACGTCCACGACGGCGGGCGGGGCCACACTCACCTCGATCTGCGTTATCTCTTCGACGGTGGCGGCGCCGACCCGAACCCGCCGCCCGAAGAGAGCCAGGACGTCCACTGGTTCGCCTGGGCCGACGCCGTGGCTCGGGCCGAACCGTCGATGGCCGCCCTCCTACGCCACCTCGGGTCCTACGATCGAGATGTGGCGTACGACGAAGACCTCGCCGACCGAGTTCGCGAACTGATCGCCGCGGAGCGTGGCGTCACCGAGCAGCGGATGTTCGGCGGGCTCGCCTTCCTCGTCGACGGCCGTATGGCCGTCGGTGTCAGCGGCCAGGGCGGCTTGATGGTCCGGGCGGATCCCGGAGAGTCGGACCGCTTGGCCGCGACCGCTGGAGCTTCGCCGATGGAGATGAAGGGCCGGCCGATGAAGGGCTGGCTGCGGGTCGAGGCCGAGGGCGTGCGGACCAAGCGTCAGCTCAGCCGGTGGGTGAACATCGGCGTTGGTTACGCCCGCTCTTTGCCACCCAAGGTCCAGGGCTCGACCCGACGCTGAACAGGTCGAACTTGCGTTCGGTGAACTGATGTTCGACAATGGCAGAGGTGGGGTTCAACAACCCGTCGTGGACGTGGAAAGAGCTGGAAGCAGCGCTGTCGGGCACCGGCCGGGACGGGCGCGCCCCCGGCAGCCCGTCGTGGAACGCCGGTGGTGATGGGCCAGCGTGGAGCCGCAAGCGCCAGCCGTTCGAGGCCGCTGGCGTCGAGCGCCGGGCGGGTGCGGTGCCCTACGCCGAGTTGCACTGCCACTCCAACTTCTCGTTCCTCGACGGCGCGACCCACCCAGAGGAGTTGGCCACCGAGGCCGCCCGCCTCGGCCTGGAGGCGCTCGCCCTCACCGACCACGACGGCTTCTACGGCATCGTCCGCTTCGCCGAGGCCGCCCGGGCCGTCGGGCTGCCGACCGTCTTCGGCACCGAGATCACGCTCACGCCGGGCCTCGCCGGCGCCGACCGCTTGTTCCTGACCGAGGAGGACACCCGGACCCAGGTCGCCACCGGCCGGGTGCCCGATCACCACGCCCCTGACCCCCACGGCGACCACCTGCTCCTCCTCGCCGACGGGCCGGCCGGTTACGCCCGCCTGGCCCGCGCCCTCAGCCTCGGACACCTGGCCGGGGAGAAGGGAGCGCCGCAGTTCGGCTTCGCCGACGTCGCCGGGGCCGTCGCCGGTGACGTCTGGGTGCTGACCGGGTGCCGTAAGGGCGCCGTGCCGCGGGCCCTCGGCGACGCCGGGCCGGCCGTCGCCGGTCGCGAGCTGCAGCGCCTGATCGCCGCGTTCGGCCGCGACCGGGTGCTTGTCGAGCTGTGGGACCACGGCGACCCGCTCGACTCGGTCCGCAACGACGCCCTCGCCGAGCTGGCCGTCCGCCACGACGTCGGCTGCGTCGCCACCACCAACGCCCACTACGCGACACCAGCCGGTCGTCGCCTGGCCACCGCCCTCGCGGCCGTGCGGGCCCGGTGCAGCCTGGCCGACCTCGACCCGTGGCTGCCGGCGGCGGCCGGGGCCTATCTGCGCTCAGGCGCCGAGCAGGCCCGTCGCTTCGCCCGCTACCCGGGCGTCGTCGAACTGGCCGCCGAGATCGGCCGTGCCGCCGCCTTCGACCTCCAGCTCGTCGCCCCGTCGCTGCCGCCGTTCCCGTGCCCGAACGGTCCCGACGGCACACCGCTCACCGAGATGGCCTACCTCCGTCAGCTCGTCGAAGCCGGCGGTCGCCACCGTTATGGCGAGCGTCCGGCACCCCACGAGGACCTCTCGTTGCGGGCCCGGGCGTGGGGAACCATCGATCACGAGCTCGCCGTCATCGAGCAGCTCGGCTTCGCCGGTTACTTCCTCGTCGTGTGGGACCTCGTGCGCTTCTGCCGGGAGGCCGACATCTACTGCCAGGGGCGGGGGAGCGCTGCCAACTCGGCTGTCTGCTACGCCCTCGGCGTCACCGCCGCCGACGCCGTGTCGCTCGGCCTGTTGTTCGAGCGCTTCCTGTCGCCCGAACGCGACGGCCCGCCGGACATCGACATCGACATCGAGAGCGACCGGCGCGAGGAGGTCATCCAGTACGTCTTCGCCAAGCACGGCCGCCACCACACGGCCCAGGTCGCCAACGTCATTACCTATCGGGCCAAGTCGGCCGTGCGCGACATGGCCAAGGCGCTCGGCCATTCACCCGGCCAGCAGGACGCCTGGTCCAAGCGCATCGACGGCTGGGGCAACATGGCGGCCACGGCGAAGCAACCGGATCACGGCATCCCCGACGCGGTGATGGAGCTGGCGGCTCAGGTCGAGGACGCGCCCCGGCATCTCGGCATCCACTCCGGGGGCATGGTGATCTGCGACCGCCCGGTGATCGAGGTCTGTCCGGTCGAGTGGGGACGGATGGCCGACCGCTCGGTGCTGCAGTGGGACAAGGACGACTGCGCCGCCGCCGGGCTAGTCAAGTTCGACCTTCTCGGCCTCGGCATGTTGAGCGCCCTGCACTACGCCGTCGACCTGATCCGCGAGCACCGCGGCTACGAGGTCGACCTGGCGACGATCCCCCAGGAGGACGACGTCTACGCGATGTTGTGCCGGGCCGACACCGTCGGCGTGTTCCAGATCGAGTCCCGGGCGCAGATGGCGACGCTGCCCCGGCTCAAGCCGCGGCGGTTCTACGACCTCGTCGTCGAGGTCGCGCTGATCCGCCCCGGCCCGATCCAGGGCGGCTCGGTGCACCCGTACATCCGTCGGCGCAACGGCCAGGAGGAGATCACCTACCTCCACCCGCTGCTCGAGAACAGCCTCGGCAAGACGCTCGGCGTGCCGCTGTTCCAGGAGCAGTTGATGCAGATGGCGATCGACGTCGCCGGCTTCAGCCCGGCCGAGTCCGACGAACTGCGCCAGGCGATGGGCTCGAAGCGCTCGGCGGCGCGCATGGAGCGCTTGCGCGAGCGGCTGTATGCCGGCATGGCCGAGCGAGGGATCACCGGCGACGTGGCCGACGAGCTGTTCACGAAGATGAAGGCGTTCGCCAACTACGGCTTTCCGGAGTCGCATTCGGTGAGCTTCGCCTACCTCGTGTACGCCTCGTCGTGGATCAAGTTCCACGAGCCGGCGGCGTTCTGTGCGGCGCTGCTCAACGCCCAGCCGATGGGCTTCTGGAGTCCGCACACGCTCGTCCAGGACGCCCGCCGCCACGGCGTCGACGTCCACACCCCCGACCTCAACGCGTCACGTGCGGTGGCGACACTGGAGCCTCCATCCGAGGGTTGGAGCGCATCCGAGGATTGGATGAGGGAAGGCCCCGCACCCAGCCCTCGGACGGATGATCTGGCTGTGCGACTCGGGTTGGGATCGGTGCGCGGAATCGGGGTCGACCTGGCCGAGGCGATCGAGGCGGAGCGGGGCGAGCACGGCCCGTACCGGGATCCGGAGGATCTCGTCCGGCGGGTGCCCGATCTCGACCTGGCGCAACTGGAGGCGATGGCCACGGCCGGCGTCTTCGGACAGTGTTTCGGGCTGGAGCGGCGGGAGGCGTTGTGGGCCGTGGGCGCCGTCGCGCAGTCCCGCCCCGGCCGGCTGGCCGGCGTGGTCACCGGGGCGTCGGCGCCCCGGCTGCCGGGCATGTCCCCGCCGGAGGAAGCGGTGGCCGACCTCTGGGCCACCGGCGTGTCACCGGACGGGCACCCGACCCGTTTCCTGCGGGCCGAACTGGCGGGCCTCGGCGTCGTCACGTCGCAGGGCCTGTGGGACGTCACGCCCGGGTCCCGGGTCACGGTGGCCGGCGTCGTCACCCACCGCCAGCGACCGATGACGGCCCAGGGCACGACGTTCCTCAACCTCGAGGACGAGACCGGCCTGATCAACGTCGTCGTGTCGAAAGGCTGCTGGGCCCGCTTCCGCCGCGTCGCCCGGGAAGCGCCAGCGATGACGATCCGCGGCCGCCTCGAACGCAGCGAGGGCGTGATCAACCTCGTCGCCGAGCACCTCGCCCCGCTGGCCCTCCCCGGCTCTTCGATCCACGCCAGCCGCGACTTCCGCTGACCTGCGTGCATCGGAGGGCTGGCGCGCATCGGAGGGTTACGTGCGGGGAAGCCCCGCACGTAACCCTCCGATGCATGGCAACCCTCGGATGGGAGGGATGAAACGGGTCAGGGGGCGACGAGGCCGAGCTCGGCCCAGTGCGGGCGGGCGTCGGCGGGGATGACGCCGAGCTCACCGAGGAACGTCGTCAGCTTGGACAGGCCGGCGACGACGTTGGCCTGGTACGCCGGGTTGGCCCGAGCGGCGTCGTAGGCGCCGGCGAGGCCAAGGTGGTCGAAGACGTCGGGGTTGAGGCTGATCGAGACGATCTCGCCGACGAGCACCGGGGCCGCCTCGACGACCGTGGCCTGCTCGGCATCGTCGAGCGTCGGCCACACCTCGGTCAGATACGACTTGGCGAAGCTGACGTGGCGGGCCTCCTCGAGGACGTGCAGCTTGGCGACGCGCCGGGCCGTCGGGTGGAGGCGCTCGTCGCGCATCGTCATCCGGTTGGCGTAGTCGAGCAATTCCTCGATGGCCAGGATCAGGAGGTAGGAGATCGCCCGGCCGCCGTCGCTGTCGTCGATCATTACGGGACGGTCGGGGCGATAGCTGGGCGTGCCGGCCCGGCGGATGTACTCGCCGAACATCGTCGAGTGGCGGCACTCGTCGGCGACCTCGACGAGCAGGTAGCGGTGCATCGGGTCGGTGACGTCGATGTCGGCGAGGTGGCGCAGCACGATCTGCATGAGGGCGTTCTCGAACCAGATGCCGGCGGCCAGCATGGCGGCGGCCTCGTGGCGGCTGTAGGCGATGCGCTCGGTCTCGGTCATCGCGTCCCACACCGGCGTTCCGAACAGAGCCAGCAGCTCGGGCGGCAGGTGGAAGGCGGAGTCGTCGAGCGGCACCGCCCAGTCGATCTCCTGGAACGGGTCCAGGGTCGTCCGCTCCGACGCGGCGACGAGCTGTTCGGAGCGCGCCGCCGTGCGCGGCAGAGAGCGAAGGGTGGTGGCAGTCATGTCCATCACTCTGACGTTGACAGTCGTTACTGTCAACATATTCTGACAGTGAACACTGTCACAGTCGAACCACCGACGTGCTTGAATGAGGCGGTGACCACCGCTGTGCACCCGCTCCGGCTGACCGAGTTGGCCGAGCGCAGCGGGCTGCCCGTGCGCACGATCCGCTACTACCAGTCGCAGAAACTGATCCCAGCCCCGTCCCGCCGGGGCCGCGAGGCGATGTACGGCGAGGAGCACCTCGAACGCCTCCACCTGGTCGCCGATCTGCGCGACAGAGGACTGCCGCTCGGCACGATCCGCGAACTCGTCGCCGGTGACCGTCCGACTCGCACCGTGGCTGAGTGGCTGGGCGTCGACGCCACCCTGCGGGCACCGTGGTCCGACGACCGCCCCGGCTCGCTGACCCAGGACGAGCTGGTGGCGCTGGTCGAGCGCGAGTCGAGCGGTCGGCCGGGCGTGATCGGCGCGCTCCACGACGCCGGATACGTCGAACCGTCGACGGACGGCGGCTGGAACGTCCCGAGTCCGGCCCTGCTCGAGCAGGCGCTCCGGTTGGAGCGGGCCGGCGTGGACGTCGACGTGTCGGCCCGCATGCGTGATCTGCTGCGGCGCCGCCTGGCCAAGGCCGTCGACGACACCGTCAAGCTGCTCGTCGAGCGGGCCGGCGCCGGGTTTGCCGGCGCCGGCACTCCCGGGGAGCTGGCGACGGCCCTCGGCGCGCTGCGACCGATCGCTCGCGAGACGTCGAGCGTGATCCTCGCCCAGGAGGTTGAGCGGGCGTTGGCCGCGCTGGTGGATGCTGGACCGCGATCCGTGCGCCGCCGCTGATCACATTGGCGACGCTTGCCGGCGCGTCGGGAGAGGCGTACGGTCGTTCGCATGGAACGCCTGGCGCCCCTGTTCGCCCGCAACGTGGACTACCGCCAAGAGTTGACCTCGACCGTCGAGGATTGCGCCGAGACGCGCACCCGCCTCGCCATCGCGGCCGTTGCCGTCGCGCTGTCCGCTGTTTTCGTTGCGATGGTGGCGAACGTCGGCACCGGCGTCGCCCTCGGCGGCCTCGGGCTGGCGGCCATCGCCGGGTTCGCCTGGTTCAACGAGGGCCTGCGGCGGCGCTGCGAGCGGGAGCTCGTCGGCACCGCCCCGCCAGAATCCGCTTCGGCGGTCTGACCTCGCCCCGTCAGCCGACCAGCTGGCCGACGGTCTTCTCGTCGGCCAGGTCGTAGTGGCGCAGACCGCGGACGCGCCCAAACGCCTGGTCGGCGGCGAGCAGGCCGTCGAGATGGTCGGCGCCCAGCACGGCGGCGGCCAGCACGGCGTCGAATGCACCGAGGTCGTCGTGGGTGGCGTACAGCGCGAGTCCCCGCTGCACGTCGGCGTCGTCGGGCCG